>Ga0208328_1000481_pt1 | contig 18028 bp, 15 predicted proteins | sample DeeseametaMP2633_FD_184170 | JGI IMG/M metagenome (GOLD analysis project Ga0208328, IMG submission 184170) | Marine microbial communities from the Deep Atlantic Ocean - MP2633 (SPAdes) | ecosystem: Environmental > Aquatic > Marine > Unclassified | place: Northeast of Antigua and Barbuda, North... | reverse complement strand
CCCGGTCGGCGGCGAGCAGGCGCTTGTAGGTCTCGGTGGGCGAGATCGAGTTGCTGGCGAAGGCCGAGTTCGAATAGCTCGACGCCTGCCCGATGTCGGCGAGGTTGACCGAGGCCGAGGCGCCCGAGCCCGGCAGGATCAGCGACATCTGGCTGCTGTAGCGCAGCGGCGCGGATTTCAGGTAGCCGGTGATCGGCGCCCAGATCGCGGCCGATCCCAGCGCGAAGATCCAAAGGTACCGCGGCAGACGGCTGAGATCGAGCGAGGCGCCCCCCATGAGGAGGCGCCGGAATGTAAACCGGCGAAGCAATCGCGGCTTGCGGGCGGGCGTGTCGAGCGAGGCATCCTGCGAGGTCATGGGCAAACTCCTTTGCCCAAGCTTCTACCTCAGCGTGTACCGTTCCGGGGGTGCGCGGCGGGAGACGCGCGGCGGGCGGATGTCCCGCCGCCTATCCGTCCGGACAGGGTCTCAGAACAGCCCTTCGTCGCGCGCGACGATGGCGGCCTGGGTCCGGTTGTTGACCTCGAGCTTGCGGTAGAGCGTCTTCATGTGCAGCTTGATCGTCGGCTCGGTCAGGTCGAGATCGCGGGCGATCTCCTTGTTCGACTTGCCCTCGGAGAGCCCGCGCAGCACCTCGAGCTCACGCTTGGTGAGCCGTTCGGCGAGCGGGTGCTTCGCTTCTTCCTCGGCCGCGGTCATGAAGGCGATCGGGGCGTATTGCTCGCCCATCGCCATGAATCGCACCGCATTCACCAGCGATTTCGCGGGCAGCGTCTTGGGCACGAAGCCGGCGGCACCAAGCGCAAGCGCCTATTCGGCCACGTCCTTGGTGGCCTCGCCCGAGATCAGGGCGACGCGCTGCCCCCCCTTCATCGCCAGCGCCTCGCGCAGGCTGTCGAGCCCGCGCATGCCCGGCATCTTGTAGTCGAGCAGCACGAGATTGTAGGTCTCGTCGTTGCGGATGCGCTCGCAGGCTTCCTCGAAGCTCGACGCGGGCGTGGTCTCGATCCCGTCCTCGGCGCCGAGGAAGGCGATCAGCGTGTCCCTGAGCAGATCGTGGTCGTCTGCAATCAGCACTCTCATACCCATTTCACGTACCATCCTCTGTCCCGATCCGCGCAACCTACACGCGCACGGCTTCGCGGTTAAGCGATATTTAACCGTTTTTCGGTGTGCGAGGATAGATGACATATCCGACCGGGTAGGTCCACTCGCGGAGACGTCATCACGGGCGCGTTCGAAAGCCCGTTAAAACGTTTGCTCCACCCCACTGACCTGTTGCGAAATTGCCCGGAATCGCTGCGTCACCGCATGAACGTGAGGACTTCAGAATGGAGGAGACACGTCATGCGGATGATCCCGCCCCCTGCCTTTTCGACCGAAACCGCCACCCCGGCGCGCGGCCTTCCCATGACCCGCGTGCTTGGCCTGCCGATCGTGGATGCCACCACCGACGACTGCGTCACCGCCCTGCTGGACGGTCGCGAGCGCACGGTGTTCTTCCTCAACGCCCATTGCGCCAACCTCCGCGCCCGCGACCGGGGCTATGCCGCCGCGCTGGCCCGGGCCGACGCAGTGCTGCCCGACGGGATCGGCGTCGAGCTGGCCGCCCGGATGACCGGCGACCGGCTGACCGAGAACCTCAACGGCACCGACTTCACCCCCGAGCTGCTGCGCGCCGCCGCCACGCAGGGCCTGTCGGTCTTCCTCTTCGGCGCCCGTCCCGGCACCGCCGAGGCCGCCGCCGAACGGCTGATGGCCGACATTCCCGGGCTGCGGATCGCCGGAACCCGCGACGGCTACGCGGGGGCCGCCGATCCGCAGCGCGCGGTGCAGGAGATCAACGCCTCGGGCGCCGACATCCTGCTGGTCGCCATGGGCGTGCCGATGCAGGAGCTCTGGATCGACCGCCACCGCCCCGACCTCGCGCCGCGGCTGGTGCTCGGCGTCGGCGCGCTGTTCGACTTCCTCGCCGGCAACCTGCGCCGCGCGCCCGCCCCCGTCCGCAAGGCGCGGCTAGAATGGGCCTGGCGCCTCGCGCTCGAGCCGCGCCGGCTGGCGAGCCGCTACCTGCTCGGCAACGGTGCCTTCCTGATGCGCGCCGCGGCCCACGCCCTGCGCATGGCGGGGCGCGACGCCATCGCCAAGCGGGCGCTCGACCTGACCGCGAGCGCCGCGCTGATCCTCTGTCTCGCGCCGGCGCTCTTGCTGGTGGCGGCGGTGATCCGGCTCGACAGCCGCGGCCCGGTGCTGTTCCGCCAGACCCGCATCGGCCGCAACGGCCAGCCCTTCACCATCTTCAAGTTCCGCACCATGCACACCGACGCCGCCGAGCGGCTGGCCGAGATCCGGGCGCTCTCGGACCGCGCGGGCATCTGCTTCAAGTCCCGCCACGACCCGCGCGTCACCCGCGTCGGCCGGCTGCTGCGGCGCTTCTCTGTCGACGAGCTGCCGCAGGTCTTCAACGTGCTCTTCGGCACCATGTCCCTGGTCGGCCCCCGGCCCGCGCTGCCCTCGGAGGTCGCGGCCTACCCCGCCCGCGCGCTCGAGCGCCTGGCCGCGAAACCGGGAATCACCGGGCTCTGGCAGGTCTCGGGTCGGGCCGACATCGGCTTCGACAAGATGGTCGACATGGACATCGCATATGGCCGTTCCCGAGGCATCCTTCTGGACGTGATGCTTCTTCTCCTCACCGCCCGCGCCGTCGTTTCCGGACGCGGAGCCTATTGAAACCCATAAAAAATTTGCCTTCTGGCGTCGGTCACCTATCCGTTCGGGTAGGTCTTCAATCCCGATCCGTGGATGAACCTGACCGGCGCTGGTGGCAGAATTGCGGCAGATCCTTACAGGTGCGAACATGATTCATTCCTCCCTCAGACTACTGATCGCCGCGGCGCTCACCGCGCTGGCCATGGCGTCCAGCGTCAAGGCCGAAGAACTGCCCGCGCCGGAAGGCACTGTCCTGCTCACCATCAGCGGTGACATCGAGAACACCAACGGCGACGGCATCGCGGAATTCGACATCGACATGCTGCGGGCCATCGGCGAAACCGAGATCACGACCGAGACGGTCTGGACCCCCGGGACCAAGGTCTTCAAGGGCGTGCCGCTCAGCACGCTGCTTGAATATGTCGGCGCCGACGGCGAAAGCATCGACGCGACGGCCATCAACGACTATTCCATTACCATCCCGATGTCCGACGCGGTGCCGACCGGCCCGATCATCGCCTACGAGATGGACGGAGAGTTGATGTCGCGTCGTGACAAGGGCCCGCTTTGGGTGATCTACCCGTTCTCGTCCTCCAGCGAGTACCGGACCGAGGTCATCTATTCGCGGAGCATCTGGCAGCTCGATCGTCTCGCGATCAAGTGAATGAAGGCGCCCCTCGCGGGCCGAAGTGGGGGGCACCGTGACGCTCACTGACAGAATTCGTCGTGGCGGCAAGGCCGTACTCGGGGCTTTCGCAGGCCTCAGCTTGCTTGCGATCCTCTTCCTGTCCTTCGAGATCGTCGATGAGCTGCGCTTCCTGAGCTCGGCCAACTCGGACAACGTCCACTGGACGCTGTCCCAGGCCGAGGTCGAATTCCTCGAATTCCAGAACGCCGTCGACCGGGCCCGGATGGCCGACGACCCGGCGCCGAACCTCGATGAGGTCATCATCGAGTTCGACGTCTTCTACAGCCGCCTGGCAACGCTCGGCACCGGCCTGCTCTACTCGCCACTGCGCGAGTGGTCGCAGTTCCGCACCCCGCTGCTCGACGCCCGCGAGCGGCTCGAGAACATGATCCCCCTGATCGACGGCCCCCGCAACGAGCTTGCGGCGGCGCTTCCGGACATCGCCGCCGAGCTGACACAGATCCGCCCGCTGATCCGCAAGATGGCGACCACCGGGCTCGAGTTCTTTGCCTTCGAATCCGACGCCAGCCGCACCTCGGTCGCCGTCACCCTGTCCCGCGTCGCGCTGCTGACCGTCGGCCTGCTGATGGCGCTCGCGGCGCTGCTCTACCACGCCCGCCGCGTCACCCGGAAGAGCCAGGACCGCGAGCGCGCGCTCGCCGCCTCGAACGCGCGGCTCCACACCATCCTCGGCACCTCGCTCGACGGCATCATCGTGACCGACCTCCACGGCAAGGTCATCGACTTCAGCCCCTCGGCCGAGAAGATCTTCCAGCGCAGCGCGGAGGACGTGAAGGGCAAGCGCCTCAGCGACATCATCGTCCCGGAATACCGCCGTGCCGAGCATGAGGAAAACCTCCGCAGCCTGCGCGAGACCGGCACCCACGAACTGCTGCGCCGGGGCCGCATCAAGCTCGATTCGGTGCGCGCAGACGGCGAGATCTTCCCCACCGAGCACTCCATCGCCAAGGCCAGCGCCGGTGACGAGGACCTGCTGGTGGTCTTCCTGCGCGACATCTCGCACCGCGTCGCCGCCGAGAACGAGCTGGTTCAGGCCCGCGACCGCGCGCTCGCCGGCGAAAAGGCCAAGGCCGAGTTCCTCGCGATGATGACACACGAGATCCGGACGCCGCTCAACGGCGTTCTGGGCAACCTGTCGCTGCTCGAGGACACCAAGCTCAGCCTGCCGCAAAGCCGCTACGTGCGGAACATGAAGATCTCGGGCGAGCTGCTGATGCGCCACGTCAACGACGTGCTCGACATCGCGCGCTTCGAGTCGGGCGCCGACACCGCGCAGGAGCAGGCGGTCCACATCGGCCACATGATCCAGGACATCGTCGACTCGCAGGTCAGCAACGCGCAGTCCCGCGGCAACGTGCTGCAATGGGGCTGGACCGGCGAGCCCGCCGGCTGGCTGCGGCTCGACGCCTCGCGCCTGCAGCAGGTGCTGCTGAACCTGCTCGGCAACGCCATCAAGTTCACCCGCGACGGCCGCGTCACCATCGAGGCCGAACTGCAACGCGAGGGTGGCGGGCTCGTGCTCGAGCTGCGCGTCATCGACACCGGCGCCGGTATCCCCGAGGCAGACCAGAAGCGCATCTTCGAGGATTTCCAGACGGTCGAGCGGGCCGTGGGCGAGAGCATTGGCGGCACCGGGCTGGGTCTAGGCATCGTGCGCCGCTTCGTGCGCGCCATGAAGGGCGAGATCGGCGTCGAGAGCGATCCGGGCGAAGGCAGCGTCTTCTGGCTGCGCCTGCCGGTGACCGCCGCGGACGACATGCGCCCCGCGCTCGCCTCCGAGATCGAGCCCGAGGCCGCAGCCGACTGCGAGCTCGACATCCTGCTGGCCGAGGACAACGACATCAACCTCGAGCTCGCCCGCGAGGTGCTCGAACGCATGGGCCACTGCGTGACCACCGCCCGCAACGGCCAGCAGGCGGTCGACGCCGCAGCAAAGCGGCACTTCGACCTGATCCTGATGGACATCCGCATGCCGATGCTCGACGGGCTCGCGGCCACGCGCGAGATCCGAACCGGCGACGGCCCCTGCCGCGAGACGCCGATCGTCGCCTTCTCGGCCAACGTGCTGCCCGAGGCCCGCGACCGCTTCGCCGCCGCCGGGATGAGCGACTTCCTTGGCAAGCCGCTGCAGACCTCAGAGCTGCGGCAGGTGATCGCGCGGCTCAGCAACAAGCACCGCGCCATGGCCCCCGCTGCCGAGCCGGTTGCTGCCCCTGCCCCTGCCCCAGAGCCCGTGGCGGTGCAGGCGACGCCCGCGCCCGCCCCGACACCTGCCCCGCAGGCCGCGCCGGAGCATGACCGCGACAGCGTGATCGCCCGGCTCGGGCGCCGTCACCTCGAGGAGACCGAAGAGCTCTTCGACTGGCTCGCCGCCAGCCCCGAGGATCTCGGCGCCGTCGCCGACCGCGCCCACAAGATCGCCGGCAGCGCCGCGGCCTTCGGGCAGCAGCGCCTGCGCGACGCGCTGGTGGCGCTCGAAAAGGCCGCCGAGACCGGCGACCCCGACGCCGTGGCGCCCGCGATCTCTCGCGCCCGCGCCGAGTGGGAAACCGCGCCCGCCCCCTGTGTGGGCTGAGCGGCGCGTCGTCTTCTTGGGCGGAGCGCTGCGGGTCTCACGCTTCGAACGGCGCGGGCCGACCGCACGGCCTCACCGGCGCGCCTCCTCCGCGTGGGCCGAGCGCCGCACGGTCGCTGCGAATGCTGAAGCGAAGGCAGTAGACCACCCGCCCTTGTGTGCTTTGAGCACGGCGCATTCCGATGCGAGCTGAGCACCCGCCTTGCGTGGGCCGAGCGCCGCCCGATCCTACGGAATCACCGGCACCACCGAGCCCAGCACGCCCGCCACCTCTGAGAGGTTGGTGATGCTGCTGTCGTAGCAGGCGATGGCGTCGCCCGGCAGCAGGTAGGGGTCGAAATCGTCGCGGTCGGCGCGGCGGAGCTGGTCCTCGATGCTGCGCTCGATCACTGTCGAGACCCCGGTCACCGGGTCCCGCGTCAGCAGCACCGCCGAGCGGTAGGCGCTGGTCGCCCGCGCCCCGCCAACGCAGTTGGAGTCCACCACCGCCTGCATGAAGCGGGTGCCCCATGGCATCTCGCGCACCTCGCGGCCGATGGCCGAAATCGCGTTGCCCGTCGCCGGCTGCGTCAGGTTGGACAGGAACAGCGAGACCCCCGGCGGGCTCAGCGGGCTGGGGCGCATCAGGTTGTCCTGGAAGCATTGGCGCGAGGGCACGGTGATCTCGTCCCCGGTCAGCAGCATCACGTCCGCAGCGTTGCGCCCCTCGAACACACCGCGCAGGTCGAGCGTGTAGCTCCGGCCGGCGCGGCGGAGCTGGACGGCCGAGAGGTCCGCGTCCGGCCGCACCCCGCCCGCCGCGCGGATCGCCGCGGAGAGGTTGCGCGCCTCGGTCGAGGCGCCGAGCGCCAGCTGCCGGGCCGGGTCGAGGTCGTCGCCCGACTGCCGCCCGATCTCGACCGCATGCGGCTCGAACACCGCGCCCGAGACGGCGACCGAAACGCTGGCAAAATCCGTCGCCCGCACCGAGACGCGGGGCGCCGCGTCGTAGAACTCGGCCCGCACCAGCGCCGCGGCGAGATCGGCCTCGATCTCGTCGGTGCTGCGCCCCTGTGCCGCGATCGGCGGCAGGAAGGGCAGCTTCAGCATGCCGTCGCGGGACACCACGTAATTGCTGGTGAAGGTCGGATCGTCCGAGACCCGCACGTCCACGAGGTCGTTGCGCGACAGCCGCTCGCCGCGCAGCGCGTATTCCACCAGCTCGCTGCCCTTGGCGCCGCCATCGGGCCCGCCGCCATGGGGGGTGCAGCGCTCGGCATTGAGCCGGGCCGAGAACAGCATCGCGGGCTCTTCGCCGCGGGCGGGCGGGTCGCGATACTGCGCCTGGTAGCCGCCGCCGCTTTCCACCGGGGCGATGTTCTGCGGGTTCGGCGCGGGCCCGCAACCGGCGACCAGCCCGAGCCCGAGACAGGCCCCGAGCGTCCTGCGGCGCGCATTCGACATGCAACCCTCACACGTGTTCATTGACCTGCCCAGACCTGCTCTCCTAGCGGGAATCCCCTCCGGGACACTCGCGCGACTGCGTTCGAACCTATCCCTCCGGATAGGGGGCGCCACTCTTGCGGCTTGTCCCCCTCCCGCCGCGCGCACGACAGGCGCGGCGCGGCGAAGGTATGGTTACTTAAACCTTAAGACTGACCTTAAGAGAGACAGCCCCGTGTCGGAAACCCGAAAAAACCTCCTTGGCCACCTGCTTGCCTACGGCGCCTCCGAAATGGCGTCGAAGCTGTCGCGGCTGGGCGTGGTGATCGCGGTGGCTCGCACGCTTGAGGCGAGCGAGATCGGGATTGCCGCGGCGGCCATTGCCACCGGCGACATGCTGAAGGCCCTGACCGAAAACGGCGTCATCCAGCGCATCATCGCCGCCCGCGACGAAGAGCTCGACGCCACCTGCAACCGCGCCCACGGGCTGTTCTGGGCCTGGTGCCTCGGGCTCTTCGGGGTGCAGGCCGCGGTGGCCACGGGCGTCTGGGCGCTGACCGGCAACGTTCCGCTGGCGCTGCTCATCCTCGTGCTCTCGGGCGAATACCTGTTCATGCCCGGCGGGCTGGTGCAGGCGGGCCTCGCGCTGCGCAACGGCAAGCTGCGGCAGACCGCGGCCATCGCCGGCGGCCAGGCGGTGCTTGCCAACGGGCTCTCGGTGGTGCTGGCCTTGCTCTGGCCGAGCGCGCTGGCGCTGATCCTGCCGCGCCTGCTCACCGCGCCGTTCTGGCTGGTCGCCATGCGCCGCCTGAACCCGTGGGTCCGCAACCCCGAGGCCGGCAAGACCCCGATCCGCCCGTTCCTGAACTTCGGCTGGGCCGTGCTGGGTGTCGAGGTGGTCAAGGCGGCGCGGATGCAGGCCGACAAGCTCATCGTCGGCGCGCTTCTCGGACCGCAGGCGCTCGGGCTCTACTTCATGGCCTTCAACGCCGGCCTCAGCCTCGCGACCTCGTTCTCGACCGCCTTCGCCGCCGTGCTCTTCCCGCACCTCTGCGCCAGCGAGGACCGCGCCGCGGCGCTGCGCCAGGGCATGGCCGTCTCGCTCGGCCTCGTCGGCCCCGCCGTCATCCTGCAGGCGCTGCTGGCGCCCTGGTACGTGCCGATCCTGCTGGGCGACGGCTGGGCCGATCTCAGCGCCACCGTCTCGGTGCTCTGCCTCGCCGCGATCCCGACCATGCTGTGGACCGCCGCCGCCGGCTGGATGCGGGCCGAGAACCGCCCGCAGCACGAACTGCTCGGCACCGCGGTCCTGACCGGCGCGCTGATGCTCAACACCGTCCTCGCCGCGCCCTACGGGCTCGAGACCATCGCCTGGGGCTACCTCGCCACCGCCAGCGTCACGATGCTTGTCATGTCCTGGCCGGCGCTCCGCTTCGCCCTTGTCCCCACTCTTGCAAAGGCCTGATCACATGTCCCTGATCTCGATCGTCATTCCGGCCTTCAACGCCGCCGCCACGCTTCCCGAGACAATGGAGAGCATCGCTGCGCAGACCTGGACCGGGTGGGAAGCCATCATCGTCGAGGACGGTTCGCAGGACGACACCTGGGCCGTTGCGCAACGGCTTGCCGCCGGTGACCCGCGCATCAAGCTGGTGCGCAACCCCGGCAAGGGTCCGAGCGACGCGCGCAACCATGGCGCCCTCAAGGTCGCCAGGGGCGAGGTCATCGCCTTCTGCGACGCCGACGACCTGTGGGAGAACGGCAAGCTCGCCTCGGTCGCCCTGGCACTGATCTTCGGCGCCTCGGACGCCGCCTTCGGCCGCGTCCGCTTCTTCCGCGGCACGCCCGGCAACCTCGGCGCCAGCTCGACGGTTCCGGTCGAGCCGGTCACGGTGCCGATGCTGATGGGCGAGAACCCGGTCTGCACCATGTCCAACCTCTCGGTCCGGCGCCCGGTTTTCGAGGCGCTCGGCGGCTTCCGCAACGACATGATCCACAACGAGGATCTCGAGTGGCTCATCCGCCTCGTCGGTGCCGGCTACGAGCTCGAGGGGCTCGACAGCGACCACGTGCTCTACCGCACCAGCCCCCATGGCCTGTCCTCGGATCTCGTCGCGATGGAGATGGGCCGGGCCGAGGCGTTGCGCACCGCCCGCGCGCTTGGCTACGCCCCCGACGCCCGCGCCGAGGCCGTGCACCTGCGCTACCTCGCCCGCCGCGCGCTGCGGCTCGACGCCGACCCGCGCCAGGCCATGGCGCTGGTGGCCAAGGGGTTGCGGCGCAGCGTCCCCGCCTTCCTGTTCCCGCTCAAGCGTGGCCTGCCGACCGCCATCGGCGCGCTGATCGCCCCGTCCCTGCCGCGCGACCTCCGTCGCAGCCTGTTCTCCCGCTGATCGTCCGCCGGTCCCAGTCAAGAGTCGATCCCATGCCCTACGCCTCCATCGTCGTCCCCGCCTTCAACGCCGCCGAGACGCTTGCCGAGACCCTCGTCTCGCTGTCGGCGCAGACCTTCCGCGACCTCGAGATCGTCGTCGTGGATGACGGATCGACCGACGCCACCTCGCGCGTCGCCGAGCAGCAGGCCCGGACCGACGGCCGCATCCGTGTCGTACGCCAGCACAACCGGGGCCTTGCCGGCGCGCGCAACAGCGGCATCGCGGCAGCCACCGGCGAGATCGTGGGCTTCTGCGACGCCGACGACCGCTGGCTGCCCGAGAAGCTCGACACCCATGTCCGCCATCTCGAGCGGTCGCCTCAGGTCGGCATCAGCTACTCGGGCTCGGCGATGATCGACGCCCGCGGCCACCGCATGGGCCACGCCCAGCGCCCGCGCCTGCACGACGTGACCACCGCGCTGGTGTTCAAGCGCAACCCGATCGGCAACGGCTCGGCCCCGGTGTTCCGCCGCGAGGCGCTCGCCTCCATCGCCTGGCGCCCGCATTTCGAGACCCGCCGCGACTGGGTCTTCGACGAGACCTTCCGCCAGTCCGAGGACATCGAGTGCTGGCTGCGCTTCTGCCTGTCCACCGACTGGATCGTCGAGGGCGTGCCGGGGCTGCTCACCGAGTACCGCGTCAACGCCGGCGGCCTCTCGGCCCGCACCGAGGCCCAGCTCGCCGCGTGGGAGCGCGTGGTCGACAAGCTGCGCCCGCGCGACCCGGCGTTCTTCGCCCGCCACGAGGCCGCGGCCCGCGCCTACCAGCTGCGCTATCTCGCCCGCCGCGCCATCAGCAGCGGCGACGGCGACACCGCCTGCGAACTCATCGACCGCGCCATGGCGGAATCGCGCACGCCCCTGCACGAGGAGCCCTTCCGCACCCTCAGCACCATCGCCGCCGCTCGGCTCTCGTCCCGCTTCGGCGACGGCCCGATGCGCCTTGCCACCGCCGTCCTTTCGGCCGTTCGCCAGTGATCCCGGAGGAGACCTCACGATGACCGACAGACCCATTGTCCTGCACCTCGTCGACGACACCACCGCCGGTGGCGTGACCCGTGTCCTCGACTTCATCCGGACCAACCCCGACATGGCCGCGATCGCCCGTCACGAGGTGAAGGTCGTCGCCCGCAACCGCAGCATCCCGGCGCTGTCCGCCGACATGATCGTCTCGCATCTGTCGATCAGCTGGCGCAGCCTGCCGGTGCTCATCGCGCTGCGAGCCCGCCATGCCGGCCTGCCGCTGGTCCATGTCGAGCACAGCTACACCGAGGCCTTCACCGCGCTGAACGTGCCCTTCAAGGTGCGCTTCTTCACCCTGCTGCGGAACGCCTACGCGCTCTTCGACCGGGTGGTCGCAGTGAGCGAGGAACAGGGGGCGTGGATGCGTCGCCGCGGGCTCGTCAGCCGCGAGGCGCTGCAGGTGATCCGCTCGGCGGTCGACCTCGGGCGGTTCCGCGCGCTGCCCGCCCCCGCGGGCCCGGCGCTGCGCATCGGCGCCATCGGCCGGCTCGACCGGCAAAAGGGCTTCGACGTGCTGATCGAGGCCTTCCGCGACCTGACCTCGCCCGAGATCAGCCTGCACTTTCACGGCACCGGCAGCGAGGAACAGGCGCTCCGCGCGCTCGCCAAGGGCGACCCGCGCATCCATTTCCACGGCCACAGCGCCGTGCCGGAAGAGGCGCTCGCCTCGGTGGACGTGGTCGCCATGCCCTCGCGCTGGGAGGCCTTCGGGCTGGTCGCGCTCGAGGCGCGCGCCGCCGGGCGCCGGCTGGTGGCTTCGGATCTCGACGGGCTGAAGGACAGCGCCGGGATCGAGGCGCAGTACGTGACCGGCCACGGTGTGCAGGACTGGCGCCTCGCGCTTCAGGCGGCGCTCGATGCCGGCACCGCCGCCCCCGCCCGCGCACTGGGCGCCGAACAGGAATTTGCCGACCGCTGGAACCACCTCGTCCAGCTCTGCCTCGACCGGAGCGAGCCTCTGACGCGGATGGCCTGCGGGCGCGCATGACTGGATCAGTCTTGGGGGATCCGGAGCTAACCCCCTAGCTTCCGGCTTTCGGGTCTCCTCTGGGCTGACGGGGTGTCCGGCCTTCGACATGAAGGTCGGGCACCTCACCTTACGTTTACGGGTTGTTTGCCCTGATTCCTTTTCCCCGGAGAGGGCATTTACCTCCGGCGGCGGGCGTGGCTAAGGTCCGCCCATGTTACGACAGCTCCTGCCCATCAGCGCCCTCCTGCTCGGCTCCGCCTTCCTGCTCTTCGCGGGCGGCATCAACAGCCTCATCCTGCCGGTGCGCGGCTCGGCAGAGGGCTTCACCGCAAGCGCGCTGGGCCTGCTCGGCACCGGCTGGGCCATCGGCTATGTGCTGGGCTGCATCCTCGCGCCCCGCATGGTGGGTGCGGTGGGGCACATCCGGACCTACGGGGTGCTCTGCGCCTTCGCGGCGATCTCGATCCTGCTGCAGGCGCTGCTGGTGACCCCCTACGCCTGGATCCCGGTGCGCGCGGTCTCGGGCTTCTGCTTTGCCGGGGCCGCGATGATCGTGGAATCCTGGCTCAACGACCACGTCCAGCCCAGCACCCGCGGCAAGATCTTCGGCATCTACACCATGGTGAACCTCGCCGCCGTCACCGGCGGGCAGATGGTCATCTCGCTCGGCGACACCATGGGGTTCACCTTCTTCGCCATCGGCGCCATCATCTTCTGCCTCGCGCTTGTGCCCACCGCGCTCTCGACCTCGTCGAGCCCGGCGCCGCTCACCTCGGTGACGCTGGACATCGGCGCGCTGTGGCGGAATTCGCCGGTGGCGGTCTCGGCGGTGTTCCTCGTGGGCATCTCGAACGCGTCCTTCGGCACGCTGTCCGCCGTCTACGCCGACCGGGTCGGGCTGGGGCTGACCTCGATTGCGCTTTTCTCGAGCATCCCCGTGCTCGCGGGCGCGCTTTCGCAGCTGCCCTTCGGCTTCGCCAGCGACCGCATGGACCGCCGCAAGGTGCTGGTGGTGGCGGCGGTCTGGGCGCTGGCCGCGGATCTCGCCTTCATCATGATCGCACCCGAGGGCCGGCTCGCCAACCTCGCGCTGGTGGGGCTCTTCGGAGCCGCGATCTTCGCCATGTACCCGGTGATCGTCGCCCACGCCAACGACCACGCCCCCGAGGGCACCTCGATCCAGGTCTCCGGCGGGCTGCTGCTGGTCTTCGGTCTGGGGTCCATCGCCGGGCCGCTGATCGCCGGCGTGGGGATGAGCTGGATCGGTCCGCAGGGCCTGTTCCTGACCACCATCGTCGCGCATGTGCTGATGATCGCCTTCACCCTGCTGCGCATCGCCCGCCGCGCGCCGGTGCCCAATGCCGAGAAGGGCAGCTTCCAGGTCAGCCCGCCGGCCCGCGCCGCCACCCCCGAGACCGCCGCGCTGGCCGTGGGCGAGGATGAGGACGCGCCGCTCGAACCCGCCCCGCCGCCCGCCGACGCCCCGCCGTCCGACGCGCAGGACGGCGCCCCCGGGCCCTGAGCGAAACGGCGCCGCCCACCCCTCCCCGGCACGGAATGGTTAACCGCCATCGTCGCCAGGCCCTTGATTTGTCGTCGCAAGAAGCGCAGCTTTGGCGAATGAACAGCCTTACACCTTTTCCGGGATCCGGGCGCCCGACACAGGACGTGGTCGCCTTTCACCGGACGGAGCTGAATGTCATCCTCTCGCTTTACGGCCGCATGGTCGCCGCGGGGGAATGGCGTGATTACGGGATTTCCTCGCTGCGCGACGTGGCGGTGTTCTCGGTCTTCCGACGCACCGCGGAGAACCCGCTCTACCGCATCGAGAAGCGCCCCAAGCTGCGAAGTCGGCAGGGCGAATACGCGGTGATCGGCATGGACGGGCAGGTGCTCAAGCGCGGCCACGACCTGCGCACCGTGCTGCGCGTGCTCGAGCGCAAGCTGATCCGTCCGGTCGATCTCGACTGATCTTCCGGACCGACCCGCCCGCGCCCCTGCGGCTCCCGGCTGCGGCCGTCAGGCCGGCTTGCCGATCATCACGCAGAGCAGCTCGAACATCAGCGTGACGCCGAGGAACGCGGTGCCCCCCGCCTGGTCGAAGGGCGGCGAGACCTCGACGAGATCGGCGCCGACGATGTTCAGTCCCTCGAGCTCGCGCACCACCTGCATCGCCTGGTAGCTGTTCGGACCGCCGACCTCGGGCGTGCCGGTGCCCGGCGCGAAGGTCGGGTCCACGAAGTCGATGTCGTAGCTGACGTAGCAGGGCTCGGAGCCCACGATGTCGCGGGCCTCGGCCATCACGTCGGACACGCCGCGCGCGTGGAATTCCTCGATCGGGATGATGCGGATGCCGTTGGCGGCGGCGAAATCGCGGTCCTCCATGTCGTACATGCTGCCGCGGATGCCGATCTGCACCACCCGCTTGGGGTCGAGCAGGCCTTCCTCGACGGCGCGGCGGAAGGGCGTGCCATGGGTGTAGAGCTGGCCGCCGAAATAGCTGTTCCAGAGGTCGGTGTGGCTGTCGAAATGCACCATCCCGAGCGGCGTCTCGCGCCCGAGCGCCCGCAGCACCGGCAGCGAGGTCAGGTGGTCGCCGCCCGCGGTGAGCGGCCGGGTGCCGTTGCGGGTCAGCCGGTTGTAGAAGGCGGTGATGCGCTCCATGCTGTCGAGGATGTCGGCGGGGTTCGGGCCCACGTCACCGAGATCGGCACAGGCGACCGTGTCGAAGGGGCGCAGCCCGGTGACCGGGTGCTGCGCCCGGATCATCGTCGAGGCATCGCGCAGCTGGCGCGGCCCGTGGCGCGGGCCGGGGCGGTTGGTGGTGCCGCTGTCCCACGGCACGCCGACGATGCCGATCCCGACCTCGGAAAACCGGTCGTGATCCGGTTGCACCAGCGGCAGCCGCATGAAGGTCGGGATGCCCGCGAACCGCGGCAGGTCCATGCCCGAGATCGGATGGAAGAAGGGGTCGGTGGTCATACTGTGTCCTTGCGTGGCCTGTGCCGGCGAGACGACCGCATTTACGCCCCCCATTGCAAGAGGTTTGCGCCGGGCCTTGGCCCCGGGCTCAGCTCTCGGGCTCGGTCTGCATCAGGATCTCGCGCGATTGCGAGGCGAACTCGCGGCGCAGGATGACCACCAGCGTGACCACGGTGGCCGCGATCAGCGCCTCGCCGCCCAGCAGCCACGCGGCGCTGGCGATGCCGAAATAGACCGAGCGCAGGCCGCGGTTGTAGCTGCGCGCCGCGAAGATGTTGATCTCGGCGGCCTTGGCGGCGCGGGTGTACGAGATCTTGCTGCCGTTGTTGGGCACCGAGCCCATCATCACCGAGCAGTAGCCGAACAGCCGGTTCGACCAGACGAACTTGAGAAAGGCATTGGCGGCGAAGACGAGGATCAGGAAGAGCTTCACCTCCCAGACCACCACCGGCGCGTCGCTGTCGGCGAAATCGCCCGCCACGCCGCGCAGCCGGTCGGCGTCGCCCAGAAGCGCGAAGATGCCCGAGATCGCGATCATCGAGGCCGAGGCGAAGAACGCCGTGCTCTGGCGCAGCGAGCCCACGATCTGGCTGTCGAAGATGCGCGGCTGGCGGGTGACGAAATGCTCCATCCACGAGCGGCGGTAGGCGGTCATCAGCTTCGACACCGACGGCCGACGCGCGGGCGGGTTCTCGATGATCCACGAGCTGCCGAGCCATGTCAGCGTCAGCAGCACCACGGCCACGCCGTCGAGCACCGAGAAATAGCCGAGGCGCTGGACCCAGTCCATCACGTCAGAACGGCTTGGCCACGACGACCCAGAGGATCGCGATGACACCGACGACGCTGATCTCGTTGAAGATCCGCAGGAAGAGATCGGATTCGCGGAACTCGCCGCGCCGGGCCCGCATCACCAGTTTGCCGGTCCAGACGTAGTGCAGCGCCAGCAGCGCCACGAGCGCGATCTTGAGATGGATCCACGGCGCCCACTGCCAGTATTGCGCCAGCCCCAGCCCGGTGATGAGCGCGATCACCCCGAGCCCCGCCGAGAACCGGTAGAGCCTGATGGTCAGATCCCCGAGCGGGCCGAATTCGCCCAGCCGCGCATGTTCGCGCTTCCAGTAGATCAGCGCGCGCGGCACCGCGAAGATGGAGGTCATCCACCCCATCACGCAGAGAATGTGTATGATCTTCACCCAGTCCATGAGCCAGTAGTGCTATCTTTTCCGCATGATGCGCAAGATGCCGTTGGGCCGGTCGGGAAAAGCTCTGGCGCTCTGCGTAAATTGGTTATATGACTTTACCAATTCCGGGATGGAGGACAGTCCGATGCAGATGCCGGACCCAGATGCGCGGGTCATCGCCCGCAAATCCAGGATCGTCGCGCGGCTCCGAGAGGTGCTGCCCGCTGACGCGGTGATCGACGACATCGCCGAGACGCGCGCCTATGAATGCGACGCGCTCACCGCCTATCGCTGCCCGCCGCTCTGCGCGGTGCTGCCCTCGTCCACCGCCGAGGTCTCGGCGGTGCTGCGGGTCTGCCACGAAGAGGGCGTGCCGGTGGTGCCGCGCGGCTCGGGCACATCGCTCGCGGGCGGTGCGCTGCCGACGGCGGATTCGGTGATCCTCGGCGTGGCGCGGATGAACGAGGTGCTCGAGACCGACTATCCCAATCGATACATCCGGGTGCAGACCGGGCGCACCAACCTCAGCGTCACCGGCGCGGTGGAGGAGAACGATTTCTTCTACGCCCCCGACCCGTCGTCGCAGCTTGCCTGCGCCATCGCCGGCAACGTCGCGATGAATTCGGGCGGGGCGCATTGCCTCAAGTACGGCGTCACGACCAACAACCTGCTGGGTGTCACCATGGTGCTGATGGACGGCACCGTGGTCGAGCTTGGCGGCGCGCATCTGGACGCGGGCGGGCTCGACCTGCTGGGTGTGGTCTGCGGCTCCGAGGGGCAGCTCGGCGTGGTGACCGAGGCGACGCTGCGCATCCTGCACAAGCCCGAAGGCGCGCGGCCGGTGCTGATCGCCTTCAACTCGAACGAGGTCGCGGGGGCCTGCGTCTCGGACATCATCAAGGCGGGCGTGCTGCCGGTGGCGATCGAGTTCATGGACCGCCCCTGCATCGTCGCCTGCGAGGCCTTCGCCAAGGCGGGCTACCCCGATTGCGAGGCGCTGCTGATCGTCGAGGTCGAGGGCTCGGAGTCCGAGATCGCCGAGCAGCTCGGGCTGATCCTGCAGATCGCCCGGCGCCACGACCCGGTGGAGCTGCGCGAGGCCAAGGACGCCGACGAGGCCGGCCGCATCTGGCTCGGCCGCAAGAGCGCCTTCGGGGCGATGGGGCAGATCAACGACTACATGTGCCTCGACGGCACCATCCCGGTGTCGGAACTGCCCTTCGTGCTCAAGCGCATCGGCGAGATGTCGAAGCAGTTCGGGCTCGAGGTCGCCAACGTCTTCCACGCGGGCGACGGCAACATGCACCCGCTGATCCTGTTCAACGCCAACCAGCCCGGGCAGCTCGAGCTCTGCGAGGAGTTCGGGGCCGAGATCCTGAAGCTCTGCGTCGAGGTCGGCGGCTGCCTGACCGGCGAGCACGGCGTCGGCATCGAGAAGCGCGACCTGATGTCGGTGCAGTACGGGGCGGTGGATCTCGATGCGCAGATGGCGGTGAAGGACGTGTTCGACCCGCAGTGGCTGCTGAACCCCGCCAAGGTGTTCCCCCTCGACGCCTCGGCGCCGCGGCGGACGCTGGCCGCGGAGTGACGGGCTTGGGCAGAGCGGTCCGGACGAGATCTGCCGCTGGGAGGCGGTGAGATCGACAGGAGTCCGTCGCCGGGAGGGGACGAGCGGATAGAGGAGGGGCGCGGGCCCCGTCGCCGGGAGGCGACACGTGGACAAGGAGGGGGCTCTGCCCCCGTCCCTTCGGGACTCCCCCGGGATATTTGGAGCCATTGGAAGACATGAGACCTGAGACCGAGGCCGAGCTGGCCAGCATGATCGAAGCCGCGCAGGGGCCGCTGCGGGTCCGGGGGGGCGGCACCCGTGCCGTGGGCCACTCGGCCGGCGAGGTTCTGGATGTCGGCGGGCTGTCGGGCATCACGCTCTACGATCCCGGCGCGCTGACCATGGTGGCGCAGGCGGGCACGCCGCTGGCCGAGGTCGAGGCGGCGCTCACGGCCGAGGGCCAGCGGCTC
>Ga0208328_1000479_pt1 | contig 18051 bp, 16 predicted proteins | sample DeeseametaMP2633_FD_184170 | JGI IMG/M metagenome (GOLD analysis project Ga0208328, IMG submission 184170) | Marine microbial communities from the Deep Atlantic Ocean - MP2633 (SPAdes) | ecosystem: Environmental > Aquatic > Marine > Unclassified | place: Northeast of Antigua and Barbuda, North... | reverse complement strand
CACACCCGGTGCCGGTGCCGCCCGTCGGGGCGGCACCGGCATCCAGGTCGACGGACTGGGCAAGACCTTCAAGGTCGGCGCCGGCAAGAGCGTGACCGCACTGGAGGACGCGCACCTGCACACCGAGCAGGGCTCGTTCCTGGCGCTGCTGGGCCCCTCGGGATGCGGCAAGTCGACGATCCTGCGGGTCCTCGCCGGTCTCGAGGAGCCGACCACGGGGCGGGCCCTCGTCGACGGCCGCACCCCGGCCGAGCTGCGCAGGGACAGCGAGCTCGGCATCGCGTTCCAGGACCACGCGCTGCTGCCCTGGCGCAGCGTGGTGAAGAACATCGCCCTGCCCTTCGAGGTGGCCGGCCGCTCCGTCGACAAGGAGTACGTCGCCGAGCTGATCGCCCTGGTCGGCCTGACCGGCTTCGAGAACGCCAAGCCCGCCCAGCTCTCCGGCGGGATGCGTCAGCGGGTCTCGATCGCCCGTGCGCTGGCGCTCAAGCCGTCGGTGCTGCTGCTGGACGAGCCGTTCGGCGCCCTGGACGACATGACCCGGCAGAACCTCAACCTCGAGCTGCTGCGGATCTGGACGGAGAAGCCGGCGACCACGCTGCTGGTCACCCACGGCATCTCCGAGGCGATCTTCCTCTCCGACCAGGTCGCGGTGATGAGCCCACGACCCGGGCGGATCAAGGAGGTCATCGACATCGACCTGCCGCGGCCGCGCACGCCGGAGATGATGCGCACGCCGGAGTTCCACCACCTCGTGGACCGGGCCTCCGAGCTGCTCTTCGGGGCCGACGGTCGCGCCGCGGCTGAGGCCTGAGGGCGGGCGGGCGATGGGCGAGCGTCGGATCCCCGGGTGGCTCTCCGGCGTCATCGGCGTCGGGGTGCTCCTCGCGGCGTGGTGGCTCTTCGCGCTGGCCTTCCGGCCCGACACCGGCACCTACACGCCGGTGCCGTCACCGGGCGCCGTGCTGGGCCGGCTCGTCGAGGACGGCTTCTCGGCGTACTGGGGCTCCTTCCGGGTCACCATCACCGAGGCGGCCTACGGTTTCTTGTGGGGCAACCTGGCGGCGCTGCTGCTGGCGGCGACCGTGCTGCTGGCCCCGCGGCTGGAGCCGATCATCGTGCAGATCGCGGTCGTCTCCTACTGCCTGCCGCTGGTGGCGGTCGGGGGCATCTCGATCGTCGTGCTGGGCGGAGCGACCCGTCCCGGGGACCCGTCGACGACGGCGATCTTCCTGGCGGCGCTCGCGGTCTTCTTCACCACCGTCGTCGGTGCGCTGCTGGGCTTCAAGGCCGCCGACCGGGCCAGTCTCGACGTCGTCCGGGTCTTCGGTGGTGGGAGGTTCACCCAGCTGCGCAAGGTGCGGCTGGTCGCCGCGCTGCCGGGCATCCTCAACGCGCTGCAGATCGCGGTGCCGACGGCGTTCCTCGGCGCGGTGCTGGGGGAGTACATGGGCGCCACCGACCGCAGCGTCGGCATCCTGCTGATCCGGCTGCAGGGCAACCTCGACTCCGAGCGCGTCTGGGCGGTCTTCCTGCTGTGCGCCGTGGTCGCGATGATCGGCTACGGCGCGCTCGGGCTCGTCTCGCGCCTGGTCACGCCCTGGGTCTCGGGACGGAGCACGCCATGACCGGCACCCCCGCCGTGGCGACGGCCGGCGTCGCCGGCACCTCGCGCGCCGTGCTGGCCGCCGTCGGCAAGGGCCTGCTCAACGCCGCGATCACGGTCGGCATCGTGCTGGCCGCGTGGCAGGCGCTGATCATGAGCGGCAAGATCTCGCCGTACGTCGCCAAGGGCCCCCTGGACGTGTGGCGCTTCCTCTTCGTCACCGACCCCGATGCCCGGGCCACCGCCGGCGAGCGGCGCGAGCTGCTCTTCGACCTGGCCGCGGTGTCGCTGAAGGACGCCGCGATCGGCTTCGTCGTCGGCATGGCCATCGCGATCGTCCTGGCGGTGCTGTTCACGCTCTCGAAGACCGTCGAGGCGGGCGTGATGCCGCTGGCGCTGCTGCTCCGCTCGATCCCGCTGGTCTCGATCGCCCCCGTCATCATCCTGCTGACCGGCCGCGGGACCACCGCGTCGGTGGCGGTGATCGGGTCGATCGTCGTGCTGTTCCCGGCGCTGGCCTCGGTGCTCTTCGGCCTCTCGCGCGCCAACAGGGAGAGCCTGGACCTGGTGCGGGTCTACGGCGGGGGCAACCTGGCCGCCCTGCTCAAGGTCGCCATCCCCGGGGCGCTGCCGTCGCTCTTCGCCGCGGCCCGGGTCTCGGTGCCCGGCGCGGTGACCGGCGCCTTGCTGGCGGAGTGGCTGTCGACCGGCAAGGGCGTGGGCGGGCAGATCGTGAAGTTCAACGCCGCCGCGCAGTTCGACAACCTGTGGGCCTCGGTCGCGATCATCACCCTCGTGACGCTGCTGCTCTACAACCTCGTGCAGCTGGCCGAGACCGTCGTGCTCGCCCGGATGGGGATGAGCCAGTCCCAGCTGTGATGGGGCACCCTGTGCTCTCAGCCGGCACGTCAGGAGAGGTCGTCATGGGGGTGGCATCGTGAGGGAGCGTCGTCGCCTCATCGCGGTCGGCTTCTACCTCGTCACCTCCGTGCTGTGCGTGCTGCTCATCGCCGGGCACGGCCCCTGGGCCGGCGGGCTTCTCTGGGAGGTCTCGATCGGCCACGGGCTCAACACCGGCGACCTGCCCGTCCTCACCCTGTGGGGTGTCTCGCTCTGGATGTGCTGGCTGCTCTGGCGCGACGCCTGAGGTCCGCGTGGGTGGAGGGGTCTCGTGGCTCGGCCGCGGGCCGGCCTCGCACCTCGACCGGTAGGGGTCGCTGGTCGAGGTGCGACGAGCGCCAGCGAGGAGCCTCGAGACCCGGCCGATCAGTAGTGCGTCCGGTCCGCCTTGGCCAGCCACGCGTCGAACGGGGCGAAGGAGCCGGCGAGGCTGACCCCCGAGACGGGGGTCGCCCACCGCTCGCGCGGGGTGTCGAAGAGGTCGTAGAACGCCCGGTCGTCGAAGCCGCCCCGGGCGGCGTCGTCGCGGTCGGCGGCGTACGCGACCCGGTCGACCCGCGCCCACAGCGCGGAGGCCAGGCACAGCGGGCAGGGCTCGCAGGAGGAGTAGAGGACGCAACCGGCCAGGGAGAAGTCGCCGACCTCCCGGCAGGCGGCCCGGATCGCGACCACCTCGGCGTGCGCGGTGGGGTCGAGGTCGCGGGTGACACGGTTCTGCCCGGTGGCCAGCACCTCGCCGCCGCGGACGACGAGCGCACCGAACGGCCCACCGCCGGCTGCGACGTTGGCCGCGGCGAGGTCCACGGCCTGCTGCAGGAAGTCCTCGTGCTCCAGGGGCTCGTGCTCCGGGGGCTCGTGCTTCACGGACTCGTGCTTCAGGGGGTGGGACATGGATCCTCCTCGGACGTCAGGAGCCGCCAGACCCGGTCGCGGCTCATCGGGAGCTCGCGGGGTCGGCGGCCGGTGGCGTCGCGGACGGCGTTGGCCACGGCGGGGGCGACGGGGTTGTAGGGGGCCTCGCTCATCGACTTCGCACCGAGCGGCCCGACCGGGTCGACGGTGTCGGCGAAGAGCACCTCGGTGTGCGGGACCTGCCCGATCTGGGACACGCGGTAGTCGCGGAAGCTGCGGGTCGTGACCACCCCGTCCTCGATCCGCACCTCCTCCTGCAGCGCCGAGCCGAACCCCTGGGCGACGCCGCCCTCGACCTGGCCGCGCAGCTGCTCGGGGTTCAGCACGACCCCGGCGTCGGCGGCGTGCACGCTGCGCAACACCCGCACCTCGCCGGTCGGCGGGTGCACGGCCACCCGGACGCCGTGCACGTTGAAGGCCACCGAGCGGGGCGTGCCGTGGTGCTCGCCGGTGCCGACCAGCGGCCGCTCGGCCTCCCCGGCGTCCAGGCGGCGGGCGAGGTCCTGTGCGGCGGCGTGCACCGCACCGCCCGCGACCACCGAGCCGGTCGACCCGTAGGCCCCCGTGTCGTACGCCGCCGCGTCGGTGTCGCCGCCGCGGACCCGGATCCGCGATGGGTCGAGGCGGCCCCCGAGGGCCGTCGCGACCAGCTGGACGTGGACCGTGGCCGACCCGTTGCCGAACTCCGCGCTCCCGACCCCGACCTCGACGGACCCGTCCTCGGCCAGCGTGACGGTGGCCGTGCTGTGGTGCCCGCGCGGCGGGATGGTCGCGATCATCGCCGCAGCCAGCCCCTCGCCGACCAGCCAGTCGGGGCCCGGCGCCTGGGCGTCGGTGCGGGCGAGTGCCTGCTCCACCAGGTCCAGGCACTGCGGCAGCCCGTCGGTGGCGTGGACGATGTCGTCGACCGGGGGACCGTTGACGACCAGCTCGTCCCCGGGCACCACCGCGTTGCGCCGGCGGATCTCCGCGGCGCTGATCCCGACCTCGCGGGCCAGGTCGTCCAGCGCCGACTCGATCGCGAAGATGACCTGCCCGAGGCCGTAGCCGCGGAACGCGCCGGCCGGGACGGTGTGGGTGTAGACCGCCTCGGCGTCGACCCGCTTGCTCGCGCAGCGGTAGAGCGCCACGGACTCGTGGCAGCCGTGGAAGAGCACCCCGACCGCGTGGTTCCCGTAGGCGCCGGTGTCGCTGAGCACGTCGAGCCGCATCGCGGTCAGCACGCCGTCGTCATCGGCCCCGAGCTCGACCTCCACCCGGAAGGCGTGCCGGCCGGGCACCAGCGTGAACTGCTGCTCGCGGGTGAGCTCCCACTGGACCGGCCGGTGCACGCCGCGCTCGGCCAGCCGCAGCACCGCCAGCGCGACGAGGTCCTCGACGAGCATCTCCTGCTTGCCGCCGAAGCCGCCGCCGACCCGACCGGTGGTGACCCGCACCCGCGTCGGCTCCAGGCCCAGCACGTGCGCGAGCTCGTCGCGCACGAGGAAGGGGACCTGGCTGGAGGTGCGCACCACCAGCCTTCCGCCCTCGGACAGCGGGGCGTCCAGCCACGCGCGGGCGCCGTGGGTCTCCATGGCCGCCTGGTTGACCCGGGCGGTGCGCCAGGTGCCGTGCACGCGGTGGACGGCGGCGGCCAGCCCGGCGGACACGTCGCCGACCTCGCCGTGCGTCTGGGCGACCACGTTGCGACCCGGCTCGCTGATGCGGGAGGTGACGGGATCCTTCTCCCCGTGCACGAGCGGTGCACCGGCCGCGCGGGCGGCCTCGGGGTCGTGGACGGCCGGCCTGACGTCGTACTCCACGTGGAGGAGGCGGAGCGCGGCCTCCGCGACCGCGGGGGAGTCGGCGACGACCGCGGCCACGCGCTGGCCGACGAAGCGCACGACGTCGTCGAGGACGCGGGTGTCGTCGGGGTCGTCGAGCCGGCTGTCGTGGCGCGCGGTCGAGAACAGCACGCCGGGGTCGTCGCGGTGGGTGAGCACCAGGTGCACCCCGGGCAGCGCCTCCGCGGCGGCGGTGTCGACCCGGGTGATCGCCGCGTGGCTGTGCGGGCTCTGCAGCACCGCGAGGTGGAGCGTGTCGGCATCAGGGTCGGACGCGGGCGGCAGGTCGAGCGTGTACGCCGCACGGCCGGTCACCACGTCGACCGCCGCGGGTGGCCGGGTCGACTCGCCGACGGCCGTCTCCGGTGGTCTCGACGCCCGCTCGTCGCTGACGCTCCTCGCTGCTCGACCACCTGAGGCGTCCGGCGGTCTGGACGCGTGCTCGTCGCTGACGCTCCTCGCTGCTCGACCACCTGGGGCCATGGGTGGTCGAGCAGCGAGCGCCAGCGAGCGGGCGTCGAGACCGCCCTCCGACGCTCGGGCGATCGCGTCGCGGATGCTCCGGTAGCCGGTGCAGCGGCAGAGGTTCCCCTTGAGGTCGCGGTCGGTGCGGGCGCCGGTGGAGGCGGTCAGCACGAAGCCGGCGGTGCAGAAGCCGCACTGGAAGCCCTGTGCCTCCAGGAACGCCCGCTGCGTGGGGTGCAGGTCGTCGGGGGAGCCGAGCCCGGACAGGGTGGTGACCTCGGCGTCGGCGGCGCGGACGGCGGGCACCAGGCAGGACTGCCGCGGCTGCCCGTCGACGAGCACGGTGCAGGCGCCGCAGTCCCCGGCGTCGCAGCCCTTCTTCACGTCAAGGTGGCCGGCGCCGCGCAGGTAGGTGCGCAGGCACTGACCGGGGGCCGGCGGGGTCTCGGTGGCGGAGCCGTTGACGATCATCCGAGCTCCTCGCGCACCTCGGCGAGGCACCGCTCGGTCTGGGCGGCCCGCCAGTCGAGGGCGCCGTGGGCGTCCTCGTGCCAGCAGTCGATCGCCTCGACGCCCTCGCCGTCGGTCAGCAGGACGGGACGCGTGGTCGAGCCGGTGACGGTGGCGCGGACACCCTCGTCGGTGCGCATTCCGATGACCACCCCGGCGGAGCGCCCCAGGTCGGCGAGCGAGAATCGGCGGTGGGCGATCGGTGCGGCCAGGGACGCGGCGGGGACGTCGAAGCAGCGCACGACCTCGCCGGAGGTGAGGGACGTGGCGGCGTTGCCGACGACCAGGTCGGTGACGGCCACGATCCGCTCACCGCCCTCGGGGGTCCACACGACGGCCGTCGCGTCGAGCCCGGCGAGCAGCGAGGTCATCGCGCCGGCCGGCAGTGCGAGGCAGACGTTGCCGCCGACGGTGGCCACCGCCTGCACCTTCGGCGACATCAGGAGCGCGTCGGCGCACCACGCGAAGACCCCACCGCGCTCGCGCAGCACCGCGACCGGGCAGGTCGCGGCGATCCGCAGCGAGCCGTCGGGCAGCTTCTCGAGGTCGGGCCAGCCGAGGGTGGTGAGGTCGACGAGGCCGGTCGTGGAGGGCTGGGGCTCGGAGAAGAGCCAGGTGCCGCCGGCCAGCAGGGTCTCTCCCGCGCCGAGGCACAGGTCGTCGCGGCTGCGCGCGAAGCGGTGGGAGGAGACGGTCGCGAGGTCCATCAGCCGCCCTCGACCTCGGCCATCCGCTCGTACGCGCGGCTGATCGCCTGCACGCGCTGCTCGGCAGGGTCGCCCAGGGTGGCGAGCACCCCGTCTGCCAGCACGCTGACCAGGCTCATCGCCGCGGCGTAGGAGTCGAAGGCCAGCGCGCTGGACACCGGGCACTCGAGCCACAGCGTGGCGGTCCGGGCGTGCTCGATGGCGGTGGGGTCGGCGACGAGCACCACGTCGGCGCCGCTGGCCGCGGCCTCGCGCAGCACCTCCGCGAAGCCGGTCGGGCGCCGACGGAACCCGATCACGACGACCGCGTCGCCGGGCCCCACGTCGGCGAGCTCCTCGCCGACGACCTGACCGGGCAGCGGCGCGAGCCGTACGTCGCCGCGGGCGTGCGCCAGCTGCTGGCGCAGGTGCAGCGCCACGGGGTGGCTGTTGCGCCAGCCCACGACGCTCACCCGGCGGGCCGAGGCCAGCAGCGCGACGACCTGCGGGACGGCCGGGTGCTCCACCGCGCGGCGCACGACCTCGGCCTCGCGGGCCAGGTGGGCGGGCAGGTCGGTGCCGCCGTCGCGGCGTCGCGGCTCCCCGGTGGAGGTGCGCAGGATGCGCAGGTGCTCGCGGACCTCGTCGAAGTCGGCGAACCCCAGCGAGCGGAACAGCCGGCTCATCGTGGCCTTCGAGACACCGGCGAGCTGGGCGAGCTCGGCGGCGCGGTAGGTCGCGAGGTCGTCGAGGTGCTCCAGGAGGGTCGCGGCGGCCTTGCGCTCCTGGGGGGAGAGGTCCATCCGGGTCGCGGCGATCCGCTCCTCGATCCGCAGCTCGGACATGTCGGGCGCGGTCGGGACGCTCATGCCGGGCTCGATCGCAGGGCGCGGGCGGCGTACGACGTGGCGGTGGCGCGGACGGCGGCCTCGAACGCGTCGAGACCGGCCTCGACGTCCTCGGGCAGCACCGCCTCGTCGGGGTGGTGGCTGATGCCGTCGTGGCAGCGCAGGAAGAGCATGCCGATGTCGGTGATGCGCGCCATCGCCATCGCGTCGTGACCGGCGCGGCTCCACAGGCCCAGCGGCGAGGGCTGCCCGGTCGACCCGATGCCGGCGACGACGGCGTCGGTGAGCCACGGCGCGCAGGGGGCGGCCGGGGCACAGTGCCGCTCCTGGGCCTCGAACCGCAGCCCGCGGGCAGCGCACAGCTCCTGGAGCCGGCGCTCCATCCGCACCCACATGGCGTCGCGCGCCTCGTCGGTGGCCGCGCGCAGGTCGAGGCTGAGGTCGGCGCGGCCCGGGATCACGTTGACCGCGCCCGGCTGCACCTCGATCCGGCCGACGGTGGCGATGCAGCCGTCGTGCTCGTCGGCGTCCCCCGACGCGCGGGCCATCCGCTCGATCTCGGTGATCACCTCGGCGGCGCCGACCAGGGCGTCACGACGTCGGGCGTACGGCGTGCCGCCGGCGTGCCGGGCCTCGCCCACCACCGACAGGCGGAACCGGCGCGCACCGGCGATGGTCGTGACGTAGCCGAGCGGCTCGTCGCGGGCCTCGAGGTAGGGACCCTGCTCGATGTGCGCCTCGAGGTAGCCGACCAGCTCGTGCGGCTGCCGCGCTGCCTCGTGGACCCGGCGTGGGTCGAGACCGAAGTCGAGGAACGCCTGGTGCAGGGTCACCCCGTCGCGGTCGCGCAGGTCCCACCAGTCCTCGAGCCAGTGCCCCGCGACGGCCTGCGAGCCGAGCAGGGCGGTGCCGAAGCGCGAGCCCTCCTCGTCGCTGAAGCCGATCAGCTCCAGGGCGAAGGGGAGCTCGACGTCGTGCAGCCGCTGGGCGACGGCGATCGCCATGACGACCCCGAGCATCCCGTCGTAGGAGCCGGCGTCGGGGACGGTGTCGAGGTGCGAGCCGAGCAGCAGCGCGGGCAGCCCCGGCTCGCGACCCTCGCGTCGGCCGCACACGTTGCCGGCGGCGTCGACCCAGGTGCGCAGGCCGGCGTCGGCCATCCAGCCGGCGACCACCTCGTTGGCCCGGGCGTGCTGGGGGGTCAGGTGGGTGCGCTCGAGGTGGGCGGGGTGGGCGGAGTAGCGGTCGAGCTCGTGGCAGCGCTCGAGGACCCGGGCGGCGTCGGCCCCGGGGCCGGGACGGGCGTTCACGCGTAGACCTCCCGAGCCGCCCCGGTGCCGCCGCCGGCGGTGACCGGCACGCCCGCGGCGCGCAGCACGGCCTCGAGCGCGGCGAGCGTGGTGAGCACGGCGTCGCGGCGGGCGTTCCAGCCCATCGTGCCGATCCGCCAGACCCTGCCGTGCAGGGGGCCGAAGGAGGTGCCGATCTCGATGCCGAAGTCCTCCAGCATCGCGGTGCGCGCAGCATCCCCGTCGACGCCGTCGGGGATGTGCACCGCCACGACGTTGGTCATCTTGTGCTCGACGTCGCCGAAGACCTCCAGGCCCAGGCCCCGCACGCCCTCGAGCATCGCGGCGCCGTGCAGCCGGTGCCGCTCGATCGCCCGGTCCAGGCCCTCGTCGAGCAGCACCTGCGCGCAGGCGCGGGCGCCGTAGAGCATCGTCGTGGCCTCGGTGTGGTGGTTGAGGCGGCGCGGGCCCCAGTAGTCCATGACCTGCGCGAGGTCGAGGTAGTTCGACGCGATCCGGGTCCCGCGCGACCGGTCGTCGTCGGTGCGCAGGCCGGCCTCGACGTGCTTGCGGCCCTCGATCACCTCGACGGCCCGCGGCCCGAGGGTGATCGGCGCCGAGCCCGACGGCCCGCCGAGGCACTTCTGCAGCCCGGCGCTGGCCACGTCGATGCCCCAGGCGTCGGTCTCGAAGGGGTTGCCCCCGAGGCTGGCGGTGGCGTCGACGTAGAGCAGCGCCCCCTCGCGGCGGCAGATCTCCCCGATGCCGGCGAGCGGCTGGCACATGGTGGTCGAGGTGTCGCCCTGGACGGCCGCGACGAGCCGCGGTCGCACCCGGCGTACGGCGTCCTCGACCGCGTCGTCGGGCACGACCTCGCCCCACGGCACCTCGACGGTGTGCACCTCCGCGCCGCAGCGCTCGGCGATCTCGACCAGCAGGTGGCCGAAGCGTCCGAAGACCGGCACGAGCACCCGGTCGCCCGGCTCGAGCAGGCTGACCAGGGCGGCCTCGATGCCGGCGCGCGAGGTGCCGTCGACCAGCAGCGTGTGCTCGTTGTCGGTGCGGAAGACGTCGCGGTAGAGCGCCATCGTCTCGCTCATCGCCGCGGTCATCGACGGGTCGAACTGGCCGACGAGCTGCATCGACATCGCCTGCAGCACCCGGGGGTGGGCGTTGATCGGGCCGGGCCCCATCAACAGCCGCGGGGGCATCTGTGGGCTCGCTGGTGTGGTCATGCTGCCTCCCGAGTGAGCAGGCGGCCCGCGGTCGGCTCCTCGCCGCGCAGCCAGGTGTGGGTGACCGACCCGGCCAGCCGGCGGCCGTCGTAGGCGCTGATCGGGTGTCGGTGCGCGAGGTCGGCGGCACGGACGTCGAGGGGCGCGGCGGTGTCGAGGACGGTGAGGTCGGCATCGGCGCCGACCGCGATCCGGCCCTTGTGCCCGAACCCGACGAGGTCGGCGGTGGCGGTGGCCATCCAGCGGCTCACCTGCTCGAGGCCGATGCCGCGGGCGGCCGCCTCGTCGGCGACGGCGGTGAAGCCGACCTGCAGCCCGGAGATGCCGCCCCAGGCCTGCTGCAGGTCACCGTCGCCGCGGCCCTTCTCCTCCGGTGTCGAGGGGGAGTGGTCGGAGACGACGCAGTCGATGACGCCGTCGACCAGGGCGTCCCACAGGGCGTCGCGGTTGCCGCGGTCGCGGATCGGCGGGCAGCACTTGAACTGCGGGGCCGCGTCGGGCAGGTCCTCGGCGCTGAAGCAGAGGTAGTGGGGGCAGGTCTCCACGGTCACCGGCAGGCCCTCGGCGCGGGCCTCGGCCAGCAGGTCCAGGGCGCGGGCGCTGGAGAGGTGCAGCACGTGCACGCGGCAGCCGGTGGCGCGGGCGCCGTCGAGCAGCCGGCGGATCGCGTCGGTCTCGGCGCGGTCGGGGCGGGAGAGCAGGAAGTCGGCGTACGCGCGGCTCGGCGGGTGGGGTGCCTCGTCGAGCACCCGGGCGTCCTCGGCGTGCACGATCATCAGCCCGCCGAAACCGGCGATCTCGGTCAGCGCCGCGTCGAGCTCGGGCGGGGTCAGCGGTGGGAACTCCTCGACGCCGGAGGGAGCGAGGAAGCACTTGAAGCCGAGGACGCCGGCCTCCCACAGGGGCCGCAGGTCAGCGAGGTTGCCGGGCACGGCGCCGCCCCAGAAGCCCACGTCCACGCGCGCCTTCTCGGCCGCCACGTGCTGCTTGAGGCGCAGGTGCTCCACGGTGGTGGTGGGCGGGACCGAGTTCAGCGGCATGTCGATGATCGTGGTGACGCCCCCGCGGGCCGCGGCCGTCGTCGCGGTCGCGAACCCCTCCCACTCGGTGCGGCCCGGCTCGTTGACGTGCACGTGGGTGTCCACCACGCCGGGCAGCAGCCGGGCGGAGTCGGGGAGGTCGAGCGCCCCGGGGTCGTGCCGGCCGTCGTCGTACGCCGCCACCTCGGTGACCCGGCCGCCGCCGACCCGCACCGTGGCCGGTCGGAAGGCCCCGTCGACCAGGACGTGGCGGGCCCGCACGGCCGTGATGGCCTCCACCACGTGCTCAGTCCTCCCTCATGACCGTCGCCCGGATCAGCCCGTAGGGCCGGTCGGCGGCGTGGAAGACCTCGCCGGGGTTGTCGAGGCCGAAGGGCTCGAGGTCGACGAGGAAGTGGTGCTTGTTGGGGCAGCTCAGGTCGATCGAGGTGACCGCGTCGTGGGCCTCCAGGACGGCCCGGCCCATCGCGTAGATCGTCTGCTGCAGCGCCAGGCTGTGGTGGTCGGTGAAGGTGTCGAGCAGGGTGCGGGTGATGCTGGCGTGGAGGGCGTCCCAGTCGTGGTCCGTGCCGGTGTAGGTCCAGGTCGCGGTGAGGCTGGTGGCCAGGATGCGGTCGTCGGTCTCGGCCAGGGTCGTGTAGCGGTCGCGCGGGAACCCGTGGAACTCCGAGTCGGTGGACTTCAGGACCGTGCAGTCGGTGAGCCCGGCGGTGACGGTGGTGGTCTCGGGACCCCGCTCGACCCGGGCGGTGCGGGTGCTGGTGCCGTCGCGGAGGAACGCGTGGTCGCCGAGTCGGCCCCACGTGTGCGAGAGCGCGGTCATCTCCGCGCCGGTGACCTGCTCGAAGCCGTCGACGAAGTGGTCGGCGAGCCGCAGCAGGAAAGCCTCGGGGGAGTCGATGCCGTCGCGGGCGAAGGCGTGGACGGTGTTCTTCTGGGTGTCGGTGGCCACGACGAGGCTGTTGTCACCGTCGACGTGGCAGGCCTCGAAGTCGCCGCGCAGCTGCGTGGTGACGGTGAGGTCCTCGATGGTGTGCGCGTCCCGGTCGCGGTCCACGCGGACCAGGCGGCACTCCGCCTTGCCGTATTGGTTCGGGCCGAGCACGATCCGACTCATCGCTCAGCTCCCGCGGTAGGTCGAGTAGGCGAACGGGCTCAGCAGCAGCGGCACGTGGTGGTGCGGGCGGGCGGCGTCGGCGACGAAGGTGAGCACGACCTCGGGGAAGAAGTCGCTGATCGTCGCCGTGTCGAAGCGCAGCGTCGTCGCTCCTTCGACCGCGGTCGCGAAGCGGGCGCGGCCGTCGGCGTCGGTGACCTGCTCCTCCGTGGCGCCGGTGAGCGTGCGCAGGGTGACGGTGACGCCGGCCGCGGGCTCGCCGCGGGCGGTGTCGAGCACGTGGGTGGACAGGCTGCTCATCGGTCCTCCTCGACCAGGGTCTCGAGCCGCAGCATCGCGATCTCGGTGAGCTGCTGCTTGGTGACGGCCAGCTCGGTGGCGTCGTCGTGGGTCAGCCGCTGCTCGAGCAGCGCGAGCATCTCGGCGGCGGTGCGACCGGCCGCCCGGACGAGGTAGATCCGGTCGAAGCGCTCCTCGTAGCGGCGGTTGGCCTCCCTGAACGCCTCCCGGTCGGCGTCGGTCACGCCGGCCTGCTCGCGGGCGCTGGTCGCAGTCGTCGGGCCGGTGCCGCGCTCGCCGATGCGGGGGTGGTCGGCCAGGGCGTGGGCGAGCTCGGCGTCGGACCAGGTGGCTAGCAGGTGGGCCGTGTCGAGCAGGGTCCGGCGGTCGGCGTACGGGCGGCGGACCAGGAGCGCGGCGACCCAACGGTCCACGTCGGCGCAGCCGCGCAGGACGCGCGCCGCGTCCGGCGCCTCCATGGTGTTGAGCTCCGCGAGCCGCACCGCTGCCTCCCCTCACGGACCGTCCCAGCAGCGGGGTCGGTCCTCGTGAGGTGAAACTAGGACGCCGATGTTAAGCGCATCTGGAACTCGTGTTTCAGGGCCATTTCGTCCTCGTCCGACTGCCCTGGGACGCCGAGCCGGCGCAAACTTCCGACAAGGACGCGCCGGTTCGACCCGTCGTCCCTGCCGAGCCGGCGTGTTGATACGCCGGCTCGGCGTGGAGGACGGTCAGCCCAGCGAGACGGCGAGGTCGAGCAGCGCGCGGTCGCGGCCGGGGGCGGCGACGAGGCTGACGCCGCACGGCAGCCCGCCGCGGGTGGCGAGCGGCAGCGAGACGGCGGGGGCGCCGGCGAGACCGGCCACGCAGGTCAGTCGCATCGTGGCGTCGCGGACCGCCTGGAGGCCCTGACCGAGCAGCGGGGCGACCGAGGACGACGACGGCAGCACCAGGACGCGGTCGCCGATCAGGTCGCGCAGCCGTGTGCGGGCGGAGCAGACGACGTCGTACGCCGCGTCGGCCTCGGCCTTCTCGACCGAGGCGGCGTGCCGGAACCGGGTGCGGACGTCGGCCCCCAGGGTGTCGAGCCGGTCGGCGAGCCAGCCGCCGCGCACGGCCCACGCCTCCCACGCCTGCCAGGTCTGGAACGCCCGCAGCCACGTCGTCAGCTCACCCAGCGGCCAGCCCTCGCGGACGATGAGCCCCTGGTCGGCGACCCAGGTCTCCACGGCCGAGCGCACGTCGGGCTCGGCGAGCGCGAGCAGCTCGGGCACGACCACGAGGTCGGTGCCGCCGGGCACCGGGTCCGGCGGGAGCAGCACGTCGCCGACCTCGCGCAGCAGCGCGACCGAGCGGGTCAGCCAGCCGACGGTGTCGAAGGTGGGGGAGAGGGCGAGCACGCCGTTCATGGGCAGGGCGCCGTGGGTGGTGCGGATGCCGGTGAGCCCCTGGTACGCCGCCGGCACCCGGATCGAGCCACCCGTGTCGGTCCCGAGGCCGATCGTGGCGTGGCCCAGCGAGACCGCCGAGGCGGACCCCGACGACGAGCCGCCGGGCACCCGGCGCGGGGCGCGCGGGTTGGGCGGGTCGCCGAAGTGGGCGTTGGTACCGGCGAGGGAGTAGGCGAACTCGTCGGTGCGGGCGATGCCGCGCAGCGAGGCGCCGGCCTCCACGAGGGTGTCGACGACGGTGGCGTCGGAGCGCTCGACGGGTGCGGCGGCCTCCCACGTGGGGTTGCCGGCGCCGACCTTCTGGCCGGCGACGGCGAAGAGGTCCTTGACCGCGACGCTCTCGCCCACCAGCGGCCCGGCCGGGGCGCCGGGCACGAGCGGGTCGCCGACGACCCGCCAGATCCGGGTGTCCAGCGCGGGAGCGGGGACGGACACGTGGGCGGCGGTGACCTTCCAGCCGCCGCAGAAGTCGTCGTCGGTGCGGGCCCACAGCTGGGTCTGCTGGCCGCGGCCGCCGCGGGCCAGCTCGGTCACCGCGACGACGAGGGCGTGGTCGGGGTCGGTGACCTGCACGTGGGTCTGCACCAGTCGCCGTGGGGCCGCCCCGCCGCGCGAGGAGCGGAAGGCCGCGATCTGCTCGTGACCCACCAGCAGCCCGTCGGCGTCGCCGCGCAGGGTCGTCGCCGCGGGCGCGAAGAGCCGGTCGAGGACCTCGACGTCGTCGCTCATCAGCGCCTGCTCGTAGGTGCGGAACGCCTCGACGAGGCCCGGCGGCACCGGCAGGGACGGCCCGCTCATGGTCTCGACGCCCGCTCGCTGGCGCTCGCTGCTCGACCACCGGAAGACACCCCGGAGAAGTCGCTCTTTCGGATGCGCGCGTGCACGCCCTTGACCACGTCCACCACCTGGGAGATCTCGAAGTCGGTCGCCGCGGAGAGGTAGGCGTAGGCCATCCGCGGGTCCATGCCGTAGCGCGCGACGAGCAGGCTGATCGCGTGCCGGACGCACTGCTGGACCGCGACGTCGAGGTCCTCGTCCAAGCCGGTCGGGACGAGGTGGTCGACGGTCTCGGCGAGCGGGGAGACGACCTCGCCGAACTGCGCCACCGCCTCGGCCGCGGGCACGACGTCGAGCCGGACGGTCGCGCGCAGCGAGGCCTCCAGTGCGGTCAGCGCCACCTCGCCGTCGCCCTGGGCGAAGTGCGGGTCGCCGGCGTAGAAGAGGGCGTCCTCGACCTGCACCGGGAGGTACAGCGTGGCGCCCGCGGTCAGCAGCGAGATGTCGAGGTTGCCGCCGTGGACCCCGGGAGGCACCGAGTGCGGTCGCTGGTCCCCGGTGACGGCGACCCCGAGGATCCCGAGGAACGGCGCCATCGGGAAGCGCACCACCGGTCCGTCGCCGATCGGCCCCGGGACCAGGCCCATCTCCGCGTGCGTGCCGCCGTCGGCGACGCGGGCGAAGGCGGAGAAGACGTCGCCCTCGAGCGGGTACTCCCCGGGCAGGGCCCCCCGTCCGTGCCGGTTGGACACCACGCCGTACGGCACCCGCGGCGCGGTCTCGAGCAGGGTGATCGCGAGCAGGTCGCCGGGCCGCGCGCCGGACACCGCGACGGGACGGCTCACCACGTGCGGCCCGTCGACCCCGACCACGTGCGTGGCACCGGAGGACGCGAGCGCGCGGGCGTCGGCCAGCACCGGCACGTCGTACGCCGCGAAGAACCGGTCGGGGTCGCGACCCTGGTCCTCGAGGATGCCCTCGTGGCTGAGCGTGTCGAGGGTGACCTCGTCACCCGGCTCGACCCGCAGCACCGGCTCGTCGGCGGCGCAGGGGAGGCGTCCCCACAGGACGTTCTCGACCGTGGGAGGCAGGTAGGCCCCGCGGATCGGGCCGGTGCCGATCTCCAGAGGGTCCATGCCAGAACCCTAGGGGGACGCGCCGGGGCTCAGGCGTCCCAGGTCCAGGAGTCGAGCAGCTGCTGGTTGACCGCGGCGCGCTGGTCGGCGTCGTACTCGTCGGAGGCCAGCCGCAGGGTCAGGCGCACCGCGGTGCCGTCGACGACGGCACCGTAGACGTCGGCGAAGCGACCCTTCGACTCCTTGCCGGACAGGTGGTACATCTCCACGCCGTCGACCTCGACCGGGTCCTGGGCCTCGAACTTGTCACCGAGGCCCATCAGGGTGATCTCCGCCTGGCGCTCCAGGCTCGGGGGGTCACCGGCGAAGTCGAGCTCGACGACCGAGACCAGGTTGCCTCCGGGGCCGGTCGCGAGGACGGCGTCGCTCTTCCCGGAGCCCTCGGCGACCACGAATCCGCTGGGGGCCTCGAAGGTGGCCGTGTCGGCCTCCACCTCGGGGCCGGGCTCGGCCGCGGTCGACGCGGAGGCGGCCGAGCCCTCCGGCTCGGAGGAGGAGTCGTCGTCGGCGCTGCACGCGGACGCACCGAGCAGCAGGCCCAGGGCCAGGACCGAGGCCCCGACACGGGAGCCGGTGCGGGAGGAGCGGGAGGAGGGGAGGGCGCCGAGTCGCATGGGACAGTCGTACCCGATGGGTGAAGGCCGGGTCACATCGGGCGGTCCACGACCTGGGTCCCCACCCGCTGCCACCAGGCCACGGCACGGTCGGTCAGGGCGTCCAGCCCCCGCAGGGCCGGCAGGGACCCGGGGGAGGCCAGGCCCAGCGCCAGCGTGGCGGCGTACCGCAGGTCAGGCGACTGCGCCGCCACCGCCGCGACGGCACGCGACTCGCTGGGGGTGAGCGGGACCTCGGAGAGCCCGAGCGCCAGCAGGGCCTCGCTGCGGTGCGGGGCCTGCTCGTCCAGGGCGCGCGCCACGATGCTGCGGTGGGCGTCGCCGTGGCCCAGGACGTGCACGAGCTCCCAGGCCCGGGTGGCCAGCAGCTCGCGCGGGTCGTCGGTGAGGGCCACGACGTGGGTGGCGAGCACCGGGCCGTACGGCGTCGCGCCGACCAGGCGGCCGGCGAGCTCGCGCCGACGGCCGTCGACGTGGAACAGCGCCTCGCGGACCAGCCGCTCCAGCATCGGGTCGGGCTCGGGCGGCTCGCGGTCCTCGGCGCCCCACTGCGCCCGCCACGCCAGGCTGCGGGCCAGCCGGCGGTGCGCGGCGTCGGGGATCAGGGTCGAGGAGTCGCGGATCTGCAGCAGCTGGTCTCGGACACCGCCGTCGCGCTGCGCGTCCACGACCCGCTCGAACTCCGGGCGCGGCAGGTGGCAGACCAGGTCGAGGAGGTCGGCCAGGGCCCGGCCGGCCACGCCGGGGACGAGCCCGGTCGCGAGGTCGGCGAGCGCACGTACGTGCCGGGGCCCCACCTGCCCGGCGGCCAGCTTGGCGGCCGCCACGGGCAGCGTCGCCTCGGCCACCCGAGCGTCCTGGCCCTGCAGCAACCGCAGGACCAGGTCGTCCGTGTCGCCCCCCACCGAGCCGAGCAGCGCGACGACCGGCGTGACCAGCTGGACGTCGGGGTCGGTCAGCCAGCTGCCGACCGCCCGCAGCACCGCGCGCTGGGACGAGGGGTGCTGGAGCAGGGTCAGCGCCGCCTCGAGCCGGAGGTGGTGGGCGGCGCCGGCGCTGCGGGCGAGCTCGCTCACGAGGCGGCACGCCACCGCGTGGGCGTCCTGGGCGCGGAGGAAGAAGCGGTCGTGCCAGGTGAGGGCGAGGGTGAGACGCAGCCACCGGCTTCCGTCCAGGGGGCGGTCAGTGAGGGCGTCGTCGAGCAGCGCCTCCACCTCCTCGTCCGGTACGCCGTCGGGCGCACCACCGGTCGTGCGGGCCAGGGCCCGGACCGGGGCCAGCAGCCGCCCCGGGGGCAGGCCCAGCAGCCGCTCGTACCCGAGGGTGACCTCGACCGGCGGCCGCTGCCGGCCGCTCTCCCAGC
>Ga0208328_1000478_pt1 | contig 18054 bp, 26 predicted proteins | sample DeeseametaMP2633_FD_184170 | JGI IMG/M metagenome (GOLD analysis project Ga0208328, IMG submission 184170) | Marine microbial communities from the Deep Atlantic Ocean - MP2633 (SPAdes) | ecosystem: Environmental > Aquatic > Marine > Unclassified | place: Northeast of Antigua and Barbuda, North... | reverse complement strand
AGACCGCGTCTCGAACCTGACGCTGGCGTGCCAGTCTTGCAACCAGGAGAAAGGCAGCCAACCAGTCGAGGAGTTCCTCAAAGACCGGCCTGCCCTGCTCCGCAGCATCAAGGCCCAAGCCAAGAAATCTCTGCGGGATGCCGCCGCGGTCAATGCCACCAGGAATACACTCTGGCGCACCCTGGACCAAACCGGCCTGCCGGTGACGGGCGCTACGGGCGGACTGACCAAGTTCAACCGATCCACGCAGGGCATTCCCAAGGAACACTGCCTGGATGCCGCCTGCGTCGGCCCCATCCAGAGACTGAGCGGATGGGATCAGCCAGTGCTTCAGATCTCGGCCATGGGCCGCGGTAGTCATCAAAGAACCCGGCTCGACAAGTATGGGTTTCCTCGCGGCTACCTCATGTCCACGAAATCCATCCATGGCTTCCAGACAGGAGACATCGTCAAGGCGATCGCCCCCACAGGCAAGAAAGCCGGCACCCACACCGGCCGTGTTGCGATCCGGAAGACCGGATTCTTCAACATCACGACCAGCACCGGCGTTGTTCAGGGGATCTCCCACAAACATTGCCGGATCATCCAGAGAAACGATGGCTACGGCTATCACATCGTCAACCCGAACAGGAAAGGCGGCGTCCCCTCCCCGGACTGAAGTCCGGGGTTTCGGACGCCTGTATTTTAGATGAAAGATCTTCATTTCCCAGACCGTGACTCCATCGCCCAGGCCGCTGAGGCTGTGCAAGAAATCATCTCCGGCCCGTGGCAGAAACAGATGAAGGAGATTCAGGAATATCTGGATCTCAGCAAAGCTTGCAAAATGCAGGCATCGGAATGCATCTCCAACATCCGCCGTATCCTTGATTTCGACGGGATCCATCGCCTGATCCCTGAACACGCTCCCGCGGCGATCCACAATATCTCGCGCACACTCCTTCAGCAGCCCGACAAGAACCGAGCCCTATCCGCCATCCAGATCCATCTGAACCGGATCCACGATCCGTTTTAACGTCCGAAACCTTGGTTGACGCCTCACGAGCTGTGCCGGGACCTCTTGTGTTCCCGACACGCCTCGAAGGCACCCACTGGAAAGGACACAGATTGACTATTGGCACCCCTCTCCCAAAGAACCAAAACGGCGTCATCCCCGCCGCATATGTCGGCGTCACAGGAGAACGGTTTCGGGTCCGCGTCCCCGTGCAGGAAATCAAGCTCAAGCGTCTTGAGGGCGTGATTGACCCGACCGAGCACAGCTTCAACAACTGGCATGGTGCCAGCTGGTTCCTGGCGACCCAGGCGAAAATGGCTCCGGCAAACGGTTGCTACGACAAGTTTCGTTTTTCCGCGACGTGGGCGAACGGGTTCGAATATTGCGGTCGATTTGACCTTGTGCGAGAAATCGTCTGGCCCTCGATCGAAAATCACATCCAAGGAACTCTCCGCTGGATGCTCGATGCTGGCGCCCACCTCGTAAAGGCGGACGACCAGCGCACTGCCAAGTTCATGCTTGAGGCCCTGGATTTGGGCCAGGCCGAGCCCAGCCCTGCCCCGCAGAACTGGGCCGTCATCCGGGACTACCAAGAGCGATCCGCTCAGCTTGGCGAGCCGTCCATCTCAGACGTCGTCTATGGGCTCGCCGCAGCAGCCTGATTTCATTCGTGTGCAGCAAGTAGCGATTTGCTGCACACGCAAGTTGAACGCCTGGCATTCCTGCGCCCGCAGCCAGGAAGCAATTGAGTGGAGCCATCTATGACCTTCCACACCATGTATGTTCTCTCTTCTGACGGAGTTGTTCACCCGCACATGGATTGGTGTTTCGGCGAAAGCGGCCGTTCACCCCGTGAGGCGCCCTATGGCTATGACGCACATTTCGCATGGCGCCACTTTGACAAGAGAAACCCTCCCGCAAACATGCACTCCGTCTATTCCGACCGAATGCAGCAGTGGGATCCTGAGAAGTTCGCTCTGGCGCGTAAAGCTGCCGGCGAAAATTGCTGGATCGAGAACCTCACTCCTGATGCCGCGCGACGTTTCGTAGAGGTCTACTACGACGGCACCCAAGAATGCATCGGCTTCGGTCGCTGTTGCAACCAAGCGACCGGCTACGGGATCGGCCTCTTCTACATTCGCCCGAAACCGTAGGGAATCCCGCCCGCGGACCGAACTCCTCCTCACGCTATCGTCCCTCGCAGTGCTGATTGGCGGTGGTGCCCTTCAACTGGAGTTCGCCATGACAGACACCACAACACACGAACAGGCCACCCATGGCCCGCAATCCTCCCAGCCGATACTTCAGCCGATCGTCGGGACCGCCCTCGCAACCCGATCCCTGGAAAAGATCGTCGGTGGCTATCGGAACAACGAATATGCCTCGACGATCGCGGTCCGCTGGGCCCTTCAGATCGTTGGCGCCGATCTTTCGCACGCTGACCTGAGTTCCTCGGCAAGCGACACCCTTCGCGACGTCCGGGCCGCCCTGAGCAAAGGGGCACACCCTGCCGACGCACTGGAAGAAGTCAGCAGTGTCATCGCACGATCACATCCCTGATCAGCCTCCCTTGGACAGGATTCTCATGTCCCCACCAAGGGAGTCAGATCGCGGAAGGTCTTCCGGCCGCGCCGCTGCCGCACCAGAAAGAAAGACAGAAAGGCCTCGTCCATGACCATCCTGTTCCGTCCTCACGGCGACCTCTCCAAGGCCCCCTTCCCCCGCTCCGAGCGCGATGTAGCCCTCTATGAGTTCCTCTCGGAGAAGACCGGTCTTCCCGTGGCCTTTGAGGGAGGAAGCTCCGTCGACTACGAAGACTGGATGGAACCTGCCAAGATGCTCGAGGCTGCCATTCTGTCTGGCTACGAGGTCAAGATCCTGCCGAAGGTTCAGCTTCGGCGTGCCGTGTCGAACCCCGTCGCCACCATTCCTGGGAAGCCCTGCCGCGACATTCTGATCGGACGGCAACTCTCCGGAGATCCCGGAGAGTTCCGCTACTTCGATCTTGGCTGGCCCTCTGCACTGAACAACCTCTCCAACCATTACGCAGAGCTCTCGACCTTTCGGGACAATTCTGGAAGAAGAACCGTCCTCGCCGACATGCCCGGGGAAACCAATCCCCGGCTACCCGCCTTCTCCTGCCATCTTTCCATGGATGACATCCACACCGCGCCTCTTGGCGACGCCATAATCCAGTTCAAAGGAGGGGACTGCATCGTGAAGCAGGTCTATCCCGCCAAGTCTCATTCGCTCGTTCCCATCGCGGTGAGCAATGACGAAGAACCCTCTGGCGCAGAGGCCCTCTTCATCGACCAGGTCGGCTTTCACTTCGCGCGCTTCGAAGGCGACCAGGGAAGCCTGCTGGTTCAGGAGAAGATCACCATGACACATGAGACGCGCTTCTTCGTCATTGGCCACAACGTCATCTGCGGGGCGGCTTGCATCGAGTCCGATACTCCCCAGCAGAACGAAGCGAGCCTGATGCTCTCCGATCGATTTGAGGTGGCGCGCAACAGCGGCTCCGTCATCCACGATGCTGCCGCGGCCTCCGCCCTGCTTGCATTCGCAGAGGAGATGACCCGGCGGATCCGCGACGAGGCGCCTGAACTGACAAACTACGTGATCGACCTTGCGCTGGACGAACAGGGCAGACCGCTCATCATCGAGCTCAATCCGATCGCGGAGTCCGGTCTCTACGGCATCGATGCTCAGCGCCTCTTCGGCGGCATTATCTCCGCATCGGAAGCGGAGCCTCACCGCGAGCCCGACGCCTGGGATCCGGCTGACTTTCGAGGACTGCCGGCGGCAACTCCCGCCCGGCCGGTTCTTGGGGTGCAGGATTTCCTGGACGAGGATTTTGAGCACTGGAACGACGACGAACTCGAGTTCCAAGAAGTCTGACCATCAGAGCAAATTCATCCCGAAGGTTCCTGGCCGATTGGCCTGGCGCCTTCGGGATTTTTCTTTTTGGCCAATATCCCCTGGGAGACGATTTCGACCGAGGAATAGATCCGATGACACAGAACCTGACCGACCAGGAATACCTGGCCGCGATCGACGCTGAAGCTCTGCGACGAGGCTACATCTCCGATGGGGAAAGCCTTGTGGCGCAAACCGGATCTGCGCCTTGGCTCGAGGCCTGGCAGGACGATCCGACGCTAACGCCGGAAGAGCAGGTCTCAGAAGAGATCATCGCCGCACAACAGATGCTCTGACCGGAAAGACCCAATGCAACAAGCCGATCCTCAAAAGTCCGAAGACGACGACATTCATCGCCTCCAGCTCGTCGCGTGCGAAGAGCTGACGGTGCAAATCATTCATCGACCGCAGAGGCCACCGCGGGTCTATTTTCGTGCGATTGGAAACGAAACAGAGGTCCCTGATCAGTTTGAAGACGGGCCGTTCAATCGCGTTATCGGCGAATTCGATGTGGATCTGGAAACAGAAGGCGCCATCCAGACCGCTGACAAAATTGTCGAGCGTATGTGGCACTATGTTCTTACGCCCGACACCCAAATTCATGTCGAGCGGATGATCGCGAGACCAAATCTCCTCGATCGCCTCCTCGTTCGGGATCCGCGCCCGAAATCACTTCCTGCAGATGCCTGGACCCTCGCGATCCGGGACCGCCTTGCAGAAGTTGCCGCAAACAGCGATCCGAACCCTGATATCGTTGAATTCCCACCGCTCACTGCCGAAGAACTGGCCGAGCTCGAAGAGATGGATCGTCGCGCAGAATGACAATCCACAACGCCACACACCTCGAGGTAGAGGCCGAGGTCCGCTATTGGGAAGATGCCACCGTCAATGGCGTCGAAGACGCCGAAGGAACCCTGATCTTTGGCCGGGATCGCGACGGAGACCCGGATCTCTGGAAGGTCAGCATTGACCTTGCCGAAGGGCGCATCGTGGGCTGGCCTGAGGGCATGGTCGCCGAGACCTACTACAAGGTCTGCGATGCCGGCCACTACTGGCTGACGGACGCGACCGGCCAGCGGATCGCGAAGTGGAAGGGCTATTACGTCCCCGACGACTACCTTTGCCATCCCGGGTCAGGGTTTGGCGACTACATTATCCTGAACATCAGCGCCGACGGAGTCATCGAGTCCTACACTCGGCCCGAGATCGACTTCGACCGATGGGAACCCCTCCCGCGGGAAGGTGAGCAAGAGACGGCATCCGTTCCGATCACTCAAGAACTTCGATAGATCGCGCCCAGCGTCGAATTCCCTGTTGTTCATGCTGGCGGCCCTTCTCGCGGATGAGGCTGACTAACCATTGGGGAGGGGCGAATTCAAGACGACAAATATTGCGCCAAAGCTGAATCCAGTGCAAAGTGGAAATCGAATAAAGGAAACCACAAAACGGAAATTCAATGCAGGCGATTGTGAAGATCCTGATTTTCATGGCTATTCTTCATTTTGCAGGTGGATGGATCTTCGCCCGCCAACTTCCTAGCGACGAAGGAACTAGCCGTCCAGATCAAGTGAAACAGGAATGTATGGAAAGGTACATATACAGAGATTTTCTATGGGAGAAATTCATATATCAGTATATAACTGATGTGCCAAGCCGTCAATCAGCCATGTACCGTGCCAGCTTCAACTGCACTGGAGTGGCGGAACAATATCGTTAGAGTTCCTTACTCTGTACGGCTCGAAGGTCAGGTCGCACAGTCGTCTACCGAACCTCAATCCGAGATCATTCGGCGGGTCCTGACCTGCAACAGCCGCGCCGCCGCGGGCATTCGCAACAGCCGATCAAGGAGGTCCGACTGACAGCCTAACCTGCAGCTTCAAAGATTTCCACCCGAGAGACTTGGCCGCCGGAGCCGTAGACTCGCACCAGGACGAATCCGATATACCGACTCCGGATGCGCTCGACAGTATGGTGATTACGATCGTAAACGCATTTCCCGGAGATCATTGCCCGACGTTCTTTGGTGGTGAAGAAAGGGTCCGGCTTCTCTCCGTCGGGATTTCCGAATCTGTGCACATTTGCTCGATCCTGCTGAACAATGGCACACACGTCATTGAGCGGCACTCCTTGGGAGCTGTAGGTATCGTTCGTACTTAATGTTGCGTAATACTCGAACATAGCACCCTGCGCATGAGCTGGACCATAGCTCAGGGCGAGCAGGAAGACAGCACAAATCAAGAGCAAAATACGTTTCATCTATAATCCTTTCCAGGCCGAGTCGCCCATACGAAAGACACGGATGAACAATATTATCACGAACTATCCGCTGAGCGCCATTATGAAACACCCCAATCCCGCCCATTTCTGCTGATTGAACCTCGCAGATCATTGAAAATACAACCGCATCTAGCACACTCACTTTGCAATCTGCAGAGCCGGCCAACCCTATCACCAATAAATCCATCGCCAAACGGAACCTGGTCGATGAGAATACATCAGAAGTCGGCAAGAAACCGCCGTGATCATAAATTCAGGAAAGAAAAAGCAACGCCTCAAGGCGGATTGTGTATACTACCCATACATTATTCTCTGCGCATAAATTCACCCAAACGCCACAAAAGCTGAGCCAAGCACACATATTATGAAGAAAAATAGCTTCCCCAGAGGACGCTCCTTGTTTCTTCGAAATAGGGAGAACTATTCACTTCTTTTCGGGTATGTCGGCGTATGTGTTGCCGCGCTAGACTTCATTGGTCCCAACCTTGCGGTAAACGTCATAATAATTGGCGCAATGGTGACCATTCCCGTGTTCGCCATTGCGATCAACTGGATAAAGAGCAAAGAAATCAGCGCGATACGCGGACAAGAGTGGTTTAGTTATCACGTCACTTATTCTCAGAAATCTGGAAAGCCGAGATGGGTGTTTGGGAAGTTCAAATTCGGCTCGCTATCGACAGAAGCGAATATAAACGGGCAACACTGGGATGTAAGCCCCGACAGGTACTCATACCTGGTTGAAGGAGCTCGATCTGGTAAGCACTACGTCATTCTCGAAAAATCCGCAACTCTCGGGGACGATTGCGTCGCGCTCCTGATGGATACGAGTGACGAATCCTCTTCAAAAGGGATAATTACCGGAAGGTGGCTTGGCCCAGGGAACGACTATGGTTTTGTCTACGGGCACTACATCCTTTCGAAGACCAAGCTGTCCATACAGGAGCGAGAGGACATATTGGATCGCCAGACCAAAGTTCGCACACCAAGCTATAAGGGCGCAGAACCCGAGATTGACGAGGCAATAACATCATGAGTGATAAAGAATTTAGACTGAGAAAGATCTACCGGGTGTGCGTCTTCTGCCCAGTCGACTTTCTGGATCCCGTGATCGACGCAATAAAAAAGACTGACGAATTAAGGAATGGGGATTACTCAGGAGTGAATTGGAGATCCGCGACGGGAGTGGAGGAGTTCACGCCAGAGAGCGGAGCGACCCCTACCAGAGGCGAATCCGGAAAGTTGCACAATGTTGATTCTGTACGCATTGAGTTTTCGTTACCACGAGCCGATGACATTCTCAGACGCGTTCTAACCTCAATTTCAGAGGCCCATCCTTGGGAGCGTCCCGTTGTGACGGTTACAAAATGCAAGGAGTGGGACATCACAACCCCGAAGTCAAATCCTCCAGAGTAGGAAATTTTCGTCTCGAATGTCGGCACCCCGACATGTCGAGATGATATCGCTGAAGTCGTCCCCCGGAACTGATCTAAAGACTCGAATCTCAATCAGTTCACGCCTTCCGGGTCAGGAGCGACAACCACTTTCAGCAATCTGGCCAAAGAAAGCCCCGCCGAAGCGGGGCAAAAGGTCGAGGAAAGCGACAAGTTTGAGCTAAGGCAGGTCTTGTCGCCAAGTAGAGTGAACCATGCCGCCGTGGCCCTGTCCAGAAACAAGCGAGCACAACACCTCATCGAAAACGGCATGCATCTACGACAACACAGGTCTGCACTGCTGACCATTGCGCCGCGTTGCAGCATTTGCCAGTTACCGGTAACGGCGCGACGACGCGCCCAAGACTTTCCTGGGGTTCTCTCCTCCTCCCTGAACCCCGGAAATTAGCGGCGGCCCTCTCTCCTCCTCCCTGAGGGTCGCCGCGCCTCCCCTCACCCGGCGAACTGATTACCCTTGCGTGAGTTGGGCCAACTCCATCGCCCCAGGCTCTGCCATGCCATTCCAGCACCCGCCTCAGCGCCCCTGGATCCTAGAGCTCGAAACACTTTCCCTCTGAACGGCATCCTCTCTTCTTGCCCATCACTGTCCGGAAATCCCTCGTTGATCGACTCCCCCGGCCGGGCAATACTCAGCTCTATTGGTATTTCCCTATGAGCAATTTCGATGACCAGATACTTCTTCAGCGCGCTCTGCGGAGCCTTGGCTGCATCCACCATCTCGTCACCTCTTCACGCACAGGAATTTAACGCCTGGGAGATCAGGCAAGTGAACGGCCAATCAGTGCTTGAACAGACAGTTCGCTTTGGGAGCGATGCTGCGTCAACACCTGCCACCCTCCGGATCAAATGCTCCAACGACTTTGCCGCCCTGTCGCTCTATACGACTGATGGCGAAGAAATTCTCCCCGAGGCGTCGACCCTGTCACTTCACTACTGGCCGGAGGGATTTGACGACTGGCGTATCTTCGGTCGCGCCGACCCCACGATAGAGCAAGGCGTCCTTGCCGATCCCGGTCTCAACAAACTTTTAGATGAGATGAAGGTACACGAGAGATCAGTACGGCAGGAATGGCTACGCATGACACTCTCGACGGACGCTCAGCCATTCCGTATCGAGTTCAGCTCCACAGGGTTCACCTCAATGTTCGGAAACCTCCTCGAGGCGAACCAGGGGATGTCAGACTGCTTCACATCCAGCGTTCCAGCAGCACAGGAGCGCCAAGCAAAAAGAATTGAAGAGCAAGAAAGAGCGCTCGGCAGCTTTGACGACGTCATCGATGAGTGCGCTACCACGAACGATGGAAGTGCCTGCCTCCAGGCGGGAAGCCTACTTATTGCCCTTGAAGTCGAAGCAGGGTCTGATGGAGAAAACGCTGCCATCACCTTCCTCGACATCGCTTGCGAAGCTGGAGAGGCTGATGGATGCGCTTTGATCGGCGAGGTTCTCACCTTTGACAATCGATCAGACGCAGACATGACCGCGGGACTTCTAGGATACGAGCGCGGCTGCCAACTTGACCACGTTCGATCCTGCGCCCGAGGCGGGCATCTCCTTCTTCGGCACGATTCATCTCCTGAAGAGCTGGCGCGGGCCGCTACCTTTGGGAGCAGCGCCTGCGAGATGGACAGTCAGGTGGGCTGCCTTACAGCGTGGAGTGCCTACTGGAAGATAGATGACAGTTCCAAGTCCCTGGAATTTGCCCGAAAAGGCTGCGAACTCGACAGCGCCTCTTCATGCCACATGGTTGGCCTTCTGACGGCCTCAACCTCGCCAAAAGAAAGTCTCTCCAATTTCAAGAGGGGATGCGAACTCGGCCATGAGGATTCCTGCAAGAAATTGAAGTAATTCGTCGAGTCGCGTCTGAGAAATCGGGCGCTTGATCCCGCGCAAAAGTCGACCGCAAAAGGTCTCACCCATCTGAAGCAGGAAACATCATGGCTGAAAATCCAACGATTATCGCCCTGGCTGTCGGGGCAGTCTTCGCAGCGGCCGGGTATCTTTCTCGCCTTGCAGTCGATAAGTACGCGAGTCACAGGAGCTCAATAACACTCGATCTCTGGAGGGCAAAAACCGAGGAACTTGAGAGGCGGTTGAGTGAGTTCTATTGGCCGATCTATATCCGCCTTCAGCGCGACAACACTATCTGGCAGAAAGTCCTGTTCAAGCACAAGGAGCACAACCCTGACGACGAGGAATTGCGCAATATAGCAATTCAAATAGAGAGGGAAATCATCATCCCGAACCACCTTGAAATCGTCGAGATCATTGAGTCCAATGTGCACCTCTCCAACATGGACGCAGAGCTTGAGAATCTGATATTGAAGTATCTTCGTCATGTCGACGTATACTCTTCAACCAGAGCCTGTGGAATCCTTGACAAGGACCCAATCGCCTATGGCGAGCCGTGGCCTGAGGGGTTCTTCGAGGCGATTGAGCAGAGGTTAAGAGTTTGCCAAGGCGAATATGATGAACACATGCAGCAGAAAGGTATTCTGGATCCAAAATCCGCGGCTGAGTACACTTTCGGCTCCACTCACACTGCGATACTCGATGCTCTGAAGTTCTATCGCGGAGGATCGGCCAAACCAGACACCGGAAGCCCCCCGACCAAACCGAGATAGCTCCTCCCGGGTCGACTTGACCCAAGTCAATGCGCGCCCCTGCTTCTAGCGGTACCATTCCGTCAGGATGGAGAGATGCGGGCTCAGACTGAGAGGAGCGGTCTGAGCCCAAAGTCCCTGACGAAAGCGCTCCTCTTCTCGGGGGAAGTGCCATGCTCGTCGTCTCTACAACAAAAAGCCCTCTTCGATCGGCCTGCAGCGCGGCACAACTTGCCGCGTCTGCGGCGTGTTTCATCGCGGCAGTCTCGACATCTCAGGCAGCGGAGACGAAGACGACCAGGCAAGTGCTCTGGGAGCAGCCACCGGGGGTCTGGCTAGCAGTACCAGAGAGCAAGGCGGTCATTGCCCGATGGGAGAGCGGCATGATCACTCTTTTCTGCCGCCCCAATCAAGTGCAGGTAGGCGTCTTCTCCGAGGAGAAAATATCTGGGTTTCTTGGCTTCGTACTCGTCGAATTTTATATCGACAGCATCGACCCCGCCGCCACCGACGAAGAAGGTTATCACTACGGGATGCTAGCAGATACCGACTTCAGTGACGATGGAGACCTTGCCCCTCAGCAGGAGCTCAAAAAAATCTCTGAAGCAATGCAGAGAGATTTTGCGTCAGGCGTATTGATTAACGCTGATCGCACTCCTGACTTTTCGCAATTCATACAACAACTGAAAAGTGGAAACAATCTTCGCATCGTTCAGATGGACTTGCGTGGGGATATCACCATCGGGCAACTCGGCCTTAAAGGGTCAGCGCGAGCCCTTGCCCAGAGCGGCTGCTCTTAATGCATCGAACCCATCCCATCGCGCCTCGGAGATCGTGAACCTGGAACCGGTTTGGCGGCAGAAAATTGTTCGACAGCCCGCCAAACGCTTCCCAATACTCCGCCAGGGCCCCATATTATCTATAGCTTTCTGGTAGGACTTCACCTCGCCAAGCTCCCCAAACTGAGACCTCCAATGCATAACCAAACCGCGCCAGGCGATGACGCAGCTGTCGTCGCTGCATCCAGCTTTTCTGCCCGCAACAATCTCGTGATCGGCCTTCTTCTTGTGTCTGCCTTCACGGTTATCCTGAACGAAACGATCATGGGCGTCGCCCTTCCCCGCCTGATGGTCGACCTCGGCATCACAGCGAATGAGGGGCAGTGGCTCACCACTTCCTTCCTCCTCACGATGGCAGTCGTGATCCCGATCACGGGATTTCTCCTACGCCGTTACCACACCCGCACGGTCTTCACGGCCGCCATGGGGCTTTTCAGCGCGGGAACGCTCATCTGCGCTCTCTCGCCCGGCCTCGGGACGCTCATCCTGGGCAGGGTCGTGCAGGCGTCCGGGACCGCGATCATGATGCCCCTCCTGATGACCACCGTCATGGAACTCGTCCCCGCGGAAAGCCGCGGGAAGACCATGGGGAACATCTCGATCGTGATCTCCGTGGCGCCCGCAATCGGGCCCACCATTTCCGGGATCATCCTCAACGTCCTGGACTGGAGATGGATGTTCTGGCTTGTCCTGCCCATCGGGCTCGGCGCGCTCGCTCTCGGTCTTTCAAAGCTTGAGAACGTGACAACCCCGCGCAAGGCACCTCTCGACCTACTTTCCGTACCGCTTTCCGCCCTCGGCTTCGGCGGCCTGGTCTACGGCCTGTCCGTCATCGGAGAAGGCCATGGTGAAGGCGGATCCGTTCCTGTTTGGCTTCCGCTCGCGGTCGGCGCCATTGCCGTCATTGCCTTTGCCTTCCGCCAACTCCACCTCGGTCCGCAAGGCCGGGCCCTTCTCGACCTCAGAACCTTCAAAGTTAAGGTCTTCAGTGTCGCCGTGGTCATGATGGCCTTCTGCATGATGTCCCTCTTCGGGATGATCATCCTGCTGCCGATCTACATGCAGAATGTCCTCGGGATGGAACCTCTGGAGGCAGGTCTCCTGCTTCTTCCGGGCGGGCTTCTCATGGGCCTCATGGCTCCCTTCGTCGGCCGTCTGTTCGACAGGGTCGGCGCGCGGAAGCTCGTCATCCCGGGATCCATCCTTGTCTCTACCGGCCTTTGGTCCATGTCTCTCCTCGGAACGGAAACGGAAATCTGGAGAGTCCTGGTCTCCCACCTTCTCCTGAGTATGGGTCTCGCGCTGCTGTTTACTCCGCTGTTCACCTCATCTCTCGGATCCCTTCCGAAAGAGCTCTACCCTCATGGCTCGGCAGTAATCGGGACCGTCCAGCAGGTGGCAGGCGCCGCCGGCATCGCGCTCTTCGTTTCCATCATGTCGCTTCGCATTGGATCGGAAACCGCGGCCGGATCCACGCTTGTGGAGGCCACATCCAGCGGGGTTCAGGCGGGGTTCACCACCGGCGCGACCATTGCTCTCGTCATGATCGCAGCCAGTTTCTTTGTGAGACGACCTCCCGACATGATGTAAGCAAGCGTTCCCTACCTCACGAAGTCTCAAACCAAAAAGGCCCGCAGCTCCCCTCAGAACTGCGGGCCTTTACCCATCTATCCCATCGGATAGGTTCACCACCCATTTGCGCCTTCAAACCTGGCTTTTCTCTATCGACCAAGGCTTCCCAGCCTCGATATCATTGTATTCGGACTTACGTTTTTTTGGTCCAGAAAGTCAAACACAACACTTTCAGTTGGGTATATAGATGGACGATTTGGTTGATCGCCTTACATCGCCGCGACTTCCTTCGCGCACGACCCCTGATGGCTCCCAGACATACATAGATTTCCAAAGCATCCTGTCGGAGCGCCATGAGGCTGCCGCTGTTATCGAAGCACAGCGCGCACTACTCGAGCACCTCAGCCGCATGCCTACGCCTGCACCACAATCCAGGAAAATGCAGTAGCCTATCGCCGACTTCTGCAGCCGCAGACATGAAATTCCTTTTCCGGCTTGCTAATGCGCAGACTTGCGGGCTGGCGGCAAAACATCTCAAACCACCGAGTCTTTAATACGCCTGACCGAAGAAATCGTTAGCAGGCCACCCCATCGCCAAAACTTGATTCCACATTGTTAAGCCTGCTTCCGTCGCTCTCATTTACTTTCTGCACGCAGCTTTGAAAATTCTTGAAGCTTTCGTCATCAACATAATCCAGCTCTATCAAGCACAGTGACAGAGCCCGAGAGGTATTGACAAACACGTCAGCAATATTGCGTTGATTAGTAACCTCGTAGTGGTGCCGAGATAGAGTGACGCAAGCATCAATTCTGCCCTGAACGGCAGCTATCGTCATATTTCTATTTGTTTGCTGCTCTGCAGAGCTCCAAGTACATGCCGCGAAAATTGCAGCAGCAATAGCACCGACCCCAGAAGCCACAGCAGCTCCTGGCTTCCAATTTTCCATTTGCTCTGTCGCAAGCACGGCGATTCCCTCCGAAATTACTCAAGCATAGACCCTGCATTATCTTCTCCACGGTGCCGGTATTCCCCTACGCCGCAAGGCTTTCTACACCCCAGCCTCATTTTCTCGGCAATTTAGGGTGCGGAGCATAGCTCCTCTGGCAAGTCTCCCACCGATCTCTCTTTTGCCTTCTTCTGCGCAAGACCGCATCCAGAAGTCTGGGCGATCGTGACATTGCTTCGCATCCCGCTCCTCGATCCGGCTTCGGCATCCCATGCGAACCCGAAGCCGATCGAGGAGTCGAACCCGACTTCCCGAACTCAAGGAGGTCCCAATGTCCACAGTGCGAACACTCGCTGTCATCTACGCCGTCATCGCCGGCGGTTACCTGATCCAGGACTGCAACCGAGGGAAATGCAACGCGGCAAGCTTTGTCTCCGCGGCGACCTCCCCCTTCATGGTCGGCGCCATTGCCCGCGAATGGGCCGTCGGAAACCTCTGAGGAGATCTCATGGCCTATCTCGAATTCCCCCGTCCCGTCGCCATCTACTGCCTCATCAACGCCGCCGTGTTCCTCTTTATCCTTGGGCCGCGCACTTCCGCCAAGGAGATCCTGCCGCCGCTCCCGATTGCACGAGCGCAGGTGAAAGCGACCACCCTCCTGCTTCTCACCACCGCTCCAACCCTGCTCTGGACTCTCTCCACCAAGCGGTATCGCGCCCGCGCATGGAGCGCCCTTTCGGGCGCCTCCCGCCATTGGGCGTCCTGGGCCATGGGGCGATGAGACTTTTCGGCCAACGACCCAATCTTCACCACTCATCACTACAACTCGAGGATAGCTGACAATGGAACTGATCCTGATCGGGACGCTCTGGGGAGGAGGAATGCGCGTTGCCCACCTCCATCACAAGAAAATGGGGCTCTCCACAGCATGGGCCCTCGCCAACGCCCTGGCATGGCCGGCCCTACTTGGCGCCAAGCTGGCCAAAATCTCCCTCGATCCCGATGCGCCGAGCATCACTATGTCGCTGCCCTCGAAAGGACAGCGATGATCCGCGGGCAAGTTGCGCAGGACGGATCCCCACCTCTAACTGCCCGTCGCGAAAACGGCACGCATCACGATCCGGACATCGCAGAGACCTACGGCAACCGATGGGTCGTCCGCGACACGAACGGTCGGTTCGTCGATGTCGACAAATACCGCAACGATCTCGCCACCCGACACCCAAACATCACATTCATCGAATAGGAAGTCCGTGCCCCAAACTCTCCCTCTCGCCAGCCTCCTCGGCAAGACGATCTCCTACGAAGTCGAACCGTACGAAGACGGCCACCTGATCCATGTCTTCGGTGAGGTTGTCGAAGTTCGCGCCAAGGAGAAGGACCTTGAAGCCGCTCTGACCCTCAATGCCGCCGGCATTCGGACCACGGTCACCCTCAACTCTGATGCCATCACCTATGGCGACTTCGCTATCCACGAAGATCATGGCGCCGACGCAGGAAGCGAACTCAAGCTCCTCCACCTCGATGTTCGGCCGGCCGAGTTTTCCCACGGCATGGCATTTGCCGACCTGACCTTCGACGTCGCAGATCGCGACCAGGTCCACGAGAGCTTCGGATGTTACCCAGAGGACATGACAGACAAAGCCATGGCTGAAACTCTGGTCTTCCTGTTCACAAACACCCCGATCGGGATCGAAGCTCCGCTCGTCCTGGTTCTCCCGGGTGAGAAGCAGATCCGCGTCATGGCATCTTGCCTGGTCAAGGATCCGGAACTGTTCAACACCGCCGTCAGCGTCGCAGGGCGCGAGAGCGGCCGTGACGATGACTGGAGCCCATCCTGCGCCGGTGAGGCTGTCTTCGAGGCTTTCCTCGGTGCCAACCAGTCCTCCGCGATCCTGGACTACGGCCTCGAGCTCACAACATGGACCTACCCCAAGACCCCAAGCCTCGACTGGGAAGAAAAAGCATGGGCCGGCGTCTGATCGACGCCCCCATCAGCCAACCGCATCCCCGACCAAGGAGTCCCATCATGCAACCCCGTCCCTTTTCCGAAGCGCCAACCGACGGCACGATCATTCTGATCGCTGGCCACAACGAGATCGGCGTTCAACATAGCGTCCCGGTCTACTACGCGCTCCACGACCCCGCAGACATCGAGGACGATGGCGCCCCTGGCTACTGGCGCTACGCCAACAGCCAGCGCAATGACCACGGCTACCCCGACGAGGGGTTCGAGTGGTTTCCCGACCCGTTCGGTCGCACGGTCAAGTAGTTGAAACCACGAAGGGGCGCGGACGCACAGTCCGCGCCCCTTGTCTTGTTCCGAATTCGCCGAGGTTTTCATCCTCGATTAGACGCACCCACGTCGCCCGGGTAACGTCACGGTGAACAAGCAACTCCCAGTTAATGTTGCCATATTTTCGCCCCAATCATGACCGAACCCCGAGACACAAGTCGGCCCTGTATCGGCCAAGGCTATCGCCTTCCGCGGCCCCCGAAACCCGGATCCCTTAGTAGAACGCCGAAAGACCCTGCCGCACATTCTCGAAAATGTAACATTTTTCACTTCTATGGAGGCGTGGGTTCGAATCCCCAGAGGTTTGAACTAGATCGCCCGTGAAACTCTGACAGATGCAACAGAGATCCATCTTCATGACGCACGGAGACGATAGTGCAGAACGCCAAGTCGAACGACTTCAGATCCTTGGCACCACAAGGCAACGCCGTTCATCAGGCGACGGTCGACGTCCTTTGCCAGGTCCTGGGCACGCCCATGTCCTTCCTGACCGTTCTGGAACACCACAACGATCGCCAGATCTTTGTCGCTCACTGCGGTCTCCCCGCACCGTTTCATCGCATCGGAAGCACACCCCTTGAAGCTTCGATCTGCCGGCATGTCGCCGAGGCTGCGAAGCCCCTCGTGTTCGACAACCTCCAGGAACATGAGGACTTTGCCTCCATGCCCCCAGAGAGCCCGATGGGGATTCGAGCCTACATGGGCTTCCCCATCATGGGGCCATCAGGTCAGCTCCTTGCAGTCCTGGCAGTGGCTGACACCTCGCCAAGAATCTGGACAGCCAGAGAGCGCCAGGTCACTCGGTACATGTCCGCCCAAACGACACGGCACATCCTGAGATGTTCGGAACGAAACCACTTTTCGGCATCACACGCCCAACCTGCGCGTCGTGAAGTGAAGTCCTAACGGACCGAAGATGCGCTCCGCGCACTCCGGATCTCCAAGTCCCGCCACTTCCTGAGAACATCCAGGTAGCTCTTCAACGAGCTCAGCCGCGCCTTGGCAGTCCTAACCGTCGGAGGGCTCTCCGTTGGCCAAAGGATCTCGTCCCTGCGCTCTCTGACCCAGACCGCTTCGCTTCCCATTCTGAGGATGTCGCGCTCGGCCGAGTAGTCCGGCGGAAACTCTGCAGCGATTATGTCGATGACCTCCAGAGCCTCACGGTTGATCCTGGCGATCTCTCCCTCGTCGAGATCAGCCAGCCTTGCTCTCTCGATCTTGGCTATCTCTTGGTCTCTGTACTCCTTCGAAAGCCGCGACGCCTCCTCGGCGAGCTCAGCGAGCCTCGTCATCTTTGTATTCGCCGTGCTGAGGAGATTCACAGGGTTCATGCTGGCTCGTAGCGCCCGAGACTTCTCCTGAGTATTCCTCTCATGATGCGCCCGCGCCTCCGCCCGCTTGTTGCGGACCAACTGAACTGCCATCTTCGGATTCTGCAGAGCTGTCTTCGCCGGAATACGAAGAACGGTGTAGCCCGCCCGGGAGAGCTCGGTGTCCCGCATCGCATCTCGTTCCTTGGCTTCCTCTGAGCCGTGCCACTGCGCTCCGTCGATCTCGACAACAAGCGCCTCGTCCACCAGAAAATCCATCCGATAGCGCATCTCTTCGACCTGAAGGCGCAGGACCAGTCCATCGCCTCGCAGAGCACGCTCCCGGGGCTTGAGGTGGAATGCCTCCACCATCGCATCCAGGAATGCGACCTCAGCCGGAGACTCCGCCGCATTCCTGAGAGCGGATAGCCAGTCTTCGGAGTCCTCCTCAATAACAGGGAAACGACCATCCTGCAGAGAACGCTCCATAGGCCTGGACTCTGCATAGATCGTGAAGGCTACCACGATCGCGCCCAACCAGAGCAACGGCTCGTAGAACCCGCCGATAATGAGGACAATCACCAGCAGCACGCGAGGAGTGAAATCCAAAACCGTTCTCCAGAGAGACAACCAACGGAACTATCGAACAACGCTAGACGGGGATCACGACAGCTTCAACGCAGCGCGCGCCCTTCAGCGTGCAGATCCTATTCAGAACACAACGGGTCAAAGACGCAGGGCTCTACTTTTCTGTTGACCTGCCCCCCGCGAAATCCCTCACCGTAATGTAGAGTCTGCGCCAACTCTGAAGGAGCAGACACATGCGAAAGAGCCGTTTCACCGAGGCGCAG
>Ga0208328_1000475_pt1 | contig 18141 bp, 14 predicted proteins | sample DeeseametaMP2633_FD_184170 | JGI IMG/M metagenome (GOLD analysis project Ga0208328, IMG submission 184170) | Marine microbial communities from the Deep Atlantic Ocean - MP2633 (SPAdes) | ecosystem: Environmental > Aquatic > Marine > Unclassified | place: Northeast of Antigua and Barbuda, North... | reverse complement strand
CGTCCTGGGCGCCGGGCGCCCGACCTGTCCCTTCTGCGGCAACCCGATCGACCCCGACGGCCACCTGTGCGTCCGGGCCAACGGCTTCCGTCGGCGCGACCCGGTCTGACGTGACGACCGGGGGCGACGTGCACGGGGTGACCTCCAGCGCGCACGACGGTGTGCCGCAGGGCGAGCTGGTCCTCGACGGGCGCGTCATGCCGGCCTCCAACGCCACCTTCGTCGGCAGCATCGGCACGGGCGACGGCGAGGTCCGGGTCGTCTACAAGCCGGTCGCGGGGGAGCGGCCGCTGTGGGACTTCCCCGGCGCGGTCCTGGCACAGCGCGAGGTCGCGGCGTACCTCGTCGGTGCGGCCTTCGCCGGTGACGACTTCCGCAACCCGGTGCCGCTGACCTGGCTGGCCGACGGTCCGCACGGCCCGGGGATGGTGCAGACCTGGCAGGAGCCCGACGAGGACCAGGAGGCGGTCACGCTCGTGCCCGCGGGCGCGGTGCCCGGCGGCATGCTGCACGTCTTCGACGGCTACGACGCCGCCGACCGCCCCATCTCGCTGGTGCACGAGGACACGGACGCTCTGCGACGCATCGCCGTGCTCGACGTCGTCCTCAACAACGCCGACCGCAAGGGCGGCCACGTGCTGGAGGCCGCCGACGGCCATCGGTGGGCGATCGACCACGGCATCGCGTTCCACGCCGAGCCCAAGCTCCGCACGGTGCTGTGGGGCTGGACCGGGCAGCCGTTGACGGCCCAGGAGTGCGCCGCCGTCACGCGCGTCCGAGACGTGGCGCAGGGCGAACTGGCAGGCACGCTGGCCGAGCTGCTCGACGACCGCGAGGTGACCGCGCTCGTGCGTCGTTGCGAGCGCCTGCTGGCGCGCGGCGCCCTGCCCGGACCCGGTGGCGAGGGCCCGGCCATCCCCTGGCCGCCCTTCTGACCACGTCGCTGACCACGTCGCCCGGGCGCCCGTCTAGGCTCGGGCCCATGCGCGCCTGGCCTGCTCCCGACCTCCCTGACCTGAGGGTCGTCGCCCCGCCGGTCTCCCTGCACGACACCGCCTCCGGCGGTCGCCTGGTGCTGGAGCCCGAGGGCCCCGCCCGGCTCTACGTGTGCGGCATCACCCCCTACGACGCCACCCACATGGGCCACGCGGCCACCTACGTCGGCTTCGACCTGCTGCACCGCGCGTGGCGCAACGCCGGCCACCAGGTGACCTACGTCCAGAACGTCACCGACGTCGACGACCCGCTGCTGGAGCGGGCGACCAAGGTGAAGGTCGACTGGGAGGAGCTCGCCGAGCGCGAGACCGAGCTGTTCCGCCAGGACATGACCGCGCTGCGGGTGCTCCCGCCGGCGCACTACACCGGCGCCGTGGAGTCCATCCCGCTGGTCATCGACCTGATCGAGCGCATGGAGGCGGCCGGCGCGGTCTACCGCGTGGACGACGACCTGTACTTCTCCGTCACCGCCGACCCGGCCTTCGGCGCCGAGTCCGGGCTGGACCGCGAGGCGATGCTGGAGATCTTCCCCGAGCGCGGCGGCGACCCCGACCGGCCCGGTAAGAAGGACCCGCTGGACTGCCTGGTGTGGCGCGCCGAGCGCGAGGGCGAGCCGTCGTGGCCCAGCCCGTTCGGTCCCGGCCGGCCCGGGTGGCACGTGGAGTGCACGGCCATCGCCTGGGAGCACCTCGGCGGCACGCTCGACGTCCAGGGCGGGGGCTCCGACCTGGTCTTCCCGCACCACGAGATGTGTGCGGGGCACGCCCACGTCGCCACCGGCACGCCGTTCGCCAGGGCCTACGCCCACGCCGGCATGGTCGGCTACGACGGCGAGAAGATGTCGAAGTCGCGCGGCAACCTGGTCTTCGTCTCGGCGCTGCGCAACTCCGACGTCGACCCGATGGCCATCCGCCTCACCCTGCTGCGCCACCACTACCGCAGCGACTGGGAGTGGACCGACGCCGAGCTGTTCGACCAGGTCGACACCCTCGAGCGGTGGCGCCGCGCGCTGGCCCTGGGCGCCGGCGCGGCCGCCGAGCCCGTGGTCACCGGCGTGCTGGCCGCCCTCGCCGACGACCTCGACGCCCCGCGGGCGGTCCGGCTGGTCGACGCCTGGGTGGATGCCACCCTCGGCACCCACGGACTCGCCGACACCTCCGACCCCGACGCCGCGGTGCGCATCCACGCGCTCCTGGACGCCGCGCTCGGCCTGTCGCTCTAGCGGGGAGCCCCCGCCGGGGTCAGTCGTCCTCGCCGCGGCGCTTGAGGTACCGCTCGAACTCGCGCGCGATGGCCTCGCCGGAGGCCTCCGGCAGGTCGGTCGTGTCGCGGGTCTCCTCCAGCGAGCGGACGTAGTCGGCGACGTCCTCGTCCTCCTCGGCGAGCTCGTCGACGCCGCGCTCCCAGGCGCGGGCGTCCTCGGGGAGGTCACCCAGCGGGATCGAGATCTCCAGCAGGTCCTCGATCTGGCCGATCAGCGCCAGCGTCGCCTTGGGGCACGGCGGCTGGGCGACGTAGTGGGGGACCGCCGCCCAGTACGACACCGCCGGCATGTCCACGCGCACGCAGGCGTCCTGGAAGACCCCCACGATGCCGGTGGGTCCCTCGTAGGTCGACTGCTCGAGCTTGAGCCGGTCCACCAGCTCGGGCTCGGTGGCGGTGCCCGTGACGGGGATCGGTCGGGTGTGCGGGGTGTCGGCCAGCAGCGCCCCCAGCGTCACGACCAGCTCGCCCCCGAGCTCGTCGGTCGCGGCCAGCAGCTCGGCGCAGAACTGCCGCCAGCGCATGTTGGGCTCGATGCCGCGGATCAGGATGACGTCGCGCGCGAGGTCCGGGGGAGAGGCGACCGCGATCTGGGTGGTCGGCCAGGTGATCCGCCGGTGACCGCGCTCGTCGCTGCCGACGACGGGGCGGTTGACCTGGAAGTCGTAGAAGTCCTCGGGGTCGACGGCACCCACGATCCGGGCACCCCACACCCGGATCAGGTGGTCCACCACCGAGGAGGCGGCGTCCGCAGCGTCGTTCCAGCCCTCGAAGGCCGCGATGACGATGGGGTCCACCATGTCCGGGGCGTCGTCGATCTCGATCACCCACCCAGCCTAGGCACTCGGTGGTCCCCGCCCCGAGGATTTCGGGGCCGCTCGGCCCCGGTGTCAGGATCTGGATACGAGCCGCGCAGCGTCGTACGGCGTTCCTAGGCTGGTCCGTCCGCCCGAGAGGAGCCCAGCGATGACCCCCGCGACGACCCAGGATTGGCGTCCCGACGCCACCGAGGAGCTCAGCCGTGCGCTGACGGAGCGGATCCTGGTCATCGACGGCGCCATGGGCACCGCCATCCAGCGCGACCGGCCCGACGAGGCCGGCTACCGCGGCGAGCGGTTCAAGGACTGGACCGGCGAGGACCTCCAGGGCAACAACGACCTGCTGACCATCACCCAGCCCGAGATCATCGCCGGCATCCACCGCGAGTACCTCCTGGCCGGCGCCGACATCGTCGAGACCAACACCTTCAACGCCAACGCGGTCTCGCTGAGCGACTACGGCCTCGAGGAGCTCGCCTACGAGCTCAACCTCGAGTCTGCCCGGCTGGCCCGGCGCGTGGCCGACGAGGTCGCCACCCTTGAGCGACCCCGGTACGTCGCCGGGGCGCTGGGGCCCACCACCCGCACGGCCTCGATCAGCCCCGACGTCAACGACCCGGCCGCGCGCAACATCACCTGGGACGACCTCGTGCCGGCCTACCTCGAGGCCGCCCGTGGCCTCGTCGACGGCGGCGCCGACCTGATCTTCGTCGAGACGATCTTCGACACCCTCAACGCCAAGGCCGCGATCTTCGCGATCGAGACGCTCTTCGAGGAGACCGGGCGGCGCTGGCCGGTGGTCATCTCCGGCACCATCACCGACGCCTCCGGACGCACCCTGTCCGGCCAGACCACCGAGGCGTTCTGGAACTCCGTGCGGCACGCCCGGCCCCTGGCCGTGGGGCTGAACTGCGCGCTGGGCGCCCGGGAGATGCGCCCCTACCTCGCCGAGCTCTCCCGGATCGCCGACACGTTCGTGTCCTGCTACCCCAACGCGGGCCTGCCCAACGCCTTCGGGGAGTACGACGAGGCGGCCGAGGAGACCGCCTCGATCATCCACGAGTTCGCCCACGACGGTCTGGTCAACCTGGTCGGCGGCTGCTGCGGCACCACCCCCGACCACGTCCGCGCCATCGCCGGCGCGGTCGAGGGACTGCCGCGTCGTGAGGTCCCGACCGTCGCCCCGGCGATGCGGCTCTCCGGTCTCGAGCCGTTCACCATCGACGAGGCGAGCCTCTTCGTCAACGTCGGGGAGCGGACCAACATCACGGGCTCGGCACGCTTCCGCAACCTGATCAAGGACGGCGACTACGACACCGCCCTGTCCGTGGCCGCCCAGCAGGTCGAGAACGGCGCGCAGGTCATCGACGTCAACATGGACGAGGGCATGATCGACGGCGTCGCGGCCATGGACCGCTTCCTGCGCCTGGTGGCCTCCGAGCCCGACATCTCCCGGGTCCCGCTCATGGTCGACTCCTCGAAGTGGGAGGTCATCGAGGCCGGTCTCAAGACCGTCCAGGGCAAGCCGATCGTGAACTCCATCTCGCTCAAGGAGGGCGAGGAGCCCTTCCTCGAGCACGCCCGGCTGTGCCGCAAGTACGGCGCCGCGGCCGTGGTCATGGCCTTCGACGAGGACGGCCAGGCCGACAACCTGGAGCGTCGCAAGGCCATCTGCGAGCGCGCCTACCGACTGCTGGTGGACGAGGTGGGCTTCCCCGCCGAGGACATCGTCTTCGACCCCAACGTCTTCGCCGTGGCCACCGGCATCGAGGAGCACGCCGGCTACGGGCTGGACTTCATCGAGGCCACCCGGTGGATCAAGGCGAACCTGCCCGGCGCCAAGGTGTCAGGCGGCATCTCGAACGTCTCCTTCTCCTTCCGCGGCAACAACCCCGTGCGCGAGGCGATCCACGCGGTCTTCCTCTTCCACGCCATCCGGGCCGGCCTGGACATGGGCATCGTCAACGCCGGGGCACTGGTGGTCTACGACCAGGTCGACGCCGAGCTGCGCGAGCGGATCGAGGACGTCGTCCTCAACCGCCGCCCCGACGCGGCCGAGCGGCTGCTCGAGGTCGCCGAGGCCCACAACCGAGCCGGTGAGCAGGCCGAGGCGGTCACGGAGGCCTGGCGCGAGCTCCCCGTCGCAGAGCGGGTCACCCACGCCCTGGTCAAGGGCATCGACGCCCACGTCGAGGCCGACACCGAGGAGCTGCGCCGCGAGATCACCGAGCGTGGGGGACGTCCCATCGAGGTGATCGAGGGCCCGTTGATGGACGGCATGGACGTCGTCGGGGACCTGTTCGGCTCCGGGAAGATGTTCCTCCCGCAGGTCGTGAAGTCGGCGCGGGTGATGAAGAAGGCCGTGGCCTACCTCATCCCGTTCATCGAGGAGGAGAAGCGGACCAACCCGGCGCTGGCCTCCCAGAAGGACACCAACGGCACGGTGGTGCTGGCCACGGTCAAGGGCGACGTCCACGACATCGGCAAGAACATCGTCGGCGTGGTGCTGGCCTGCAACAACTACGAGGTCATCGACCTCGGGGTGATGGTGCCGGCGCAGAAGATCCTCGACGCGGCCGCCGAGCACAGCGCGGACGTCATCGGGCTCTCCGGGCTGATCACGCCGTCCCTGGACGAGATGGTCGGCTTCGCGACGGAGATGCAGCGCCTCGGCCTCGAGATCCCGCTGCTCATCGGCGGCGCGACCACCTCGCGCGCCCACACCGCGGTGAAGGTCGACCGGAAGTACGACGGCCCCGTGGTCTGGGTCAAGGACGCCTCCCGCTCGGTGCCGACCGTCTCGGCGCTGCTCAACCCGCAGCGCCGCGAGATCCTGCTCGCCGACGTCAAGGAGGACTACGACGCCCTGCGCACGCGGCACGCCGCCAAGTCCGACCGGCCGCAGCTGTCCTACGCCGAGGCGGTCGCGAACGCGACCCCGGTCGACTGGGAGGGCTACGTCCCTCCCGCGCCCCGGACCCCCGGCGTGCACCTGCTCGAGGACTACGACCTGGCCGAGCTGCGCGAGTACATCGACTGGCAGCCCTTCTTCAACGCCTGGGAGATGAAGGGGAAGTTCCCCGACATCCTGAACTCGCCGAGCCACGGCGAGGCCGCCCGCAAGCTCTACGACGACGCGCAGTCCATGCTGGACACGGTCATCGAGGAGGGGTGGCTGAGGGCCAACGGCGTCTACGGGCTGTGGCCTGCCAACAGCGACGGCGACGACGTCGTCGTGTGGTCCGACGACTCCCGCACCCAGCAGCGTGCCGTGCTGCACCAGCTGCGCCAGCAGGGCAAGCACCGCGACGGCATCCCCAACCGCTCGCTGGCCGACTACGTGGCGCCCACCGCGACCGGGCTCGCCGACCACGTGGGCGGCTTCGCCGTCACCGCCGGCATCGGGCTCCCCGAGCGGGTCCAGGCGTTCAAGGACGACCTCGACGACTACAACGCGATCCTGCTCGAGTCCCTGGCCGACCGGCTGGCGGAGGCCTTCGCCGAGCGGCTGCACCAGCGCGTGCGCACGGAGTTCTGGGGTCACGCCGCGGACGAGACGCTCAGCAACCACGACCTGATCGCGGAGCGCTACACCGGCATCCGGCCCGCACCCGGCTACCCGGCCTGCCCCGACCACACCGAGAAGACCACGCTGTGGGACCTCATGGACGTCGAGGCCGGCACCGGGATCCAGCTGACGGAGTCGATGGCGATGTGGCCGGGCGCCTCGGTCTCAGGGCTCTACTACAGCCACCCCGAGAGCCAGTACTTCGTCGTCGGGCGGCTGGGCCGCGACCAGGTGGCGGCGTACGCCGAGCGCAAGGGCTGGAGCCTGCAGGAGGCCGAGAAGTGGCTCTCCCCGAACCTCGGCTACGACCCCGATGACTGAGTCGCGGCCCTCCGCCGCGCCCGCGGCGGTGCTGTGGGACATGGACGGCACGCTGGTCGACACCGAGCCGTACTGGATCGCCACGGAGTACGCCATGGCCGACAAGTACGGCGGCACCTGGTCCCAGGAGCAGGCGCTGTCCCTGGTCGGCAACGACCTGCTCTCCTCGGGCCGGGTGCTCAAGGAGGCCTGGGGACTGCCGCAGAGCCCTGCGGAGGTGGTCGAGGAGCTGCTCGACGGCGTGGTCGCCCGCGTCGAGGAGTCCGTCCCGTGGCAGCCCGGGGCGCCCGAGCTGCTCGCCTCCCTGCGCGAGGCCGGCGTGCCGTGCGCCTTGGTCACGATGTCCTACGAGCGGTTCGTCGCACCGATCCTGCGGCACCTGCCGGCCGAGACCTTCCGGGTCATCGTGACCGGCGACAAGGTCGAGCGGGGCAAGCCCCACCCGGAGCCGTACCTCACCGCCGCCGCCTCCCTGGGGCTCGACCCGCAGGACTGCGTCGCGATCGAGGACTCCAACACCGGGGCCAAGTCGGCCGAGGCGGCCGGCTGCGCCGTGCTCGTCGTGGAGAACCACGTCCCGGTCCTCGACGGCCCGCGCCGGGTCTTCCGCCCCACGCTGCAGGGTGTCGGCCCTGCCGACGTCGCGGCCGTCCTGACGGAGGTCGCCGCCCGCGGCTGACCCGTCGAGGCTCGCGGGGCACTGGGACACGGGACCACCCCGGCGGACCACCCGGCCGGACTACCCGGTGACTACTCGCGGGGTCGGTCTGGTGCTAGGACCACCGGACAAGTGGCGCCGTCCCTTTACCTTGGGCGAGGATGAGGGCACGCAGGGCGAACACCCCGGTCCTCAGCGGCGGACCGGGCGCCCTGGCCAGACCCAACCCCGTCGTCATGGGCATCGCGGCTCAGGCGCGGTGTCCGCACAGCGGCCCCCGGGCAACCGGGGTTGACGGCGGGGTTGGGCATGGCCGTTCCCTGTGTGTCTCGGAAGACGCCGTGAGACCCTGGGACGACCGTCACACCGGACATCCTTCGAAGGGCACCATGGACCACCTCAGCACCCGCCGCGCTCGTGGTCGGCGAGCCGCTGTCGCGGTCGCTGCCACCCTCGGTCTCGTCCTGGGGGCCCCCGCGGCCGTCGCCAAGAAGGACGACGCCAAGAAGTTCAAGGACGACTGCCGGGAGAGCAGCTCGGTCAAGCTCAAGGTCGAGCCCGAGTCCGGCGGTGTCCTCCAGGTGACCGCAGTCGTCTGGAGCGACGACAGTGATGTGTGGGACTGGCGGATGAAGCACAACGACGACGTCTCGGCGCGCGGCACGGTCAAGGCCAAGGACGCCGACAAGTCCTTCAAGATCGTGCGCGACATGGCTGACTTCACCGGCCCGGACGACATCGAGTTCCGGGCGCAGAACACCGTGACCGGCGAGGTCTGCAAGAACCAGCTGACGTACTGAGGCCGTGTCCGCTCCCCGCTCGCGGTTCGGCCGTCTCCTGCGCACGCCCCTGACGCTCTTCCTGGTCGTCAGCCTCCTGCTGGTCTCGGGCATCTTCATCGCGACCAACGCCATCGCCACCAGGGCCGCCGAGCGTGCGGCACTCGAGCAGGCCGAGTCGGTCACCCAGTCGTTGGCGGGCTCGGTGATGCCCGGGAACCTGCGGCAGGGCCTGCTGAACGGTCGCCCGGGGGCCGTCGACAAGTTCTTCCGGCGGCTGAAGCCCTTCAGCACCGGTGACATCGACAGCTTCGACGTGCTGACGACGGAGGGCCGGCTGGCCTTCGACTCCTCTGACGCGGGCGCCGCGCTCGACGACCACGTCTACGAGCTCTCCCGGAGCCAGGAGCGGGTGCTGGCGGACGGGGGCACGGTCTCGGAGTTCGCCGACCCGTCCTCCCTCCGCAGCTCGGACCGTCCCGGCTCGGAGGCGGGACTGGTCAAGATCTCCACCCGCGTGTACGCGACGCGCGACTCCAAGAGCCGCGACACCGGGCTCAACCGGGGCCAGAGCGTGACCTCACCGGCCCTGTTCGTGGCCTACTGGGACCTCGACGACGTCGAGCAACGACGCGAGGACATCTTCGGCAGCTTCCGCTGGATCACGCTGGGGCCCCTCGTCCTGCTGGTCGTGATCTCCACCGCCATGCTGGCGCTGCTCACGAGCCAGGTGCGCCGGGGAAGTCGGGAGCGGGAGCGGCTGCTCCAGACCGCTATCGAGGCCTCGGACGCCGAACGGCGTCGCATCGCACGCGACCTGCACGACGGCGTGGTCCAGGACCTGGCCGGGTCGGCGTTCGCCCTCTCCGGCGCAGCCCGGGACCCGGCCACGACCCCCGCGACCGCGCAGGTGCTCGGCTCCGTGAGCGCCTCGATGCGCGACAGCCTCAAGCAGATGCGCTCCCTGCTCGCCGAGATCCACCCGCCGGACCTGCACGGCCAGGGCCTGCAGTCGGCGCTCGACGACCTGATCGCCCCGGCGGCGGCCGCCGGCATCCACGCGTCCGTGAGTGCGGCGGGCGTGGAGGAGGCCACCGAGGCCGAGGTGGCCCTGCTGTGGCGGGTGGCGCAGGAGGCGGTGCGCAACGCGATCCGGCACTCCGGCGCCTCCACGCTCGCGGTCACCGTGCGCGGCGACACCGACGGCCTGCTGCTGGAGGTGGTCGACGACGGCGTCGGTTTCGACACCACCGCCCCCAGCCCGCCGGACCGCTTCGGCCTCCGGGGCCTGCGCAGCCTGGTGCGCGACGTGGGCGGGGAGTTGGACGTGACCTCGGCGCTGGGCGAAGGTACCTCCGTGCGCATGGCGGTACGACGATGAGCGGCTCGGGGACCATCCGGGTTGTGCTGGTCGACGACCACGCCGTGATCCGGGCGGGCCTGGCCCAGCTGATCGCCACCGCGGAGGACATCGAGGTCGTCGGCCAGGCCGCCGACGGCGCCGAGGCGGTCGAGCAGGCGCGTGCGCTCACCCCCGACGTGGTGCTGATGGACCTGCAGATGCCCGGGGTGGACGGGGTCAGCGCGACCCGGGAGATCGTCTCGGCCGGGTTGGGGGTCGACGTCCTCGTGCTGACGTCGTACTCCGACAACGAGCGGATCCTCGACGCCCTGGACGCAGGAGCCGTGGGCTACCTGCTCAAGGACGCCGACCCCGACGACGTCCTCGCCGGGGTGCGGGCGGTGGCGCGGGGGGAGTCCCCGATCCACCCCAAGGCCGCGCGGGCGCTGCTCGGCGCGCGCTCGGGAGGCGGCCGGCCCCAGCTGACCGCCCGTGAGGTGGAGGTGCTGACACTGGTGCGCGACGGGCTGGCCAACAAGCAGATCGCCCGTCAGCTCGAGATCAGCGAGCGCACCGTCAAGGCGCACCTGACCAGCGCCTTCTCACGCATCGGAGTCACCGACCGGACCCAAGCCGCGCTCTGGGCCCAGCGCAACGGCCTCTGAGCGTCGATCGGCGGCCTCGGGGCAGCAGTCTGTCGCGGGTCAGTCGCCGGAAGGCAGCGGCGGGGGAGTGCCGCCCCAGGACGGGCACAGGGCCTTGTGGGCGCACCAGCTGCACAGCGGCCCCTTGCTGGGCCGCCAGTCCTGCTCGTCGGTCGCGCGGCGGATCGCCTCCCACACCGCCTGGACCTTCCGCTCGGTCGCGAGCAGGTCGTGCTCGTCGGGGACGTAGCGCACCAGCTCCCCGTTGCCGAGATAGACCAGCTGCAGCATCGCGGGAACCACGCCCCGCAGCCGCCACAGCACCAGCGCGTAGAACTTCATCTGGAACAGCGCCCGGCCCTCGAAGCCCGGGCCAGGGGCACGACCGGTCTTGTAGTCGACCACCCGGATCGCGCCGTCTGGCGCGACGTCGACACGGTCCACGAACCCGCGCAGCAGCAGCTTGGAGTCCAGCAGCCACTCGACGTAGAGCTCGCGCTCGGCGGGCTCCAGGCGGGTGGGGTCCTCCAGGGTGAAGTAGCGCTCCAGCACCGTCCGGCAGGTGTCCCACCAGCGGTCGCGGTCCACGGAGTCGTCGCCCTCGAAGATCGCCGCCAACCCGGGCTCGTCCGCGAGCAGCCGGTGCCAGGAGGGCTCCAGCATCTGCTCGGCGCGCACCGGGGTCCGCTCCAGCGCCGGCAGCTCGAAGAGGTCCTCGAGCACCTTGTGCACCAACGTGCCGCGCACCGCGTCGGGCGAGGCCGGCTCGGGCAGCCGGTCGATGGTGCGGAAGCGGTAGAGCAGCGGGCAGGTCATGAAGTCGCCGGCCCGGCTGGGCGAGAGCGCCCCCAGCACCTCCACGCCGTCCACCGGCGTCGAGTGCCGCTCGGCGGGGCTGGGTGCCACCACCTCCCCGGTCGGGATCTCCCCGGGCAGTACCTCCGTGCTCATGGGAGGCACGCTAGGCGATGGCGCCGACAGCGCGACCGGTGCACCGCCGTACGCCGCTCGGACGAGGCCCCAGGGTCGGATAGCCTCCCCGCGTGAGCGATCAGCGACCGCCGGGCACCTTCAAGGTCGGCACCGTGGCGGGCAGCGACGTGCTGGTCAGCACCTCCTGGTTCCTCGTCGCCGCGCTGATCGCGGTGATCATGGCGCCGCTCGTGGAGCAGGTGCAGCCGGGCCTCGGAGCGCTCAAGTACCTCGCCGGCCTGGCCTTCGCGGTGCTGCTCTACGGCTCGGTGCTCCTGCACGAGGCCTCCCACGCGGTCATGGCCAAGCGGCTGGGCTACCCGGTCACGTCGATCACGCTGCACTTCCTCGGCGGCATGACGTCGATCGAGGGGGAGGCCAAGCGCCCGCGGGAGGAGTTCCTCATCGCGGTGGTGGGGCCCCTGACCTCGATCCTGGTCGGTGTCGTCGCCCTCCTGCTCCTGCCCGTCACACCGGACGGGCTGACCCGCCTGGCCATGGAGGGCCTGGCCGGCGCCAACCTCCTGGTCGGGGTCCTCAACCTGGTGCCGGGGCTGCCGCTCGACGGCGGCCGCCTGCTCAAGGCCGGGGTCTGGCGCGCGACTGGCAGCATCGTGCGGGGCACGGTCGTGGCCGGCTGGGGCGGCAGGGTCGCCGCGGTCGCGGCACTGGCCTGGCCGCTGCTGCAGGAGTCCGTCCTCGGTGTCCCGCCCAACGTGGTCGACTTCGTCCTCGCCCTCGTGATCGCCGCCTTCTTGTGGTCCGGCGCGACGGCCTCGATGTCCGCGGCCCGGCTGAGGAGCCGGCTGCCGCACCTGGTGGCCCGTGACCTGGCCCGCCGCACCCTGGCGGTGCCCGCGGACCTGCCGCTGGCCGAGGCGGTACGCCGGGCCCAGGAGGCCCGGGCCGGCGGGATCCTCACCACGACCACCGACGGCCGCGCCACCGGGCTGGTCTCGGAGGCGGCACTGCTCGCCACGCCCGAGGAGCGCCGTCCGTGGGTGCCGACGTCGAGCGTGGCCAGGACCCTCGAGGAGGGGCTGCGCCTGCCCGTCGGGCTGCGCGGGGAGGACCTGGTGCGCGCCCTGACCCGCACCCCGGCCGCCGAGTACCTCCTGGTCGATGAGGACGGCAGCGTCTACGGGGTGCTGACCACCGCCGACGTCGACCGGGCCTTCCGGGAGACCTCCGGCTGAGGTCGGCCCTCCCTGCCCCCGCGGAGCCAGCCTCCGCGGAGTCGCCCCGCCGGGTCGCGCCGGTCTAGGGTGCGCGCGTGTCCGAGCACGACCAGCACCCGTCCCAGCCTGTCGACGACGTCCCCCAGGAGGCGTGGTCCGGTGTCCACCGGGGCCCCCTGCGTGCCGGGGAGTGGGTACGTCTGGTCGACGGCAAGGGGCGCAAGCACAACTTCGCCCTGGAGGCGGGCAAGCGCTTCTTCTCCAACCGTGGCCACCTCGACCACGACGAGCTGATCGGTCGCGAGGAGGGCTTCACCGTCACCACGTCCGGTGGCGGGGACTACCTGGTCTTCCGGCCGCTGCTCTCGGAGTTCGTGGTCTCGATGCCCCGCGGGGCGGCGGTGATCTACCCCAAGGACGCCGCGCAGATCGTCGCGATGGCCGACATCTTCCCCGGCGCCCGGGTGGTCGAGGCCGGGGTGGGCTCCGGCGCCCTCACCTGCTCGTTGCTGCGGGCGGTCGGTCCGCAGGGCAGGGTGTCCTCCTACGAGCGTCGCGAGGAGTTCGCCGAGGTCGCCCGGCGCAACGTCGACCAGTTCTTCTCCGCGCCCGAGGGCAGCAGCCACCCGGCCTGGACCCTCACCCTCGGCGACCTCGCCGAGGCGCTGCCGGCCAGCGGTGAGCGCTGCGACCGGATCATCCTCGACATGCTCGCGCCCTGGGAGTGCCTGGCGGCCGCCGCGGACGCGCTGGTGCCGGGCGGCATCGTCTGCGCGTACGTCGCCACGACCACGCAGCTCTCGCGGTTCGTCGAGACGGTGCGGGCCCACGGGGGCTTCACCGAGCCGCACGCGTGGGAGTCGCTGGTGCGCGACTGGCACGTCGAGGGGCTCGCGGTGCGTCCGGACCACAAGATGATCGGCCACACGGCGTTCCTGGTCACCGCGCGCCGGATGGCGCCGGGCGAGAGGCCCCCGCGCAAGACCCGCCGTCCGGCCCCGGGTGCCTACGGTCCGGACTACACCGGGCCCCGGCCCCCCGACCTCCCGCAGGAGCCCGTCGCCCCTGCCGATGAGTGAGGTGGAGGGCCTCCCGCCCGCCGCGGCGACGGGGTGGGCGACCGCGACACGGTGGTGACACAGCCGGTCCGAAATCGTGACCGACACCGTCCCGGATGGCCTTCCGTGCTTCACGCGCACGAGTAGGGTCACGGCAAGGAGGTGCTCTGATGTCGACATCCGATGGCAGGTCACGAGAAGGTTCCCCGGGTCCCGAGGCGGGTCGCAGCGCCGAGGAGCTCATGGGGCAGGTGCGCTTCCTGGAGGCCGAGGTCACCGACCTGCGGCGCCGTCTCAGCGACGCCCCCGGCTCCCACCGCACCGTCGAGCTGCGACTGGCCGACGCCCAGCGGTCGCTGGCGGCCGTCACCAGCCAGAACGAGCGGCTCGCCCAGACCCTGCGCGAGGCCCGTGACCAGATTACGAAGCTGAAGGAGGAGGTCGACCGGCTGGCCCAGCCACCCGCCGGGTTCGGGACCTTCCTGCAGCGCAACGACGACGACTCCGTCGACGTCTTCACCGGCGGACGCAAGCTGCGCGTCAACGTCAGCCCCGACGTCGAGCTCGACGACCTGCGCCGCGGCCAGGAGGTCATGCTCAACGAGGCGCTCAACGTGGTCGCCGCGCTGGAGTTCGAGCAGGTCGGCGAGGTCGTGATGTTCAAGGAGCTGCTCGCCGACGGCGAGCGGGCCCTGGTCATCGCCAACGCCGACGAGGAGAAGGTCGTGCGGCTGGCCGCGCCGCTGCGCGAGGAGACCATCCGCGCCGGTGACTCCCTGCTGCTGGACTCCCGTGCCGGCTACGTCTACGAGAAGGTCCCGAAGTCCGAGGTCGAGGAGCTGGTCCTCGAGGAGGTCCCCGACATCGCCTACGAGTCCATCGGTGGGCTCGGGGGGCAGATCGAGGCCATCCAGGACGCGGTGGAGCTGCCCTACCTCTACCCCGAGCTCTTCAAGGAGCACCAGCTCAAGCCGCCCAAGGGCGTGCTGCTCTACGGCCCCCCGGGCTGCGGCAAGACGCTGATCGCCAAGGCGGTCGCCAACAGCCTGGCCAAGAAGGTCGCGGCCAAGACCGGCGCGGAGGGGAAGTCCTACTTCCTCAACATCAAGGGCCCCGAGCTGCTCAACAAGTACGTCGGCGAGACCGAGCGACACATCCGCCTGGTCTTCCAGCGGGCGCGGGAGAAGGCCTCGGCCGGCACCCCGGTCATCGTGTTCTTCGACGAGATGGACTCGCTGTTCCGCACCCGCGGCACCGGTGTCTCCTCCGACGTCGAGAACACCATCGTCCCGCAGCTGCTCAGCGAGATCGACGGCGTGGAGCTGCTGGAGAACGTGCTGGTCATCGGCGCCTCCAACCGCGAGGACATGATCGACCCCGCGATCCTGCGCCCCGGGCGCCTGGACGTGAAGATCAAGATCGAGCGTCCCGACGCCGAGGCCGCCCGCGACATCTTCAGCAAGTACCTCCTCGCCGAGCTCCCGCTGCACGCCGACGACCTCGCCGAGTTCGGCGGGGACCGCCAGGCCTGCATCGACGGGATGATCCGCGCGACGGTGGAGCGGATGTACTCCGAGACCGAGGAGAACCGCTTCCTCGAGGTCACCTACGCCAACGGCGACAAGGAGGTCCTGTACTTCAAGGACTTCAACTCCGGCGCCATGCTGCAGAACATCGTCGACCGCGCGAAGAAGATGGCGATCAAGGACCTGCTGGACCACCAGCAGAAGGGTCTGCGGGTCAGCCACCTGCTCCAGGCGTGCGTGGACGAGTTCAAGGAGAACGAGGACCTCCCGAACACCACCAACCCCGACGACTGGGCCCGCATCTCCGGCAAGAAGGGCGAGCGGATCGTGTTCATCCGCACGCTCATCACCGGCAAGCAGGGCACCGAGCCGGGCCGCTCGATCGACACGGTGTCGAACACGGGCCAGTACCTGTGATGCTGCGGAAGGTCTGACTGATGTCGGTCAGACCTTCGGGACAGCGGTCGAAGGTTCGACCGCGAACCGAAAGGTTGGACTGACATCAGTCGAACCTTCCCTCACGGGGGAACGCGGATCAGCCGGAGATAGCCCGCCGGGCGAGGAGCCGGTACCCGTAGACCCAGGGGCGGGCGACGGCAGGGCCGGGCAGGTAGCGCTCGGTCCGGTCGACGACCTCCAGCCCGGCCTGCTCGAGCAGGGCGACGGGGTCGCGGGTGAGGTGGCAGCCGCCGGCGACCCGCTTCTCGATCGGGTCGAGCCGACGCTGCCACCGGGCGACACCGGCGTCGGGGGAGAGCCCGTGCTCCAGGACGTGCACGGTGCCGCCCGGCCGCACCAGCCGCGCCATCTCGCGCGCGGCCAGCGCTGCGTCGGGGATCGTGCACAGCGAGAACGTGCACAGCACCGCGTCGTACGCCGAGGACTCGGCGTCCACGCGCTGGCCGTCGAGCCCGACCCGACTCACCGGCAGGCTCGCGGTCCCGCGGCGCGCGGCGGACATCTCCCAGCCGAGGTCGGACGGCTCGACCGCGTCCACGGCGGTGACCGACGGCGGCAGGTGCGGCAGGTTCATGCCGCTGCCGAACCCGATCTCCAGCACCCGACCGGACAGGCCCTCGCAGACCAGCGTCCGCTCCCGGCGTACGTCGCCGCTCGACAGCGCCTTCTCGACCAGGCGCGGGACCACGCGTCTCTCCCACCAGCTCACCCGCACCACCGTAGTGCGCCCGCCGCGTAGGCTCGATCCATGAGCGTGCGACGGGTCATGGGCACCGAGGTCGAGTACGGCATCTCCGTGCAGGGCCAGCCGACGGCCAACCCCATGGTGGCCTCCTCGCAGGTCGTCAACGCCTACGCCTCGGCCACCCTCAAGGCCCGCCGCGCCCGGTGGGACTTCGAGGAGGAGTCGCCGCTGCGCGACGCCCGCGGCTTCGACATGAGCCGCCAGGTCGCCGACCCGAGCCAGCTCACCGACGAGGACCTCGGCCTGGCCAACGTCATCCTCACCAACGGCGCTCGCCTCTACGTCGACCACGCGCACCCGGAGTTCTCCACCCCCGAGGTCACCAACCCCCTCGACATCGTGCGGTGGGACAAGGCGGGGGAGCAGGTGATGCTCGACGCCCAGAAGCGGGCGGCGGCCCTGCCCGGCGGCCAGCCGATCCTGCTCTACAAGAACAACACGGACGGAAAGGGCGCCTCCTACGGCGCCCACGAGAACTACCTGATGCGTCGGTCCACGCCGTTCGCGGACATCGTCAAGCACCTCACGCCGTTCTTCGTCAGCCGCCAGGTCGTCTGCGGGGCCGGTCGGGTCGGGATCGGCCAGGACGGGCGCGACCACGGCTTCCAGATCAGCCAGCGCGCGGACTTCTTCGAGGTGGAGGTCGGCCTGGAGACCACCTTGAAGCGCCCGATCATCAACACCCGCGACGAGCCGCACGCCGACCCCGAGAAGTACCGCCGGCTGCACGTCATCATCGGCGACGCCAACCTGGCCGAGATCTCGACCTACCTCAAGGTGGGCACCACCGCCCTGGTGCTGGCGATGATCGAGGACCGCTTCATCGACCGCGACCTCGGCGTCGACGGCCCGGTCTCGGCGCTGCGGGCGGTCTCCCACGACCCCGGCCTGCAGGGGCTGGTCACGCTCCACGACGGCCGGCGGCTGACCGCGGTCCAGCTGCAGCTGGAGTACCTCGACCTGGCCCGCAAGTACGTCGAGGACCGGTACGGCGCCGACGCGGACGACCAGACGCTCGACGTCCTGGCCCGGTGGGAGTCGGTCCTGGACCGGCTCGAGCGGGACCCGATGTCCCTGGCCTCCGAGCTGGACTGGGTGGCCAAGCTCAAGCTCCTCGAGCAGTACCGCCAGCGCGACGGTCTGGGCTGGGAGGACCCCAAGCTCCAGCTCATCGACATCCAGTACTCCGACATCCGCCCCGAGAAGGGCCTCTACCAGCGCCTGGTGCAGAGCGGCCGGATCCAGCGCCTGCTCACCGACGAGACGGTCGAGCGGGCCATGCACGAGCCGCCGACCGACACCCGCGCCTACTTCCGCGGGCGCTGCCTGGAGCGCTACCCGGCCGCGGTCGCGGCCGCGTCGTGGGACTCGGTGATCCTCGACCTCGCCGGCCGGGAGTCGCTGCAGCGCGTGCCGACCATCGACCCGCTGCGCGGCTCGCAGGCGCACGTGGGCGAGCTGTTCGACCGGTGCGAGACCCCGGAGGAGTTCTTCCTCGCGCTCACCCGCTGACCCGCGCCGGGCACCGGCTGCCCACCGGACCCACCAGCGCCCCCGGAACCCGTGCGGACACGGGCCGAACGCCCCCCGCATCCACCCGGGGAGTGGATAGGGTCGGGTCATGGCACAGGAGCAGAAGCAGCCGCGACGGTCCCAGGAGACCGAGGAGGTCGTCGAGACCTCCCCCGAGACCGACGTCGCCGAGCGCAAGGAAGCGCTCGACTCCGAGGTCGACGACATCCTCGACGAGATCGACGACGTCCTGGAGTCCAACGCCGAGGACTTCGTGAAGTCGTTCATCCAGAAGGGCGGCC
>Ga0208328_1000474_pt1 | contig 18154 bp, 22 predicted proteins | sample DeeseametaMP2633_FD_184170 | JGI IMG/M metagenome (GOLD analysis project Ga0208328, IMG submission 184170) | Marine microbial communities from the Deep Atlantic Ocean - MP2633 (SPAdes) | ecosystem: Environmental > Aquatic > Marine > Unclassified | place: Northeast of Antigua and Barbuda, North... | reverse complement strand
GGTCCGGTGGGTGCAGGACGAGCCGCGCAACAACGGCCCCTGGCCGCACTACGCGCTCAACGCCTGGTCCGAGGTCGACGCCACCGTCGTGCCGGTCACGCGGGCGGAGTCCTCGTCCCCGTCGGTCGGCACCGTCAAGCGGCACCAGGCCGAGCAGAAGGACCTGCTCGACCAGGCCTTCGCCTGACGGGGAGACAGATGTACTTCACCGACCGCGGCATCGAGGAGCTGGTCTCCCGCCGGGGTGATGAGGAGGTGACCCTGGGCTGGCTGGCCGAGCAGCTCCAGGCGTTCACCGACGTCCACCCCGAGCACGAGTCGGCGGTGGAGCGGCTCGCGACCTGGCTGGCGAGGCTGGACGATCCCGAGGACTGATCCACCCACCCCGGACGAGAACCTGTTCTCGTCCGGGGTGGACTCGTTCTAGGGTGCGTCCATGACCTCGCTCGACCCGGCCCCCGACGCCGGTACGCCGACCTACCCGCCCGCCCCGTGGACCATGGACGGCCAGCTGTGGCTCTCCCTGTTCCGCGTGACCCGTGACGTGGACGCGCTCCGCCCACGCGGGGTGTACGGCGTCGCACTGGTCTCCTACGAGGAGCCCAGCCCGCTCACCTACTCCGAGCTGCTGGTCGCGCGCGTCGTGAAGGACCCGGTGCGCGCGGTCTCGATCACCGACATCTGGGTCGACTCCCCCGCCTCCGTCGCGGGGGGCCGGGGGCTGTGGGCCATCCCCAAGGAGCTCGCGGACTTCCGTCGTACCAGCGAGCGGGGGACGGTGCGCGAGCGCACGTCGTGGTCGGTGGACGTGGACGGGCGGCCGGTGGTGCGCGCCCGCTTCACCGACGCCTCGCACGTCGTCCCGCGGGTGCGCTTCAAGGGCGCCACCTGGCAGCCGCCGATCGACGACCACGTCGGTCCGGTCACCGCCGCCCTGACGGGGTCGGCCAAGGCCGCCCCGTGCCGCTCGCACTGGGAGGTCGCGCCCGACGGCCCGCTGGGCTGGCTGGCGGGGTCGCGCCGGTTGGCGTCGTTCCGCCAGACCGGCTTCAAGATGACCTTCGGCTAGTCCGCGGGGTCCGCCGGGGGCACGACCGGGTCGTGCTCCTCGGCGGCGCGCTTGGCGGCGTCGCGGATCTCGAAGACCTCGGTCGCCAGGCCCCCGATCGCCCCGGCGACGTCCTTGACCGCCGTGGTGAGGATGCCGGCGACCTCGCCGACCGCGTGGGCGGTCGCCTCCACGGTGCTCTGCACCGCGTCCTTGCCGATCTCCGCCCTGCTGATCCGGTCCTTGCCGCTGGTCATGGGGACAGTCTGGCCCGCCGCGGGGCGGCGGGCCAGGTGTCGTGCCTCACGGACCCGTGCACCCGCGCGCTCAGGCGGCCGCCGCAGCCGCGTCGGCGGCCGCGGACGGGGTCGCCTGCGGCGTACGGCGACCGGGCAGGGCCAGGCGGCAGATCTTGGCGAACACGCTGCCGACCTGCCGGTGCAGCGGGCCGGTGTTGTAGGGCAGGCCGTAGCGCTCGCAGATCTCCTTGACCTCCGCGGCGACCTGCGGGTAGCGGCGCGCGGGCAGGTCGGGGAAGAGGTGGTGCTCGATCTGGTGGGAGAGGTTCCCGCTCAGGATGTGGAAGAGCGGGCCGCCGGAGATGTTGGCCGAGCCGAGGACCTGGCGGTAGTACCAGTGTCCCCTGGTCTCGCTCCGCTCGCCGTTGGCATCCTCCCCGTCCAGGCACTCCTCCTCGGTGAAGGTCTCGACGCCGGCCGGGAAGTGGCCGCAGAAGATGATGTTGAAGGCCCACACGTTGCGCACGAGGTTGGCCACGGTGTTGCCGGCGAGGGTGAGCGGGAACAGCGGCCCGGTGAGCGCCGGGAAGAGGACGTAGTCCTTCAGCGCCTGGCGGCGGATCTTGCGCAGCAGCCCGGGGTAGAGCGGCTTGTTGTCGGCCAGGCTGCGCTTGCCGGACACGATGTTCTCGACCTCGAGGTCGTGCAGGGCCACGCCCCACTCGAAGAGCATCATCAGTGCGAACGCGTAGACCGGGTTGCCCAGGTAGTAGGGCCGCCACTTCTGGTCCTCGTCCATGCGCAGGATCCCGTAGCCGATGTCGCGGTCCTTGCCCAGGATGTTGGTGAAGGTGTGGTGGATGTAGTTGTGGGAGTACTTCCACTGCTCACCGGGGCACACGGTGTCCCAGTCGAACATCCGCGAGCTCAGGCCGGGGTCGCCCATCCAGTCGTACTGGCCGTGCATGACGTTGTGGCCGATCTCCATGTTGTCGAGGATCTTCGACAGCGAGAGCGCGGCGACGGCCAGCGGCCAGGCCGGCGGCAGGTAGAACATCGCGCGCCCCGCGACCTCGAGCCCGCGCTGGTACTTCACGACCTTGCGGATGTACTCCGCGTCGGCCTCGCCGAGGTCGGCGAGGACGCGCTGGCGGATGGCGTCCATCTCCTCGCCGAACGCCTTGAGCTGCTCGGCGGTGAGCGGGACCTTGCGGGAGACGGGTGCTGCCTGGGTGATCGTCATGGGGTTCTTCCCTTCGGTGCGGAGGGGGGTGCGTGGAGTGGGTGGGTCAGAGGTCGACGACGCAGTCGCCGACGGGGGCCGAGACGCAGACCCGGACCTCCTCGTCGGGCCGCGAGGACTCCTCGCCGGTGAGGACGTTGCGGACGGTGCCGCTGGACTTGGTGGCGGTGCAGGAGAAGCAGATGCCCATCCGGCACCCGGAGGTCGGGCGCAGGCCCAGGGCCTCGGCCTGCTCCAGCAGGGTGGCGCCGGTGTTGGCGGCCTGCTGGCCGGACCGGGAGAAGGCCACGTCGCCCTCGGCGGCGCCGGAGGGGACGACGCTGGCGACGTTGAACAGCTCGGTGCGCAGCCGGGTCGAGTCGGCGTACGCCTCGCGCACCAGGTCCAGCATCGGGGCCGGTCCGCAGGCCCACGTGTCGGTCGCGGCGTACGCCGGCACGAGGCGGCGCAGCTCGAACTCGCTGAACACGCTGCCGTGGCGCAGCACGACGTCGACGTCGTTGTCGGCCGCGGCGATCTCGGCGAGCTCGTCGGCGAAGATCTGGTCCTCGGCCGAGCGGGCGTAGTGCAGGAAGGTGACGCGGCGCCCGGCGCGGCCGTCGTACCCGTCGCGCAGCAGGGTGCGCAGGATCGACATCGCCGGGGTGATGCCGGAGCCGCCGGTGACGAAGAGCAGGTGGTTGTTGGTCGGGGTGGCCGGGCTCTCCTCGAGGACGAAGTCGCCCTCCGCCTGCGAGAGGTGCACCAGGTCGCCGGGCTGCGCGCGCTCGACCAACCAGCGCGAGACCGACTGCCCGGGGCGGGCCTCGCCCTGGGCACGGACGGTCAGGGTGATCGTCTCCCCCGGCAGCGAGGCCGCGGAGGAGATGGTGAAGCAGCGGGTGGTGCGACGGCTGCCCGGCAGGTCGACCCCGACCTGGACGTACTGCCCTGCGCGGTGGCCGCGCCAGGTGCTGGTGGGCTGCAGGGTGATGGTGGCGACCGGGTGCTCGCCGCCGGTCTCGCGGTGGACCGAGAGGACCTGGGCGCGGACCTCCCGCGCCGCCCACATCGGGTTGATCTGCTCGAGGTAGCGGTCCACGCCGTGGGGGGAGGTGAGTGCGGCTACCGCTCGGGAGCGGAGGATGGTGCCGGCGAGGCTCATGACATCTCCTGTCGTGGGTGAACGTCTGTGCACTCAATGCTGATGGAGGCGCCGCCCTCAGGTCAAGGAACCGCTTGGTGACGCCGACCACCCTTGGTCGTGATCGTGGACACACGTGCACTGACTGGCGCGGGGCCGTCCCCCGATAGGCTGGGCGCGTGACCGAGACCCGCCCCGAGAGCCGGTTGGAGCGCAAGCAGCGCACCCGACGAGCGATCCTCGACGCGGCGCTGGAGCTGTGCGAGGACTCCAGCCTCGTGGCCCTCTCCCTGCGACAGGTCGCGGGCCGCGTGGGCATCGTGCCCACCGGCTTCTACCGGCACTTCGACTCCATCGAGTCCCTCGGCATGGCGCTGGTCGATGAGTCCTTCGCGTCACTGCGCGCCATGCTGCGCGACGTACGACGCGTGGACAGCGACCCCGGCGGCTCCTACGCCGGCATCGTCGACCGCTCGGTGGAGATCCTGGTCGAGCACGTCGCCCGGCAACGAGCCCACTTCGCCTTCATCGCCCGCGAGCGGACCGCCGGCCCGCTGGCCGTCCGCGACGCCATCCGCCACGAGATCGACCTGTGCGAGCGGGAGCTGGCCACCGACCTGGCCCGGCTGCCCGGCACCGATGCCTGGAGCGGGGAGGACCTGCGGATCCTCTCCAACCTCATCGTGCACGCCATGGTCTCCACCGCCGAGGCGCTCATCTCCGCGGCCGACCGCCCCGCGCTGGCCCAGCAGATCGCCGACACCGCCCGCACGCAGCTGCGGATGGTGATCATCGGGGCGCTGCAGTGGCGCTCGCGCCCCTCGGAGTAGCGCTCGGGCTCAGCGCGGCTTGACCGTGAGGTCGGGATCGTCGCGTCCCCGGGCAGGTCCAGCACGTGCAGGATGGCCGCGGCCACGGTGCTGGGCCGCACCCAGTCGTCGGCGTCGTACTCCTTGCCCTCCTGGGCGTGCACCTTCTCCTGCATCGGGGTGGCCGTCCGGCCGGGGTAGACCGAGCTGACCCGGACCCCGTGCGCGGCCTCCTCGCCGCGCAGGGAGTCGGCGAAGGCCCGCAGCCCGTGCTTGGAGGCGGCGTAGGCCGACCACTGGGGGTGCGCGAAGAGACCCGCGCCGGAGTTGACCAGCACGACCGTCCCCCGGGCCGCACGCAGCGCCGGCAGCGCCACCCGCGTGAGCACGGCGGGGGCGACCAGGTTGACCTGCAGCTGCTCGGTCCAGGCCTGCACCGACAGGTCGGCGACCGCCCCGAGCTCGACCACCCCGGCGGCGTGGACGACCGAGTCCAGCCGCGCCGGCAGGTCCAGCGACTCGACCGTGGCCGGGGAGGCGAGGTCGGCCACGAGCGGGCGGGCACCGGGCAGCGCGGCAGCCATCTCCTCGGCACGCTGCGCCGACCGCGCCACCACGAGGACGTCGTCGCCGCGCTCGAGGAGGTCCCGGGCCAGCAGCTCGCCGATGCCCGAGCCGGCTCCTGTCAGCAGGTGGGTACGGGTCACCGGGTCAGGACGATCTTGCCGAAGACGTCGCCCTCGACGATGGCGGAGAAGCCGTCCGCGGCCTGCTCCATGGGCAGGGTGCGGTCGACGAGGGGGCGGGCACCCGTGGCGTCCAGGAGCGAGACCAGCGAGGCCAGCTCGTCACGCGTGCCCATGGTGGAGCCGACCACCGAGAGCTGGAGGAAGAAGATGCGGGTCAGCTCGGCGTCGTCGAGCTGCGGGCCCGAGGTGGTGCCGGAGATGACGATCGCGCCACCGGGGCGCAGCGAGCGGATCGAGTGCGACCAGGTCGCGCGTCCCACGGTCTCCATCACGGCGTCGACCTTCGCCGGCAGCCGGGCGCCGGACTCGAAGACCTCGTGGGCGCCGATCTCCAGCGCGCGGGCACGCTTGGCCTCGTCACGGCTGGTGGCCAGCACCCTGAGCCCGGCGGCGCGGCCCAGGATGATGCAGGCGGTGGCCACGCCCCCGCCGGCACCCTGGACCAGCACGGTGTCACCGGCCTTGAGTCCGCCCCGGGTGAAGAGCATGCGGTACGCCGTCAGCCAGGCCGTCGGGAGGCACGCGGCCTCCTCGAAGGACATCGATGCCGGCTTGGGCACCACGTTGCGCCGCGGCACGACGACCTTGTCGGCGAAGGTCCCCTGGTGCCGCTCCGAGAGCAGCGACCGCCGCGGGTCGAGGGTCTCGTCACCGGTCCACGACGGGTCGCTGACCACGGCGTGCACGACCACCTCACGACCGTCCTCGTCGTAGCCGGCGGCGTCGCAGCCCAGGATCATCGGCAACGACTCCTCCTTCAGCCCGACCCCGCGCAGCGACCACACGTCGTGGTGGTTGAGCGAGGCCGCCCGGACGGTGACCGTGGTCCACCCGTCGGGGGCCACGGGGTCGGGCCGCTCCCCCACGCGCAGCGCGGAGAGCGGGTCCTCGGAGGAGAAGGAGTCGGCGTAGACGGCGAACATGGGACCGACGCTACCCAGCCCCGGTCAGCGCCGCGCCACCCCGTCGCGCCGCGCGGCCTCGGCGACCGCCGAGGAGACCGCACCGGGGACGCGGGGGTCGAACGGGCCGGGGATGACGTAGTCCTCGCGCAGGTCGTCGCCGACCAGCTCGGCCAGCGCGGTGGCCGCCGCCAGCTTCATGCCCTCGGTGATCGCGGTGGCGTGCACGTCGAGCGCGCCGCGGAAGATGCCCGGGAAGGCCAGCACGTTGTTGATCTGGTTGGGGAAGTCCGAGCGACCGGTGGCCACGATGCGCGCGTACTTGTGCGCGATGTCGGGGTGCACCTCGGGGGTCGGGTTGGCCATCGCGAAGATGATCGCCTCCGGGGCCATCCGGGCGACGTCCTCCTCGGGGATGGTGCCGCCGGAGACGCCGAGGTAGACGTCGGCCCCGTCCAGCGCCTCGGCGAGGGTCCCGGCGCGACCGCATCGGTCGGCGGTGATCTCGGCCAGCGCCTTCTTGACCGGCGTCAGGTCGTCGCGACCGGAGTGCACGACGCCCTTGCGGTCGGTGACCGCGATGTCCTCGATGCCGGCCTCGATCAGGATCTTCGCGATCGCCACGCCGGCCGCGCCGGCGCCGGAGATCACGACGCGCGTGGAGGCGTACTCCCGTCCCGTGAGCGCCAGGGCGTTCTGCAGGGCGGCGAGGGCGACCACGGCCGTGCCGTGCTGGTCGTCGTGGAAGACCGGGATGTCCAGTCGCTCCTTGAGCCGGTCCTCGATCTCGAAGCAGCGCGGCGCGGAGATGTCCTCCAGGTTGATGCCGCCGAAGCTGGGCGCCATCCGGGCGACGGTCTCGATGATCTCGTCGGTGTCGGTGGTGTCCAGGCAGATCGGCACGCCGTCGACGCCGCCGAACTGCTTGAACAGCACGGCCTTGCCCTCCATCACCGGCATCGCCGCGGCCGGGCCGATGTCGCCGAGGCCGAGGACGGCCGTGCCGTCGGTGACCACCGCGACGGTGTTGGGGACCCAGGTGTAGTGCTGGGTCATCGCGGGGTCGGCCGCGATCGCCTCGCACACCAGGGCGACGCCCGGGGTGTAGGCGAGCGAGAGGTCCTCCTTGCCGGTCAGCGGCGTCGAGGAGATGCCCATCTTCCCGCCGACGTGGAGGTCGAAGACGGGGTCGCCCTCGTGCGGGTGGTGGGCGGCACGGAAGGGCTGCGGGGTGTTCGGCGACTCGGACACGGCGGGCAGTCTGGCACAGCAGCACGCCCCCCTCGGGGGCCGTCTCGGGGTGCGATGGATCACAGCGGGCGTGGTCGCGGCCAGAGCCTGGCCACCACCACGGCGCGCACCTTCTGCTCCGGCACCGGCCCCCGGTGCCGGGAGTCCACACCGACCGACGGGTCGTCGCTGAGCAGCCACCACCCCGCGGCCCCGCTCGCCGTCGTACGCCGCTCCACGGCCCGCTTCACCGCGACCGTGCCGTCGGCCAGCTCCCCGACCACGAGGTCCCCCGGGGCCGGCGCCCGGTCGTAGCGCAGCAGCAGCAGGTCGCCCTCGCGCACGGTCGGGGCCATCGAGGCCCCCCGGACCCGGGCGGTCCCCCACCGGTGCCCCGCTCGGGAGCCGCCCCGGGAGGGTGCCCAGGAGGGTGGTCGTCGTCGCCGGGGTGCGTGCACGAGAGTAGTGTCCCAAGCGTTCGACACGGACGACCCGACGAGAGGATCCGCATGTTCGCGAAGCTGTTCGCCCCCACGATCGAGGTCTCTGCCCACTGCGACCTGCCGTGCGGTGTCTACGACCCCGCCCAGGCCCGCATCGAGGCGGAGTCGGTGAAGGCGATCATCGCCAAGGCCAACGACAGCGACGACCCCGACTTCAGGACCCGCGCGGTGCTGATCAAGGAGCAGCGCTCGGAGCTGGTCAAGCACCACCTGTGGGTGCTGTGGACCGACTACTTCAAGCCCCCGCACTTCGAGAAGTACCCCCAGCTGCACACGCTGGTCAACGAGGCGACCAAGCTCGCCGGCGCCGGCGGCACCAAGGGCACGATGGACGCCGAGGCGGCCGACCAGCTCCTGGCCAAGATCGACCAGATCGCCGAGATCTTCTGGGAGACCAAGAAGGCCTGAGTCGCGCCCGCGACAGGTCGGCCGGTCCCCCACGGGGCCGGCCGACCACCCCCGCCCACCTGCACCCCGAGGACTGCCGCATGACACTGCCCGGTCAGACCGACCTGCTCGGTGATCGCCCCGACGTCGAGCTGCGCCTGCCCGCCGACGGCGCCTACGTCTCGGTCCTGCGGACCCTCACCGCCGGCCTGGCGGCCCGGCTCGACTTCACCATCGACGACATCGAGGACCTCCGGATGGCCGTCGGCGAGGCCTGCGCGATGGTGCTGCCCGAGGCCGATCCCGGCTCGGACCTCACCGGTCGCTTCGCCCTCGCCCCCGGGCGACTCACGGTCGCGGTGGCCGTCCGGGCCTCGCAGCCCTCGCCGCCGGACCACGACTCCTTCGCCTGGCAGGTGCTCACCACCCTGGCCAGCAGTGCCACCGTGAGCACCACCGAGGGCGAGCTCGTCGTCACGCTCGTGATGACCCCCGACCTCGCCCCGGGCGCCTGAGCATGTCCGCGGCCCCTGGCCAGGACCGACCGGCCACCCCGCTGCCCGAGGTGGCCCTGCCCGAGGTGCCCGACCCGCCCGAGCCCGCCGACCTGCGTCGTCAGGGCATCGAGGAGACCCGGCGACGCAGCGCCGAGCTCTTCCGGGAGTTCCTCGACGAGGACGCCTCGGCGGCCAGCCGGGAGGCGGCACGTGACGCCCTGGTGCGTCTGCACCTGCCGCTGGTCGAGCACTGCGCCCGCCGGTTCCGCAACCGCGGCGAGCCGTTCGAGGACCTCGTCCAGGTCGGCACGATCGGGTTGATCAAGAGCGTCGACCGCTTCGACACCGGCCGCGGGGTGGAGTTCTCGACCTACGCGACGCCGACGATCATCGGCGAGATCAAGCGCTACTTCCGCGACAAGGGCTGGGCGATCCGCGTGCCGCGGCGCCTGCAGGAGCTGCGCATGCAGATCGGCACGGCCACGGCCGAGCTGACCCAGTCCCTCGGCCGCTCCCCGACGGCCGCCGAGCTGGCGGGCCACATCGGCTGCACCGTGGAGGAGATCGTGGAGGGCATCGAGTCCTCCAACGCCTACTCCACCTTGTCCCTGGACGCCTCGGACGACTCCGACGACGGCGCCGCGTCCATGCTCGACGCCCTCGGCGAGGTCGACGCGGGGCTCGAGCACGTCGAGGTCCGCGAGTCGATCAAGCCCCTGCTCGACCAGCTCGACGCCCGGGAGAAGAAGATCCTGCTGCTGCGGTTCTTCAAGAACATGACGCAGAGCCAGATCGCCGAGGAGATCGGCGTCTCGCAGATGCACGTCTCCCGGCTGCTCAACCGCACGCTGGAGCAGCTGCGCACCTCGCTGCAGAACGCCGAGTGACGCCTCGGCGGTCCCCCGGCCCGGTCTAGGCCTGCGGGTCCTCCTCCGGCAGCGTCCCGAGCGCCCGCATCGTGTCGGGGTGCAGCATCCCGGCCAGGGCGACCAGGCCGCAGCCGACCAGCACGAGCGCGACGAGCGGCGCGTCCTTGAGGTTCCAGGCCAGGCCCAGCGCGATGAGCTGGGCCAGGAGCAGCGGGCCGCGCGCCCACGAGGCCAGCCGCAGCAGCCCCCAGGCGCAGCCGAGCACCGCCGCACCGGTGAGCGCGAAGAAGATCGCGGTCGAGACGCCCAGCGAGAGCCGCTCGCTGTCCACGCTCGCCGTCTCCAGGGCCGCGAGCAGCAGCAGCACCAGCCCCTCCAGGCCGGCCAGGCTCGCGGCCACGACCAGCGGAGCGGGTCGGGGGTCGCGGCTCGGGTCGGTCTGGTCGGCGGCGTCCACGAGGGGAGAGACTAGTCCTGCGGCCATAGCACGCCTCGCACGCCATCTCCGCGAAACACCGCTGTGACGTAAGAAACCACTCCGGAGGGCGTCAGGGTCTTGTTTAGCGATCCAATCCTTGCCACGCTGGTCGCTGCGCTCGAGGTTGAGTCAACTCCTGCATGCCCACCGGCGTGCCCGCGACCACCCGGCGACAGCGCCGCAGGCCCTGCCACCCCTGGCTTGCCCGGACGTAGAAGGAAAGAGGGATATCCCAGCCATGGATTGGCGCCACCGTTCCGCCTGCCTCGACGAGGACCCCGAGCTCTTCTTCCCGATCGGCAACACGGGTCCTGCCATCCTCCAGATCGAGGAGGCCAAGCAGGTCTGCCGTCGCTGCGACGTGCGCGAGCAGTGCCTGCAGTGGGCCCTCGAGGCCGGCCAGGACCACGGTGTCTGGGGTGGCCTCAGCGAGGACGAGCGCCGCGCGCTGAAGCGGCGTACGTCGCGCGCCCGGGTCCGCACCGCCTGATCGTCCCCTGATCGACCGCCGCCCCCTCAGTCCAGGGGCAGGTCGATGCCCGCGCGGGTCCCTCCCCCCTCGGCCGGCCCCAGCGTGAGCCTGCCCCCGAGCTCGGACTCGACCAGGGTCCGCACGATGGACAGGCCCAGGTTGGTCGACCCGTCGAGGGTGAAGCCCTCGGGCAGCCCCCGGCCGTCGTCGACCACCGCGACCTCGAGCCGCCCCGCTCGCCGGCCCACCTCGACCGTGATCGTGCCCTCCGTGGGCTCGCCGGGGGCCGCGTCGGTGTCGGCGGCGTAGCCGTGCTCCACGGCGTTCTGCAGCACCTCGGTGAGGACCATGGCCAGTGGCGTCGCGGTCTCCGACGGCAGCCGCTCGAAGGAGCCCCGGCGACGGATCCGCACCCGCCCGGTGGTCGCGGTCACCTCCGCGACCATGCCGCAGAGCCGGTCGGTGATCTCGTCGAAGTCGACGTCCTCCTCGACGGCCTGGCTCAGGGTCTCGTGGACGATCGCGATCGACCCGACCCGGCGCACGGCCTCCTCCAGCGCCGACTTGGCCTCGGGGGCCTCGATCCGCCGGGCCTGCAGGCGCAGCAGCGCGGCCACCGTCTGCAGGTTGTTCTTCACCCGGTGGTGGATCTCGCGGATGGTGGCGTCCTTGGTGATCAGCTCCCGGTCGCGGCGACGCAGGTCGGTGACGTCGCGCACCAGGACCAGCGCCCCGATGTGCTCACCCTCGGGACGCAGCGGGATCGAGCGCGCGATGAGCGCGACGCCGTCGGTGGAGAACTCGGTGTCGCGGTGTGCGCGTCCGCCCATCACCGCGCTCAGCGTCTCCTCGTCGGGGCGCCGTCGCGACGGAACGAGGGACCTCGTCAGGTCCACGAGACGGTGGCCTGCGAGGTCGCCGTGCAGCCCGAGCCGCCGGAAGACCGATTGGGCGTTGGGGCTGGCGTAGACGACCCTGCCCTCGGCGTCGACGCGCACGAACCCGTCGCCCACCCGCGGGGAGTCGGCGTGGTCGCTGCGCTGCCCGGAGGCCGGGAAGTGCCCCGCCGCGATCATCCGGGTCAGGTCGGCGGCCGTCTGGAGGTAGGACAGCTCCAGTCGGCTCGGCGTGCGCACGCCGAGCAGGTTGGTGTTGCGGGCCACCACGGCGATCACCCGACCCCCGTGTCGCACCGGGATCGTCTCCACCCGGACCGGCACGTCGTCGCGCCACTCCGGGTCGCCCTCGCGCACCAGGCGCCCCTGCTCGAGGGCCTGGTCGAGCAACGGGCGGCGCCCGACCGGCACGAAGGTGCCGATGACGTCGTCGACGTACGCCGTCGGCGCGGTCGTGGGCCGCATCTGGCCGGCGGCCCAGAACCCCGACCCGCCCCTGTCGGGCAGCCACAGCACCAGGTCGGCGAAGGAGAGGTCGGCGATGATCTGCCAGTCCGCCTGCAGCAGCTGCAACCACGCCACGTCGGCCGCGTCGAGGTCGGTGTGGCTGCGGACGAGCTCGGTCAGCGAGGTCACGGGAGCGAGCCTAGGACCGTGGTGGCGCGGGGCGCGGACCGAGGTTCGCGGTGTCGGGCCCGGGTGGCAGGATTCCTCCCATGACGGGGAGCGTCTCGGGGAGCTACTGGAAGCAGGTGCTGGCCGACGACATGGCCGTACCTACCGACCGACCGCTCGGTGATCTCACCGCCGAGCTGACCCGGATGCTCGGCGATCCCGACCCGGTCCTGCGTGACGGCACCGCGTTCCCGACCCTGGCCACCTGGGTCTCCCGTGGCGTCTACGACGACCTGCTGGGCGGGCTCGGCGACGGCATGGCCGCCGGGCTCTCGACCGGCCTCGGCGCACGCGGGGACGACTCGGTCTTCCGTCGCTCGTTCTCCGCGCTGGTGCTCGGCGCCTGCGTGGCCCGCGACAACCAGCGGCCACTGGTGCCCGGCGGGAAGATCCTGGAGTGGGGCGACCGGTTGGCGACCTGGCTGCTGCGCGAGGAGGACCTGCGCGGCTTCGTGCCCGGCAAGGGCTGGGCGCACGCGGTCGCCCACGGAGCCGACTCGTTGGGCACGCTCGCCTGCTCCCCGCACCTGCACACCCCCGAGCTGACGGTCCTGCTGGACGTGGTCGCCGACCGGCTGCTGCAGCCCACGACCACCTCGTGGGGCAGTGGCGAGCCCGACCGGCTGGCCCTCGCGGTCGTGCAGGTGCTGCGCCGCGACCTCGTGCCGTTCTCGGTCGTCGAGCCGTGGGTCAACCGGATCGCCGCCGCGGCCACCCACGGTCCCGGTGAGGACGCCGACCCCTACGCCCGCTCGGCGAACCCCGAGGCGTTCCTGCGGGCCCTCTACCTGCAGCTGGCCATCGGTCCCCGGCCCCCGGCGGTGCGCAGCGACCTGCTGCTCGTCCTGGTCGAGGCGCTGCGTCGTTCCAACCCCTGGACCCTGGCGCCCGACGCGCACTGAGCTCTCCCCCATGGGTGGTGACCGCCGGGTAACGTGCGCCACATGACGCAGCTCGAGGGCCATGCCGGTGCGCTGGCCGTCGCCGTGGCCCGTGCCCACGGCGTGGAGACCATGTTCACCCTGTCCGGGGCCCACGTGTTCCCGATGTACGACGGCGCGGTGCAGGCCGATCCGCCGATGCGGTTGCTCGACGTGCGGCACGAGCAGACCGCGGCCTTCGCCGCCGAGGCGACCGGCAAGCTGACCCGGGTCCCGGGCCTGGCGGTGCTGACGGCCGGACCGGGCGTGACCAACGGGGTCAGCGCCATCGCCCAGGCCCAGTTCGCCGGCTCCCCCATGGTCGTGGTCGGTGGCCGCGCCCCGCAGAACCGCTGGGGCACCGGCTCGCTGCAGGAGCTCGACCAGCCGCCGATCCTGGCGCCGGTCTCCAAGCTCGCGCGCACGATCCCCACGGCCGGCGACGTGCTCGGTGGCATGCACGAGGCGTTCACGGTGGCCCGGTCCTCGCACCGCGGACCGGTCTTCGTCGACGTCCCCATGGACGAGCTCTTCAACGCCTCCGCCGGCGCGGTGGCCCCCGGCGGCCCCGCCCGCGGGCAGGACCCCGACACCGACGCCCTCGACGCCATCGCCGCCCTGCTCGTCGAGGCCTCGCGCCCGGTGCTGGTGCTGGGCACCGACGTCTGGGCCGACGGCGCCGAGGAGGCCGCGCTGCGCCTGGTCGAGGAGCTCGGCCTGCCCGCCATCACCAACGGCATGGGCCGCGGCATCATCCCCGGCGGGCACCCGCTGCTGGCCACGAAGGCCCGCGGCCAGGCCCTCGGCACCGCCGACCTCGTGGTCGTCGTCGGCACCCCGCTGGACTTCCGGCTGGGCTACGGCGTCTTCGGCGGCAAGGACGGCGCCGAGCCCGCCCGGGTCGTGCACGTGGCCGACTCCCCCGGCCAGGTCAGCGGGCACGCCGCGCTGGCAGCCTCGGTCGCCGGCGACCTGACCGCCTGCCTCGACGGCATCCTCGAGGCGGTCGACCGCCGTGGCCGCACGTCGTACGCCGGGTGGAGCACGAGCCTGCAGGAGACCGCCCGCGCCGCGGCCGAGCGCGACGCCGCGCTGCTGACCGCGGAGGCCGACCCCATCCACCCCGCCCGCATCTACGGCGAGCTGGTGCCCCGCCTGGCCGACGACGCCGTGGTCATCGGCGACGGCGGGGACTTCGTGTCCTTCGCCGGCAAGTTCGTGGAGCCCAAGCGTCCCGGGGGCTGGCTGGACCCCGGCCCCTACGGCTGCCTGGGTGCCGGCCTCGGCGCCGCGATCGCGGCCCGGCTGGCCCGTCCCTCGGCCCAGGTCGTGCTGCTGCTGGGCGACGGCGCGGCGGGCTTCTCCCTCATGGACGTCGACACCCTGGTGCGGCACGGGCTGCCGGTCGTGATGGTCATGGGCAACAACTCCGCGTGGGGGCTGGAGAAGGGCCCGATGCAGATGCTCTACGGCTACGACGTGGCCGCGGACCTGGCCGAGCAGACCCGCTACGACGAGGTCGTCAAGGCACTCGGTGGTGCCGGGGAGAGCGTGAGCGACCCGCGCCAGATCGGGCCGGCCCTGGACCGTGCCTTCGCCTCGGGGGTGCCCTACCTGGTCAACATCATCACCGACGTCGACGCCGCCTACCCGCGCAACACCTTCGGCATCTGACCGCTGGCCCGTGCTCATCCGACCGGCCGCCCCGGCCGACCTCGCCGCCGTCGGCGAGGTCACCGCGGCGGCGTACGCGCCCTTCACGCTCGGCCCCGACGACCCCTACGTGGCACGCCTGCGCGACGCCGCGTCCCGGGCCGAGCAGGCCGAGCTCTGGGTCGCCGTGACCGACGACCCGCACGGCCCAGGCGAGGTCCTCGGCAGCGTCACGACCTGCCCGCCGGGGTCGCCGTGGCGGGAGATCGCCGAGCCCGGCGAGGGCGAGTTCCGGATGCTCTCGGTCGCCCCGGGCGCCCAGGGACAGGGGGTCGGCTCGGCCCTGGTCGAGCACGTCCTGGAGCACTACCGCCGTGACGGCGCCCGCGCGGTCGTGATGTCCTCGCTGGTGGAGATGGCCGCCGCCCACCGGCTCTACGCCCGGCACGGCTTCGCCCGGCTGCCCGAGCGGGACTGGAGCCCCGTCCCCGACGTCCACCTGATCGCCTTCGGCACGACCCTGGGAGGGACCGCATGACCGACCGGACCGACCTGACCGCGACCCTGCGCTTCACCGTGGGCGAGGACGACACCGCCCTGGCCGTCGGCTCCGGCGACCTGCCGGTGCTCGGCACGCCGCGTCTGCTGGCCTGGCTGGAGGCCGCCACCTGCGCCGCGCTCGCGCCGGACCTGCGCGACGGCGAGACCAGCGTGGGGACGCGCGTGGAGCTGGAGCACCAGGCGCCCACCCCGCTGGGGGCGGTGGTCGAGACGGCCGCCTCGGTCACCCATGTCGACGGGCGGCTGCACCGGCTCACCGTGAGCGCGCGACACGCCGCCGACACCCCGGCGGGCCGTCCCGGCAAGGTCGTCGCGACCGGCGAGGTGACCCGGGTGGTGGTCGACGCCGAGCGCTTCATGGGCCGCCTGGCCGGGTCCTGAACCCCGACCTCGATTTCCCGTGGGCTCCCGGTCCTGGGAGACTGACCGCTGGCCTGTGCACGGGCCGACGACTATTCCGAGGAGATCACCATGGGCAAGACCGGTCGCAAGCGCCGCGCTCGCAAGAAGAAGGGCGCGAACCACGGCAAGCGCCCCAACGCCTGAGCGAGGTCCAGCACCTACGCGTCAGACGCGCCGAACCCCCGGAGCCCACAGGGCCCGGGGGTTCTTGCGTGTGCGGGGACTCAGGTCTCGCTGATCCGGATCTGGACCTCGCGCACCCGCATCATCACGCGGGCGCGCAGGTCCTCGGGCGCGGACTCCGAGCACGAGCGGGCGACGATGGACTTCACCGTGCGCTGCAGGTCGTACTTCTCCAGGCAGGGGTTGCAGGTGTCGAGGTGCATCCGCACCACGGCACAGTCGGCCTCGTCGAGCTCGTTGTCGAGGAAGTAGACGATCCGCTCGAGGAAGTCGGCGCACTCGCTCTCGCTGGGGTCGTGGTCATGGTGGTGGGTGTGCTCGGTCACGACCCCTCCCCAGGCAGGCTCGAGGCGGGCAGCAGGTCGTTGGCCCGCACGTAGTCGGTCAGCATGTCGCGCAGCTGGCGGCGGCCGCGGTGCAGCCGCGACATCACCGTCCCGATCGGCGTCTCCATGATCTCGGCGATCTCCTTGTAGGCGAACCCCTCGACGTCGGCGAGGTAGACCGCGAGGCGGAACTCCTCGGGCAGCCGCTGCAGCGCGTCCTTGACCTCGCTGTCGGGCAGGTGCTCGAGCGCCTCGGTCTCGGCGGACTTCAACCCCGTCGAGGAGTGCGACTCCGCGCGGGCCAGCTGCCAGTCCTCGACGTCCTCGGACATCGACTGCTGCGGCTGGCGCTGCTTCTTGCGGTAGCTGTTGATGAAGGTGTTGGTGAGGATCCGGTACAGCCACGCCTTCAGGTTGGTGCCCGGCTTGAACTGGTGGAAGGAGGAGTACGCCTTGGCGAACGTCTCCTGCACCAGGTCCTCGGCGTCGGCGGGGTTGCGGGTCATCCGCATCGCCGCCGAGTACAGCTGGTCCAGGAAGGGCAGCGCGTCGCGCTCGAAGCGGGCGGACCGCTCGGCGTCGGTCTCGGTCGCGGGGTCCACCGGCTCGTCCGGCAGCAGGCTGTCAGTCATCGTGCCCCAGCCTAGCCCCGGTTCGGTCGGGACGACCCGCTCGTCGGTGCGTTCCAGCAGTGCCATCACGAGGGGCACAACGTCCCCGGCGTACGCCGACATTCCCACGCCCCTCAGCCGGTCCCTCAGCCGGCCCCTCAGCCCGGGAGCACCTCGCCCACCAGCCACTCGAGCGTGGCCTCGACCAGCAGGGCCATGGCGTCGGTCTCGGAGAGGTCGCCACGGGCGGCGACCTTGAACCCGTGGTCGGCCCCCGGCACCACCGCGAGGTGCACCTGGTCGGGCAACGGGTCGGGGAACTCCTCGGGACGACCCATCGTGTCCCGCTCCCCCTGGACGACCAGGGTCGGGACCCCGGCACCCTCGAGCTCGGCCAGCCTCGACTTCTCCGGCTTGCCCGGCGGGTGCAGGGGGAAGGCCAGCGCGAGGCAGCCGTGGGCGCCGAGGTCGGCGGCGCAGCGCGCGGCGGACCGGGCGCCCGCGGACCGGCCACCGACGACGAGGGGGTGTCGTGACCCGAGCGCCGCGGCGGCCGCACGCAGCCCGGCGTCCAGGGTCGGCGGCGGGGTCGCCACCTTGCGTCCGGCCACGCGCCAGGGCTGCTCGAACCGCGCCACGGTGATGCCCTGACGGGGCAGGTCGGCCGCGAGGGCCTCGAGGTCGCGGGTGTCGATGCCGACGCCGGCGCCGTGGCTGAGCAGCAGCGTCGCCGAGGCGGTGCGGGCGCGCTGCACCACGAGGCGCCCCGGGCCGTGCGGGGTCTCGACGACCTTCTCGGTGGTGCTCACTGCTCCCCCTCCAGCGGCAGCGGCTCGACCAGCTCGGGGCCGTTGTTGCGGACGTTGCTGACCAGGGTCGACACCGGGAACGCCTCGAGCCGTCCGGGCGCGGCGGGGGCGAGCAGCCCGAGGAGGTCACCGGCCTCGACGCCCGAGTCGAGCCAGTCGGCCCAGCGCTCACGCTCGACCATCATCGGCATCCGGTCGTGGATGTGGCCGAGGTCGTCCTCGGCGTCGGTGGTGATCACCGTGCAGGACCAGCGGAAGCGGTGCGGGTCGTCCTCGTCGCGGGTCGGGTCGCGCCAGATCTCGTAGAGACCGGCCATCGCCAGGACCCCCTGGTCCTTGGGCCGGATGAAGAACGGCTGCTTGCGCGGCTTGCCCGCCTTCGTGAGCTGCTCGGTGGGGTACCACTCGAAGTACCCGTCGGCCGGGAGCAGGCAGCGGCGCTTGGCGAAGGCCCGCTTGTACGCCGGCTTCTCGGCGACGGTCTCGGCCCGGGCGTTGATCATCCGGTTGCCGATGGAGGGGTCCTTGGCCCACGACGGCACCAGGCCCCACTGCAGCACCCGCAGCTG
>Ga0208328_1000473_pt1 | contig 18181 bp, 16 predicted proteins | sample DeeseametaMP2633_FD_184170 | JGI IMG/M metagenome (GOLD analysis project Ga0208328, IMG submission 184170) | Marine microbial communities from the Deep Atlantic Ocean - MP2633 (SPAdes) | ecosystem: Environmental > Aquatic > Marine > Unclassified | place: Northeast of Antigua and Barbuda, North... | reverse complement strand
CCCCCGCCACCTGCTCGAACTGGTCGACGAGGAACACCCACTCGGCCATGTGGCCCGGCTCGATCGCCTGCTCGGCCTCGGCGACCGGGGTCCAGTCCGCGTCGAAGAACTCGAGCACGCGGCCGTCGGGGGTCAGGAAGACCCCGGTGAAGAGCCCGAGACATTCCTCGGCCATGGCGCGGAAGCGCGCCTCGCCGGTGGCCTTGTAGAGCGCGGTCATCGCCTCGAAGAGGTGCATGTGCGGGTTCTGCCGGCGCGGCAGGCTGTGCCCGGCGTTCTCGTACCAGCCGCGCGGCGCCTTGAGCTTGGCGAGCTCGGCCTCGAGCCGGGCGAGATCGGCGCCCACGTCGAAGCCCGCCTCGGTCAGCGCCGCGGCGGCGAGCAGCATGAAGGCCATGTCGTAGAGATCGTGCAGCACCGTCACGATCGAGGTGTCGGGCGCCAGCCGGGCGGCGAGATGCCCCGTGACAGGGTCGAATCCGCGGTCCATCGCGAAGCGGAAGAGCCGCAGCGCGAGCTCCTGGTGCGCGGGGTCGTCGGACATCACGAAGCAATAGGCCTGGCGCACCTGCACCCGCAGCCGGCGCTGCATGTCTTCGAGCGGCCGGCCGTCGTGGTCCAGCGCCTCCCATACGGTGCCGGTGGCGGCATCGACCCCGGTTCCGGTCCAGAGCGGCAGCGCCGCCCCGTTCAGCCAGGCCTCGAGCCGGGCGGCGGTCTGTGCGGTCTCGGTCATTCGGGGATCTTCCTCTGGAACAGCTTCCGCCGCAGGCTGCTGCCCCGGCGCAGGACTTTCAACAGGCGAATGGGGTAGGCCCCGCTGCGCGGCGCCCAGTCGGTGGGCGCCGTCGGCCGCGGCACCGGGCGCAGCGCCGGCCCCTCGCGCTGCGGCGCGAGCGGCAGCTGCGATTCCAGCACCCCGGTCTCGACCGAACGCATCACTGCCATGTCGCCGCGCGCCAGCAGCATCTCGAGCACCTCGCGGTCGAGCGCGGTGTCGTGCAGCCGGGCGTCGGCGCCGCGGGCATTCACGTCCGCCCCCATCAGGTCGCGGTAATGCCGCCCCGGCTCGAACGGGTAGCGCCGCCCGCCGTCATAGAGATCGACCCCGGCGAGGATGACCTGCTCGGCGCCCATGCCATGGGCCATGAGCAGCGCGTAGGTGCCGGTCATCGGCACCTTGCCGTGTTTCGCGCAGAGCGCCTCGACGGCGCGCTCCACATGGGTGTCGCGGTAGCGCATGGGCTGGAACAGGGTCGAAAACCGGCGGTTGCCGGCGGGCACGACCCTGGGGTTGAAGCTCGACCAGCCCTGCAGGTCGTAATCCTTGCGGCACTGCCAGAGCGTCTCGAACATGAAGGGCGCGACGCGCGGGTCGCCGCCCATCATGGCCAGGTCCACCCGGCGCCCGAGATAGTAGTGGGTCTCGAAGAAGAAGTTGTTGGTGCGGATGATGAAGTCGGTCTCGAGCACCCGACCCGGGGCGATCCGGGTCAGGGACATTCCGTTGCCGGCGACGATGACCGGGCGGGAGCTCATGGCTCAGCCGACCCGCGCCATCAGCGCGTCGCTCATGGCGCGCAGCGCGCCCTGCCCGCCCGGCAGCGGCAGCACCCAGTCCGCCACGCCCAGCACCGAGGGGTGCGCATCCGACGGGCAGGCCGAGAGCCCGGCCTTGCCGATCGGCCCGAGGTCGTTCACGTCGTTGCCCACGTAGAGCAGCTCGTCCCAGCCGAAGCCGTGCTCGGCGAGCCAGGCGTCGAGCGCGCCGACCTTGTCCTCGACCGAGTGGAAGACCTCGAGCCTGAGCTTCCTGGCGCGGGCCAGGACCACCGGGTTCTGCTCCTTGGAGAGGATCATCATCTTCCAGCGGCCGGCCTTGCGCATGATCTCGATGCCCATGCCGTCGCCGCGCGAGGTGCGCACGGTCTCGACGCCGTTCTGGTCGGTCAGCACGAGGTTGTCGGTGTGCACCCCGTCGAAATCCATCACCACCGCGCGCACCCGGTCGAGCCGCGCCGGGTCGATCCCGGGCTGGCCGCCGGCCTGGGCGATCATCGAGCAGAGCGCGAAATCCTGCAGCGTGTCGATCTCGAGCGGCGGGTGGTCCACCGGACAGACCGCCACGGTGCCGCAGAAGCGCTGGCCGGTGCGCTCGAAGGCCTCGGCGTCGACCACGTAGATCGCGCCGCTCTCGCGGAACGACGGCGGCAGGTCCTGCCGGCGCTGGCGCTGCTGGGTCTCGTCGTGGTTGATGCCGCGCCCGAAGCCGGCCTCATCGTAGCCCCAGAGGAAGGAATGGTCCTCGATCACCGAGAGCGCGCAATCGGCGCCCCGGGCGTCCATCGCGGCGATGCAGGCCTCGATGTCGGCGCCGGTGGTGAAGGGCGAGGTGCATTGCAGGAACACCATGCGCGCCACCCTGGGGTGGGTCTGGCGGATCACCTGCAGCGCGTGCAGCCAGCCCGATTCCGAGGTGGCGGTATCGCCGGAAAGCTCGGCCGGGCGGTCGATGATCCCGGCGCCGTGCAGCGCCGCCTCGGCGGCGATGGCGGCATCGTCGGTCGAGACGTAGGTGGCGGTCACCGAGGGCGCCTGGCAGCCGGCCCGGACGGCGCGGCCGATCAGCGACACGCCCCCCACCGGGCGCAGGTTCTTGCCCGGGACCCCCTTGGAGCCCCCGCGGGCAAGGATCACGCAGACCGTGACCCCGGCCTCATTGCTGTCAGATTGCGTCACTCGAACGGCTCCGTTTCCTGTCTTGCCGCCGGCCGCCGGGCCGGCCTCTGCCTGTGCGCGACGGTTCCGGAGCCCTCGGCCCGTCTCGGCAGAGGGACTGGCACGCCGCCGGGGGCATGACCCACGGTCGGCCCGGCCCGCCGGCCGTCCGCGTTGTTTACGAATCAAGGTCTACTCTGTAAATCCCCGGGCATAAACCGCCGGTTCAAGACACAAAAAATGATCTCCAGACTGAAGAAGACCGGGCTCGGGCAGGCCATCTACAAGCTCTCGCGCTCGGGCCCGCTGGGCTGGCCGGTGCTGATGCTCTCACGCGCGGCGCAGGCCGAATCCATGCAGGTCGCACATCTCAAGCCGCGCCACCGCAAGCACAACGCCACGCAGCGCGAGATCCTCGCCGCCTTCGAGCGCGGGGTGCGCAAATGAGCGACGACAGCCCCGGCTACCGCGCCGAGATCTGGCTCTATCCGCTGGCCGAGGACGGCAGCGAGGGGGCGCCGATCCGCGCCCGCCTCGGCACCGGCGCCGCCCCGCAGGCGCTCCCTGCATCGGACGCCGGGGCCGATGCCGAGCCCGCCGGCCCCAAGCCCGTGGTCATCCTCTTCAGTGACGATTCCACGCTGTTCTTTGCCCTGCGCATGCGCGACGTGCTGCGCAACAGCGCCGAGGCGCCGCCGGTCGATCTGGTCTGGTACACCGGCGAGAACGCGCTCTCCTTCCGCCAGATGGCGCAGCTGCTGCCCGAGGGCCCGGCCTATTCGCTCGGCCCCAAGCAGCTGAGCGCGCTGGCCGGCTCGGACACGGTGCGCGCCATCATCACCAGCCGCGTCTACCGCGCGCTCGGCGACGCGATCAGATCCGTCCCCTTCCGCATGAGCGCCGGGCGGCCCTGCGTGATCTCCTTCCTCGGCGGGCTCGACTTCTTCCCGCAGAACGGCTTCGCGCGGCGGCGCAACTGCGACGGCGTCTACCTGTTCCCGACCTCGAACATCGAGGCCTACCGCGAGGCGGCGCTGGAGTGGGACGACGCCTGGCAGGAGGTCGGCTTCGGCCACCCCTCCTTCCTGCGCCCCGAGGATCCGCCCGCCGACCTCGCCTCCCGCCGCGACATCTTCTTCTTCACCCAGGCGCTGTCGCCCTCGACCAAGCGCGGCCGGATGCACATGCTGCAGGCCCTGGCCGCGATGGCCCGGGCCAACCCCGATCACACGGTCTGGATCAAGCTGCGCCACCTGCCCAACGAGAACCAGAAGCACCTGCATCTCGAGCGCTACCACTACCCGGGGCTGCTCGAGGAGCTCGACAACCCGCCGCCGAACCTCAAGCTCACCGCCTGCACCATGGACGAGGCGCTGGCCACCGCGGCGCTGGGGATCACCTGCACCTCGACCGCGGCCATCGACGTGGTGCGCGCGGGCATTCCCGCGATGGTGCATCTCGATTTCGTCGACAACTACCGCGACCCGCTGGTCGAGCCGATGCGCAAGCTGTTCAGGGGCTCGAACCTGATCACCCCGCTGGGCGACATGCTCGAGAAGCGCGCGCAGGCCCCCGACCCCGCCTGGGTCGAGAAGATGCTCTGCCCCCGCGATCTCGGCGACCGGGTGATGCAGACCGTGGCGCGGTTCGAGACCCGCCCCTTCCAGATCACCGAGGCGCCGCAGTGACCACCCGCGGGGACGCCGCCACGGCCGCGCCCCCGCAGGCGGATCCCGCCCCCGTTCCGCCCCGGTCCGGCTGCGCTCCTGCAAGATCAGGTTGACCCCGCACGGCCCTCGCGTCGCTTCTCCGCCCACCGCGCGCTACCGGCTTGTTCTCCGGGGCCGGACGCGTTTATCTCCCCCCGAGATTAGCCCGGCGGACACGGACGAGCCCCCTGTCCGCCCGACCCCATCGGTGCGCGGTCCGGCGCGCCGGTTCAATGCGACGTGACATAAGCGACGGCACGGATTTTTCAGCACATGGCGACGACCTACACCCTCAGTGACCTGACGATCATCGTCCCCGGGAAGGATGCCCAGGCGAGCATCGAGAAGACCCTGAACAGCCTCGAGCCGCTGATGGCGGCGGGAGGATCCTGCATCCTCGTCAACGACGGCTCCACCGACGCCACCGGCGAGATCATGGGCCGCTTCGCCACCGCCTGGGACAAGGCGCAACTGATCAGCTTCGAGACCGGCGGCGGCGCCGGCAAGGCCCGCAACGCCGGGCTCGGACAGACCCGCACCGCGCTGGTGGGCTCGGTCGACAGCGACGACTGGGTCGGCGCCGAGTACTACCCGGCGCTGGTGGCGCAGATGAACGCCGACCCCGAGGTCGATTTCGTGCGCTCGCACTACCTCGAGTGCCGCGGCAACAAGCGCAACATCATCCGCGCCCCCTTCGAGGTGGTGAACACCGCCTTCGACCCGCGGCTCGCGGTCATGCCCGACGACCGCCCCACCATGGTCGACCACCCGCAGATGTGGGCCGGCATCTACGCCATGGACTTCCTCGACCGCCACGACATCCGCTACGATCCGCTGCACACCGCCGAGGACCGCATCATCAACTGGAAGACCCAGATCCTCGGCCGCAAGATGGTGATCGCCGAGGAGTTCCGCTTCTACTACCGCCGCGACCACAACGTCAGCCTGACCGCGGTCGGCGACGACCGGCAGCTCGACTTCCTGCAGGCGATGCAGAACGTCATCGGCTTCCTGGTGAACGAGGGCCACGAGCGCTACCTGCCCAAGGCCATCCGCCAGCTGCTGGCGCTGATCTGCTTCCACATCGAGCGCCAGGGCCGGCTCGAGCCCGCCACCCGCAAGAAGCTCGTCACCGGCGCCGCCCACCTGCTGGCGCTGGTCCCCACGCGCGAGCTGGAGGCCGCGCTGCTGCGCATCGACGACACACGCCGCAACACCATCCGGGGGCTGATCTGATGCTCGTCTGCGAAATCTCGACCAAGTTCGGCCTCTACAGCCTGATGACCCTGCTCGGGCAGGACGACACGCTGCCGCCGGCCGCCGGCCGCGTGCTGCTGGTCAGCACCCACACCCCCGACCCCGAGGCCCGCGACGCGCTGCTCGAGTTCGTGAGGACCTCGCCGCACGTGGCGAAGACCTTCTCGAAGGTGCTCAGCCTCAACGCCATCCTCGCGCCGCAGCACCCGACCCAGTGGAAGCCGCCCGCCGACGAGCTCGACGCGCTGGCCATCCAGTCGATGCTGCGCGCCATCTTCGGCGCCGCCCCCGACGAGCGGGTCGACCTGATGATGGAATCGATCCAGACGCCGCCGTCGAACACGCTGGCGCGGATCATGACCGGCTCGGACGTCTATCTCTATTCCGACGGGCTGATGACCTACGGGCCCACCCGCTTCGAGCTGCCCTACCCGGTCGCCTCGCGCATCCGCAGGCTCTATTACATGGATTTCGTCCCCGGGCTGAAACCGAGCCTGCTGCGGGAATACGGCGTCGAGACCCGCGCCGTCGCCCCCGCCGCCCTGCGCGAAACGCTCGAGGCGCTCAGCACCGTCACGAAGGCCGATCTGAACGCCGAGGGGCTCGACGGCGCGCCGGTGTTCCTCGGACAGTATCTCTCGGGGCTGAACCTCTGCACCCCCGAGGAAGAGGTCGATCTCTACGCGCAGGCGCTGAACATCTGCAGCCTGCTCAACAAGGGCAACGGCGACACCGTCTTCTTCAAGCCGCACCCGACCTTCTCGACCGGGCTGCTGCACGCGCTCAAGACCTCGCCCAGGCTGCGCGACTTCGACCTGCGCATCCTCGACACCGGCCCGCTGATGGAGGAATTCCTGATGCACTACCGGCCGGCCTTCATCGCCTCGGTGTTCTCCACCGGGCTCGCCACCGCGCGCGAGATGTTCGGCATCGAGGCCTACAGCTACGACACCCTGCCCTTCCTACAGCGGCTGAAGCCCTACGAGAACAGCAACCGCGTGCCCGCGGCGCTGATCCACTACGGCTTCCCCGAGATCGCCAGCCGCCGCGCCGAGCTGCCGCTCGAGACCCTGCAGACCAAGATCGACCTGCTCTCCGCCGGCATGCAGCCCAAGCTGCTGGCCCGCACCCAGGCCGAGAAGGCGGCGCTGCTGGCCCTGCCGGAAGAGCCCGAGGACCCGATCGAGAGCGCCGCCCGCGCCCGCATCGCCAAGCTGGACGCGCTCGACCACGCGAGCTTCCGGCAATGCGCGATCCGCGGCCGGCGGGTCGAGGCCTCGAGGCTCTACCCCGAGGTGCAGACCCCGGCCCCGGTGACGGTCAGCGCCCCGGCGCCCGCGGCCCGGCCCGCCGAGCGCCCGCTCGACAAGGCCGAGCGCCTGCTGGCCGAGGGCGAGGCCACCGAGGCCTTCTTCATCTCCTTCAAGGCGCTGCGGAAGACCCCCGGATCGACCCGGCACATGAAGGTGCTGCGCGCCGCCAGCGAGACGCTGGGCGGGCTCTACCGGCGCCAGTACGACGAGATCCGCCCGCTGCACGAGGCGGCGCTTGCCGCCACCGGGGCGGCCACGCCCCCCGCGGCCACTCCGGCGCCCGCCGCCCCGGCGCCGAAATCGCCACCGAAACCCGCCCCGCACCGGCCGGCCGCCGCACCGGAGCCGCAGGCCAGGGGCGCGCGCGCGCTCGACAAGGCCGAGCGGCTGCTGGCCGAGGGCCAGGCCGCCGAGGCCTTCGAGATCTCGTACCAAGCGCTGGAAAGCACGCCGACCTCGAGCCGGCACATGAAGATCGTCGAGGCCGCCGCCAAGGCCCTCGGCGGGCGCTACCGCGAGCGCTGCGACCGCATCCGCCCGCAGCACGAGGCGGCGGTGCGCGAGAAGAAGGGCAGCGCCCGGCGTAACCCGCCGAACGGCAGTGGCCGCCCCTCGTTCTGGAAGAAGCTGCGCTCCTGACGCGGCCCGCGCGTCCGGGTGCCCGGGCGCGCGTTTCGACCCTGAACAGGCCCGAAAGCGCCCTGCCCGCCCTCAGCCGCGCAGCACGCGCCGCGCCAGGTGGCTGCCGAGGCAGAGCGCCGCCTGCCCCCGCGACAGCTGCAGGTGGTCGCGGAACACCTCCCAGGTGCCCCGGGCCGAACGCCACGGGTTCGACGACAGCGAGCGCTCCTGCCGGTGGTAGATCGCCAGCGGCCGGTCGATGCCCACCGCCGGCCCGCGCTCGAGCAGGTCGAGCCAGAGCGCGTAGTCGTGCGACAGCGGGAAGTCCGGCATCGCCACCTTGCCCAGCACCGAGCTGTCGTAGATCGCGGTGAAGCAGCCGATGACATTGCCGTAGAGCAGTTCCGCCCGGGTCACCTGTGCCGGCACGTGGATGCGCCGGCGCTGGCCGCGGATGATCCGCCAGAAGCCGCAGTAGCCGAAGCTCGCGCCGGTCGCCTGAAGGTGGGCGAGCTGCTCCGAGAGCTTCTCGGGCAGCCATTCGTCATCGGCATCGAGATAGGCGATGTAGCGCCCGCGCGCCTCTGCCAGCCCGCGGTTGCGGGCCGCCGCCGCCCCGGCGTTTCGCGGCGAGATCAGCGCCCGGATGCGCGGGTCCGAGGCCGCCGCGGCCTCGGCCAGCGCCGCGGTGCCGTCGCGCGAGCCGTCGTCGACCACCAGCAGCTCCCAGTCCGGGAAGCTCTGGTTGCGCACCGACTCCATGGCGCGCGACAGGAAGGCCTCGGCATTGTAGGCCGGCAGGATGACCGAGACCTGCGGGGGGTCGTTCCGGGGGGACATGGTCAGGCGCCCTGCCCCCCTCCGGCATCCTCGGCCAGCAGCTCGCGCAGGTAGCGCCCGTAGGTGCTCTTGCCCATGGCCTCGGCGCCGCGTTCGAGCCCCGCCCGGTCGATCCAGCCGCGCCCGTAGGCGATCTCTTCGAGGCAGCCGGTCTGCATCGCCTGCCGGTTCTGCAGGGTGCGCACGAAGTTGCCCGCGTCGAGCAGGCTCTCGTGCGTGCCGGTGTCGAGCCATGCGAAGCCCCGGCCCATGCGCTCGACCTGCAGCGCCCCCTCGTCGAGATAGGTGGTCAGCAGGTCGGTGATCTCGAGCTCGCCGCGGGCGCTGGGGGTGATGCCGCGCGCCCGTTCCGGCGCCGAGCCGTCGAGGAAGTAGAGCCCGGTCACCGCGAAGTTCGAGGGCGGCACCTCGGGCTTCTCGACGATCCGGGTCGCCCGGCCGTCGGCGTCCATCGCCACCACGCCGTACCGCTGCGGATCCGAGACGTGGTAGCCGAAGACCGTGCCGCCGGTCTCGCGCGCATCCGCCGCCGCCAGCAGCTCGGGCAGGCCGTGGCCGAAGAAGATGTTGTCGCCGAGCACCATGCAGGACGGTGCGCCGTCGAGGAACGACTCGGCCAGCAGGTAGGCCTGCGCCAGGCCCTCGGGACTGGGCTGCGCGATGTAGCTGAGCGAGAGCCCCCACTGGCTGCCGTCCCCCAGCGCGCGCTGGAACTGGGCGGCGTCCTGCGGCGTGGTGATCACCGCGATCTCGCGGATGCCCGCCAGCATCAGCACGCTCAGCGGGTAGTAGATCATCGGCTTGTCGTAGACCGGCATCAGCTGCTTGGACACCGCCACCGTGATCGGGAACAGCCGCGATCCGGTGCCGCCGGCCAGAATGATCCCCTTGCGCGCCGTCATCGGCTTTCCTCCTCTGCGATCTGCTGCAGCATGGTGGCGAGCCCCGCCTTCCAGTCGGGCCTGTCGAGGCCGAAGATACGTTTCGTGGCGGAACAGTCGAGCCGTGAATTGAGCGGACGCACCGCCGGGGTCGGATAGGCGCTGGTGGGAATGTCCTCGACGGCGCAGGAGATGTCGGCCCGGGCAAAGATCTCGCGCGCGAACTCCGCCCAGCTGACGTCGGGAGCGCCGCTGTAGTGATAGATCCCGCTGTCTTCGGGTCTGGTTTGCAGCTGCGCCGCGATGGCGGCACAGGCCCGCGCGATGTCGCCCGCGAAGGTCGGCCCGCCCACCTGGTCGGCGACGATGGTGAGCCTGTCGCGCTCGCGCCCGAGCCGCAGCATGGTGCGGGGGAAGTTCGCGCCATGGGCCGAGAACACCCAGCTGGTGCGCAGGATGGCATGGGCGCCCCCTGCCCCGGCCACCGCCTCTTCACCGGCCAGCTTGGTGCGGCCGTAGGCGTTTGGCGGCGCCACGGGATCGTCGGGCCTATGCGGCTCTGTTCCGGCCCCGTCGAAGACGTAATCGGTCGAGATCTGCACGAAGGGCAGCCCCAGCTCGGCGGCGGCGCGGGCCATGACGCCCGGCGCCTCGGCGTTGAGCAGATGCGCCTCGGCCTCCTCGCTCTCGGCCTTGTCCACCGCCGTCCAGGCGGCGGCGTTGATCACCGCGGTGCAGGGAATGTCGCGCAGCGCCGCGGCGCAGGCCTGCGGGTCGCGCAGGTCCATGGTATCGCGCCCCATGCAGCGCATCCCCGGCAGGGCGGCCAGCTCGCGGGCCACCTGCCCGCTGCGGCCCAGCACCAGCACCGTCATGCCGCGCCCCCCACCGTCTTCAGGCCCAGGCGCTGGCCGACGCCCTCGCGGGCCTGCAGCGCCTGCCACCAGTCGCGGTTGTCGAGATACCATTGCACGGTCCGCTCCAACCCCTGCTCGAACGTCACCGAGGGCCGCCAGCCCAGCTCGTCGCGGATCCGGGTCGGGTCGATGGCGTAGCGCAGGTCGTGGCCCGGGCGATCGGTCACGAAGGTGATGAGCTCGGCATAGGGCGCCTCGCCCGGCGCCAGCCGGTCGAGCACGGCGCAGATCGTCCGCACGAGGTCGAGGTTGCTGCGCTCGGCGTCGCCGCCGATGTTGTAGCTACGCCCCACCTGCCCCGTGGTAAGCACCGTCAGCAGCGCCACCGCGTGATCCTCGACATAGAGCCAGTCGCGGACGTTCTCGCCCTTGCCGTAGATCGGGATGGGCTTGCCCGCGAGCGCGTTCAGGATCACCACCGGGATGAGCTTTTCGGGGAAATGGTAGGGCCCGTAGTTGTTCGAGCAGTTGGTCAGCACCACCGGCAGGCCGTAGGTCTCGTGCCAGGCCCGCACGAGATGGTCCGAGGCCGCTTTCGAGGCGGAATAGGGACTGTTCGGTGCATAGGGCGTGTCCTCGGTGAAGCGCTCGGGCGACCCCGCCCCGCCGGGCAGCGTGCCGAAGACCTCGTCGGTCGAGACATGGTGGAAGCGGAAGCCCTCGGGCTTGCCCTGCGCCTCCCAGAAGGCCCGCGCCGCCTGCAGCAGCGTGTAGGTGCCGGTGACATTGGTGTCGATGAAGGCCCCGGGCCCGTCGATCGAGCGGTCCACGTGGCTTTCGGCGGCGAGATGCAGCACCGCCTCGGGGCGGTGCGTGGCGAAGATCCGGTCCAGCGCCTCGCGGTCGCGGATGTCGGCCCGCTCGAAGGCATAGCCCGGGGCATCCGCCACCGGGGCCACGTTGTCGAGACAGGCGGCGTAGGTCAGGGCGTCGAGGTTGATCACCTCGTGGCCATCGGCGACGGCGCGACGCACCACCGCCGAGCCGATGAACCCGGCCCCGCCGGTTACGAGAATGCGCATGTCAGATCAGCTCCTGCTCGTCGAAAGGCGTCTCGAACGCGGCGAATGCCGGGGCCTCGGCGTCCTTGGCCGAGAGGATCGCCTGCGCCGGGTCGATGCCCCAGTCGATGGCGAGATCCGGGTCCGCCCAGAACACCGGGCGCTCGGTGTCGGGCGCGTAGCTGTCCGAGCACTTGTAGATCACCAGCGTGTCGGGCGCGCGGGTGACGAAGCCGTGCAGGAAGCCCCTGGGCACCAGCAGCTGGCGGCCGTTCTCGGCCGAGAGCTCCACGCCCACCCACTGGCCGTAGGTTTCGGAGCAGCGGCGCACGTCCACCGCCACGTCGAAGATGGCGCCCTGCGCCACGCGCACCAGCTTGTCCTGCGCGCGCGGCGGGGCCTGGCAATGCAGCCCCCGGACCACGCCCACGTCGCGGCTGAGCGACTGGTTGTCCTGAACGAACTCGATATCGATGTCGTGCCCCCTCAGGGTGTCACGGTTCCAGACTTCGGAAAAATGTCCGCGCGCGTCTCCGAACCGGTTGGGCGTGACAATAACCACCCCCGGCAAGCGCGTTGCTTCAATCAACAAAAAAATACCCTCCAGACAATGAACAAACCTGCCCTGCACGGACGATAACAGTCCACTGCCTGCGAGTCATCCACCCCGAGCGCCGCGGGGAGGTTGCCCGTCACTCCGGGTAGAAGAGCTCGAAATCCTGCGCAAAGCGGTGGCGGATCAGCGCCTCGACCGCGGGCGTCAGCTCGCCGTTGGCATCCTCGCCGGCGCCGCCGCGCACGTTCTTCTGCGGCAGCTCGCCCAGGTCGCGGCCGCAGCGCATCTGCACCTCGTAGCGCACGTGCTCCCAGTCGGTGTCGGTGTGTTCGACCCGGCCGACGAAATCCGGCATCAGCCGGCCGTTGTGCAGCAGGATCGAGGCCTGCGAGCGCACGTGGATGTCGCAGCGCTCGTCCGGCAGCTCGGCCACGCGGGCGACGAAATCGGCGAAGTCCATGCCCCGGACCAGCCCCATGTCGACGAAGCCCGGGGTCAGTTCCTCGTTCTCGATGAGCTTGTTGTTCCAGCACGAGTAGAGCCGCGCCACCGGGTGGCGGACGAAGCTGAAGATCCAGGCGTCGCGGGTGCCGGGGGTGTGCTGGAAGGTGCCCGGCGTCATGATCCGCGCGTGGCTGTTGTCGAGCTGCACCCAGTAGCGGTCGTTGGCCGCCGACATGCCCTCGATGCGGGGCAGGGCGAAGCGCCGGGCGAGCGCCGCGCGGATCGAGGAGTTCGCCGCCTTGGGCACCCGCAGGTAGGCCAGCCGGTGTTCGGGCAGCCAGATGACGTGACGGTCACTCAGGGGGACGAGGCGGTCCGTGGTCCGCCGGAATAGGCTGCTCAGCATTCGTCTTCGAACCTCTTTGCGGGCGATTTCAGGTGTCACATCCCGGCGGGTAATTCAAGCCGCCGCCGGGGCGGGCCGGCCGAACACGAAGGCCAGCGCCGCCCGGGGCGAGGCAAAGCGGTGCCGGTGGCGCCAGGCGTAGAGCGGCAGGATCGCCGCCGCGCGCCAGCCGAAGACCCGCAGCAGCACCGCGCGGCGGGCCTGCATCAGCTCCGGATCGCGCCAGTCGTCGCCGGTGCTGGGATGGGGATGGCTGCCCGCCACGACGGGCAGCGACAGGCCGCGCGCGCCGGCCTTCAGCAGGTCGGTGACGAAGATGTAATCCTCGCCCGTGGGCAGCGGGGCGCCGACGCCGAAGCCCGGATCGAAGCGCACCCCGCGCCTGCGCACCGCGGCGCGGCGGACCATGAACTCGGGCGCGCAGACCCGGCCGCTGTTGTAGAGGCTGAGCCGGTGCAGCACGTGGCGGCGGTGGCCGCGCGGCGGCAGGGTCTCGCGCCGCCAGCCGGCCACGAGGTCGAGCCGGTCGTCGCCGCGCAGCACGTCGCGCAGCAGCAGCAGCCCGCGCGGCTCGAGCACGAGGTCGTCGTCGGAGAAGGCGAGATAGGGATCCTCGGCAAGCTCGAGCGCGGCGTTGCGGCTGTTCGAGAGCCCGCGCCCCGGCAGCGGCACGATGCGCAGGTCGTCCCGCGCGAGCAGCTCCGGCGCAAAGCCCGCATCCGCCGGGCCGCGCGCCTCCTGCACCAGCAGCAGGTAGCGCAGGCCGGGGCAGGGCGGCGGCAGCACCAGCCCCGCACGGCGGTCGGTCATGGCCGAGATCGCGACCGTCAGGCCATCAACGCTGTCACTCATGAACGGGGCCGTCTTTCCGGGATCGGGTGTCGGGGAAGGGGCGTTTCGCGCGCGAAACATTCCCCAAGATAGGGCCTATTTCCCGGCCAGCCAGGCCTCGAGCCGCTGCCGCAGCTCTTCGGTGACACCGGCGCCCGAGAGCACGATCTCGCCGCGGTCCTCCTGCCAGTGCAGTTCGACCGGCCCCGAGATGCGACCCTGTTTCGGCGCCTCGGGGCGTTTCGCGCGCGAAACGGCGGGGGTCTTCAGCGCCTTGCGGATGGCCTCCTGCTCGGCCTCGGCGCTCTCGGGCGCGGCCTTGTCGAGCGCCGCCGCCAGCCGCGTCTCGAAGCCCGGATCCTCGCGCAGCGCCTTGGCCATCTCGAGCCCGATGCGCTCGCCCAGCGAGGCCGGGAAGCGCAGCAGCGCGTCGAGCCGGCGCACCAGTTCGGCGAAGCTGCGGATCTTCGACCGGCGTGGCCGCGAGGCAGAGGCGTAGAGCGCCGAGAGCGCCGCCTCGTCATGCTCGAAGGCCCCGGCCTCGACCGCCTTGGTGGCGATGCGGGCGCGCTCGTAGTAGCTGAGCCCGAGCCGGATCTCGTTCTCCTCGACCATCGAGACATAGGCCTCGCCCGCCGCCTGCGGCGGCCGGATGCGGGCCAGCACGGTCGAGAACCGCGCCTCGCCGGTCTCCTCGAAGAGCGCGCGCAGCGACGACAGGCGCCGCCAGCCCGAGATCAGCCCGTAGCGGGGCTCGCGGCCCTCGCCGAGATCCACCACCTCGATGGCCATCTGCTGGCCGCGGGCGCGCAGGCTCTCGCGCAGGGACTGCTGGTCCTCCTCGGGCACCGAGATGCGGTCGCGCACCAGGTAGCCGGGGTCGATCTCGGAAAGCGGCAGCGGCTGGATCAACCGGCCCTCGCGGCGGGCCTCGGTGATCAGCGCGGTCACCTCCTCGAAGGCGGCGTTGCGGGCGGCCCCGCCGGCCACCTGCGCGATCGGCGGGGTCGAGGCCGCCGACAGCGCCGGCCGCGCCGGGGAGGGCCCGGCAGAGGGGGCAGGGACGGGCGTGGGGGAAGCCTCCGGGGAGGCGGTCGGGGCAGGGGAGCCCCCGAGGAAATCCGGGCTCGCCGGGGTCAGTCGCTTGCGCTTGGCCATGTCTCTCTCCTCACTCCGCCGCCTGGGCCTCGGCCAGCTCGTCGCGGCGCCAGGCCCCGAGCAGCAGCGTCTTGAAGGCCGCGTAGGTCTTGTCGAAGGTCTCGCGCCCGCGGGCATAGGTCATGCGGTTGAAGTCGCGGTAATCGGCCTCGTAGATGCCGTTCACCTGCTCGCCCGCCTGCCCGATGAGCGCGGTGAAATCCTGCCGGTGGGGCGACAGCGTGCGCCCGAGATAGGCCTGGATCAGCCCCGCCAGCTCGGCCTGCTGGGCGTCGTCGTAGCGGGTGACCACCGCCTGCACCGCGTCCCACTCGAAGGCCATCTCGGTGCGCCCCAGCGCCCGGGCGGCCATGTTCTCGCTCTCCTCGATCGAGGCGAAGGTCGAGTGCAGCATGTCGAAGAAACGCCCCGTCGAGTCGAACTCGAGGAAGCTCGCCCCGAGCGGCACCAGCAGGATGTCCGCCGCCGCCAGCCCGTTGATCGTCAGGTAGCCGAGCGCCGGGGGGGTGTCGATGAAGACGAGGTCGTACTCGTCGAGGATGCCATCCGCCTCGAGCATGTCGGTGAGCGCGTCCCAGAGCTTCCAGCCCTGGCCCTGGATGCGCCAGACCGGGATCTGGAACTCGGCCCAGTAGAGGTTGAGCTGCGCGCCCAGCAGATCGATGTTGGGCCAGTGGGTCTTCTGCACGAGATCGCGGGTGCCGAGGGTCAGCGCCTCGGTCAGCGTCTCGTCAAGCGCCAGCGGTGCCTCGCCCCGGTCCATGCGGCGCTGGTTCACCTGCCGCAGGTGCAGCGCGTAATGCCGGGCGATGAGCGGGAAGGCGGTCTGCCATTCGTCCGCCACCTTGCCGCCGAAGATCGAGGTCATCGAGCCCTGGCTGTCGAGGTCGAGCATCAGCACCTTGTAGCCGTCGAGCGCCGCCGACATCGCCAGGTGCGCCGCGGTCGAGGTCTTGCCGACGCCGCCCTTGAAGTTGGCCACGGCCACGATCTTGGCGGGCAGGCCCTCGGGGCGGTAGGGGGCGTATTCCTTGGCCTTGGATCCCTCGGAGGCGAAATGCGCCCGGAGCCGCAGCACCTCGTCGAAGGTGAACCACTTGGCGCTGCCCGAGCTCGAGGACCGGCCCTGCGGCAGCTCGGGGTTCTGTCTCAGCACCCGGCGGAAATGGGCCTGCGCCACGGGGATCAGGTAGCGGGTGATCTCCCAGGTCGAGAACAGCCGCAGCGTCTTCTGGCCGTTCTCGTCCATGCCGCGCGAGGCGAGGTCCTGGCGGCCCTTGCCGCAGGCCTCGGCGATGGCCTGGAATTCGGCGGTGCCGATCTGCGGCGGCAGCTCCGCCAGCGCCTTGTCCGGGTTGATCCGGAAATAGGGGGGAAGGGTGTCTTCTGTCACGGAAACTGCTCGATGTACTGTGTTTTTCTTAGTGTACCAAGAAACGCGGCACATGGAAGTGTTTTGCGAACAAATGCGTGTTTTCTTCGGAAAATCCCTTGGTTTTCAAGGCAACCTGCCACGTGCCCGATCCATCCCCAAGTTATTTTTCTGTTAGATATATGGTTACAGGACCAGGGCCCTATCGCTAACCAGCCGCAATTTCAGGGTTTTTGCGCGTCTCGACCGACCCATGCGACTCTGAACCCACGATAGGGCGATTCCGATCCCACGCCAGAGCGACTCCGATCCCACGATCGCGGCGGGGGCGGGGCTGGACGGGGGCTGTGGATAAATCTACCCTTGGTGTAAATGAAAACACGATTCCCGCGACAGGCGGGACAGCGGCTCGGGCAGGCCGTCACGATACGGACAGGACAGTCATGGCACAGGGCACGGCACAGCCAGCCGGTCCGGGGTTGCTCCCCGACCGCTATCCCACCGCGGATTTCTTTCTCTGCGACATCTTCGACGCCCTGCCCAAGGACGACCTTGCGACCATGGAGCACCCGGTGTTCTCGCTGTCGACGCGGCCCGACCGGCGCATCCTCGAGTACGAGCACAACGGCGTGCAGATGACCGTGACCCCCTCGGTGCGGGGGCTCGCGACGATCCACGACAAGGACATCCTGATCTACTGCGTCAGCCAGCTGATGGCGGCGATCAACGCCGGCCGCGCCGTCAGCCGGACCCTGCACCTGCGCGCCCACGACCTGCTGGTGGCCAGCAACCGCGAGACCAGCGGCGACGGCTACAAGCGGCTGCGCGACGCCTTCGAGCGGCTGGCGGGTACCCGCATCACCACCAACATCGCCACCGGCGAGATCGAGGTCACCCGCGGCTTCGGCCTGATCGAGAGCTGGGAGATCGTGCGCCGCTCGCGGGGCGGGCGGATGATCAGCGTGGCGGTCACCCTGTCGGAATGGCTGTTCCGGGCGGTGATGGCGAAATCGGTGCTGACGCTCTCGCGCGATTACTTCCGCCTGCGCAAGCCGCTCGAGCGGCGGATCTACGAGCTCGCCCGCAAGCATTGCGGCCGCCAGCCGGCCTGGACGGTCTCGGTCGACACGCTGCTGAAGAAGTCGGGCTCGGCCAGCCCGCGGCGGGTGTTCCGCAAGATGCTGCGCGACATGATCGCCGCCGGCCACCTGCCCGACTACGACATGACCGAGGAGCCGGGCGATCTCATCCGCTTCACTCAGAAGGGGGTGGTGGACGATGGCCCGCGCGGCCCGGCGCTGTCGCCGGACGTGCTGGACCGCGCCCGCGAGCTGGCCCCGGGCCGCGACGTCTACGCGCTCGAGGCCGACTGGCAGGACTACTGGCGCCGCAGCGGCCGCCCCGCCCTGCGCAACCCGGGCGCCGCCTTTCTCGGCTACGTCCGGACCCGGGTCGGGGGCGGCTGAGCGCCCGGCTTGGCGGACCCTGTCCTCAGTACCAGCGCCCGATGGCGATGAGCTCGGCGGTCTCGCTGCCGCGGGCCTCGGTCGACCACAGCGCGCAGCCCCATTGCGTGGGGCTCGACGAGCGCACGTTGGCCCAGCACATCGAGGTCGACTGGCAGCAGCCCGAGGCGGTGGGCCGGGTGACGAAGGGCGCGGCGTAGCTGGCGGTGAGCACGGCGCTGCGGAACAGGCTGCCATAGGCGCTGCCGACCGCGATGCCCGTCAGGGTGCGGGTGCAGATCTGGGTGCCGTCGGCATAGCGGACGTAATCGCCGTCGGCGTTGCTGCCGTGCTCGATCACCGCGCCGGTGGGAATGCCGGCGCTCTCCCCCACCGGGCCCAGCAGGTTGCCGGGGCCATAGCCCCAGTCCGCCCGCATCAGCCGGCCCGCGGTGGTGTCGGTGGCGCTCTGCTGGACCGCCGCACCGGTGGCATGGCCGCTGGCGGCGTCGAGCCGCAGCGCCTCGGTCCAGGTGGTGCCGTCGGGGCTCACCTTCAGCGACAGGTCGTCATCGCCGGCCAGCCCGATCTCGGCCCGGCCCGACCAGCCGCTCTGCAGCACCACGCTGGCGGTGTCCGCCGGCGCCGCCTTGTTGATCCTGAGCCGGTGGTCGCTGCCGTCATGGCTGAAGCGGCTGGCATCGGCGGCGAC
>Ga0208328_1000471_pt1 | contig 18189 bp, 16 predicted proteins | sample DeeseametaMP2633_FD_184170 | JGI IMG/M metagenome (GOLD analysis project Ga0208328, IMG submission 184170) | Marine microbial communities from the Deep Atlantic Ocean - MP2633 (SPAdes) | ecosystem: Environmental > Aquatic > Marine > Unclassified | place: Northeast of Antigua and Barbuda, North... | reverse complement strand
GGTTTTAGAGTGGCTGGATGCGCCCTTTGATGCTATCGACTTTATGTATAAAAACATGAAGCCAGGGTCCCGTTTAAGCCTAAGCTTTTTCAACCAAGATGCGAATTTGTTTGCCAATGCTATCTACGGAAACTTTGATTACATCGCGAAAGGGATGAAAGTTAAAAAGCAAGTTAGACTGAATCCAAAACAGCCGTTAAGTGCAACCCGCGTGGTTGAACATTGTAAATCATTGGGTTTCAAAATTATCGAAAAAGCAGGCATTCGTTGTTTCCATGATTACATGCGAGATATAACCCATCAAAGCAGCAAATTTGATGACTTACTTGCGCTAGAGCGGCAGTATCATAGGCAAGCGCCTTACCTTTGGTTAGGAAAATATTTTCAGCTGATTCTAGAAAAAGAGAAATAGAAAAAGCCAGTAAAAAAGAGTTTGTTGGGATATTTACGTGGCGGACTACATAGGGTCATGAGCGCGCTAATACGTAGATGGTTGTTGTGGTGCCTTAGAGCGCGTTCTCACCCGTCATAATATTATTGACCGTGATTTTTGCGATTTCCTCTAAGGCTTCGAGCGTGAAGAAACCTTGGTGACCCGTTATTAAAACGTTCGGAAACGTAGTTAAGCGCTGAAAAATATCATCCTGAATTATGTCTTGTGAATGATCGCTAAAAAACAGTTCGGATTCTCTTTCGTAGACATCTAGCCCTAGATATCCAATTTTTTTCGACTTAAGTCCTTTAATGATGGCATTGTCATCGACAAGCCCGCCTCTTGACGTGTTAATTAGCATGACGCCTTGAGGCATTTTATCAATACGCTTAGCATTGATTATATGATGACTCTGTTCGTTGAGCGGGCAGTGCAGGGTAACAATAACGCTTTTTTCAAGTAGTTCATTTAACGTTACATAATGGGCTCCCATTGTGGTTACATGAGTGTTTGGATTCGGATCGAAGCAAAGCACATGACATCCAAACCCCAATAGTATGCGAATAACCGCTTGCCCAATCTTTCCTGTGCCAATTACCCCTACGGTTTTACCGTGAAGCGTAAAGCCCATCAATCCTCCAAGATTGAAGTTTCCTTCGCGTACTCGGTTGTATGCTTTATGTGTTTTTCGGTTCAACGTAAGGATTAGCGCAATTGTATGTTCAGCTACGGTTTCAGGGCTATAAGCGGGTACGCGGCTTACGGTGATACCTGCCTTCGCTGCTGCATCCACATCAACATTATTGAAGCCAGCGCAGCGAAGCGCGATATGTTTAACGCCACAGTGTTTTAGAACTTCAATTGTTTTACTATTAATGTCGTCATTTACAAACACAACAACATCGCTGAATCCACTGCAACTCGCTGCGGTTGAAGCGTTCAGTGGGTGTTCAAAAAATGTGGCATTGATGGGTTTGTCACTAGCACCGTTTAATGTTTCCAGCAATTCAGAAAAAAGAGCGTGCTCATAAGAGCGAGTACTAAAAAAAGCGATGTTTTTGTGTTGTTGGTCGCTGAGGTTATCGTGCGCTTTTTTACGTGCAGAGGTATTCATTTTAGTACCCAGTTAAGTTAGTTAGACGACTATAAATTACCATATTCACATTCAAACTACGTAGATGTAGATCAATAAATCTAGCGGGATGGATTGAGCACTAACGCATTAGGTATATTTCAAAACGCTCGTTCACTGCCGCCATGCCGGCGGCTATCTAAACTGCAAAGCGTACTAATGCGCTGATAAAAGCTTAGCGATGTCTTTCTCAATGGCTTCTGGTTTTACAGTAGGCGCATAACGTTTTAGCACCTTGCCTTGAGCATTAACTAAGAACTTAGTGAAGTTCCATTTTATACGTTTTGTGCCAAGAAGACCGGGGGCTTCGTTTTTCAATTCCTTAAAGAGCGGATTGGCATCTGGACCATTAACATTTGTCTTCTTAAATAATGGGAATGAAACGCCAAAATTAAGGCTACAAAATTGCGCAATATCTTCGTCGCTACCTGGCTCTTGATGTCCGAACTGATCGCAGGGAAATCCTAAAATTTCAAAGCCCTTATCGTTGTACTTTTTATAGAGCGACTCTAGTCCTTCATATTGAGGAGTAAAGCCACATTTGCTTGCCGTATTAACAATAAGTAATACCTTACCCTTGTATCGTTCAAGGGTAGTTTGTTCACCGTTGTTCAACGTAATAGCGTGTTCATAGAGCGCCAAAATTATTTTCCTATATTTTTGTTGTTGTTAAGTCTGTTACTCTTAGGTAATCCAACCATCTTTGTTAAGTATCTAGAGTATATTTTGTATGAGAAATTTGAAAGTGAGTTTTTTGGGCTTGGGTGTAATGGGCTATCCTATGGCAGGGCACTTGAGCAAAGCTGGCTATTCGGTCACTGTTTATAATCGTACCTCTCAAAAGGCACAGGATTGGCTAACAACCTATAACACTGGTGACGCTAAAGTCAGAGCTAGCAATACCGTTGCGCAGGCGTGTGAAGGCGCTGACATCGTATTTATGTGTGTGGGTAACGACAATGATGTAAGAGATGTGGGCACACAGGCGTTAGCAGTGATGAAGGCGGGCAGTGTGCTGGTCGATCATACGACTGCATCAGCAGATATTGCCAGAGAACTATATAAAAGCTGCCAAGATAAGCAAGTTGGCTTCTTGGATGCACCGGTTTCTGGTGGCCAGGCTGGGGCTGAGAACGGGCAGCTGACCATTATGGTGGGCGGCGATGAAGACGTATACAGCACGGTTGAGCCGGTAATGGCACATTATGCACGGCACAGTCAGCTACTTGGTAAGAGTGGCAGCGGTCAACTAGCAAAAATGATGAATCAGATTTGTATTGCCGGCATCGTACAAGGCTTGGCTGAAGCACTACATTTTGGCCAGCGTGCTGGGCTTGATTGTAATGCGGTTGTCGATGTTATTAGCAAAGGCGCAGCTCAGTCGTGGCAGATGGAAAACAGAGCCAGCACTATGCTAAATAACAGCTTTGATTTTGGTTTTGCTGTTGATTGGATGCGTAAAGACTTAAGCATTGCATTGGATGAAGCGCGCAAGAACGGTTCGACTTTGGCGCTAACGGCACTTGTTGATCAATATTATGCAGATGTTCAAAAGCTTGGTGGCGGCCGTTGGGATACATCGAGTTTACTTACCCGACTAAAATAACGCTAACAGACTAACAAGAATAAAAGGCCCGCTGGTTTACAATAAGATGTAATAAACAGCGAAAAACAGTGACGTTCTGGAAGCGGTGCGTTGTTATCCATAACGCAGGTTATGGATGTTGCTTTAGTCATTTGCTAATTAAACATTACAGCGCCTGTTCTTGAGCAGATAGGGTAAGCTGTTCCAAACGGGCCTTGTTAACGTCATTCAAGGGGAGTGACATTATCTTGTCGAGTAGTTGTCTGACGTTAAATTTTCGGTAAACACCTGTGTCTGACTCAATCATGCACTGAAGAAGGTTTAGGCCAAACGCTGCGGTATCAGGTGAGAGTTGGAAAGCATCATAAAAATGCCTCATTGCCTTGTTAAATAAGCCTTCGATGAAGAGTTGTGTGCCGGCCTCGTTTATAGAAATGGCCTGTTCGTGATTTAAACCTAACCTTTCTCCACCCGAAAAAATCAGCTCGTCATTCATAACCTGTTCTGAAATAGCTTGTAACTCCGCGTTTTTGTGCTTAGCCATCAAGAGTAACTCGCCAGCTTTGCGTTCGTCTCCAAGACCGTGATGTACTTTTGCGGCAATAACGAGGATAGACGGCTCAGTACGAAGGTAGTTGTCGACGTAGTCGCTTTCAAGCAAATGTGCCGCTTTTTCTAAGTCGCCGTCCAGCACAGCCGAGAAAGCCAGAAGGTAGTCTCTTTTTTGTAAAGTCTGTGGGTCGCCCTGACTTCTTCCGGCAATGCCTACTAATTTTCTAGCCTGAGACAAGCTCTCTTTTCTATTGGTTTCAGGCGACTCTTCTGCAAGAAGCAAATAAAACTCAGCGAGCTCAAACGTAAAGTCATTGAACCTATCTTTTGCACTGCGATGCATAGCCCGTTTCTTCTGTAAGAGATCGATGGCTTCTACAACCTTGTCTTGCTTTTGATAGGCAATGGTTTTTAACTTTGCAGCCGGTAGGCTTAATTCACTAAACTTAATTTCACTTAAGTATTTTTCTACTTGATCGTAGGAATCTTGTTCAAATGATATGGATGCAAGCCATTCAAATGCCTTGTCGCGTGCCAAGCTAGAGTTAACCATTTGGCTCAAATGGCTTTTGCAATGTGGCCATTGACCCGAAGCGTACTGGCACTTTACTTTTCCCCATTGTGCCCAAAGGACTTTGTCAGAGCGGGTTAACACGTCGTCATAAATACTCAACGCTCGTTGTAAATCACCATTCTCGAAAAGAAGACGCGCATAAAGCTTTCTAATTTCAGCAACAAGCCGAGGAGGAATGCCTTCGGTGATCTTAGCTCTAACGACACTAATTGCTCGGTCAAGTTGTTTGTTATCCAGCGCGTGCAATACGTTTTTAACAAAGTCTCGATAACTTAAGTAATGGTTAATTTGGCGGGTTAGTGAAGCGATGGTGTATGGCTTAATAAGCAAAACGTCAGGCTGTAAATCCATTATATGGCCAATAATTTGCGGTGAGCGATCAGACGTTAAGAAAATAATGCCTGTGCTAGGTCTTATAAAGCCTGCCTCTCTTAAACTCTGGATCCATTCCACGCCTGTTTTGCCTTGACCTAGGTGATAGTCCATTAACAGGAGTTCAAAGTTTTGCTTTTTAAGTGCCGCTTTCAGTTCTACACCAGATGCAAAGCTACTTACCGATAAGTTAGCAATTGACATTAAATGTCCTCGAAGCGCAGTCCGAGCAGTAGCATTGTCTTCTACTATAGCTATTCTGAATTCCACGGCGACCAAACAAGGTTTACTTACATCAACCTAGCTTATCAGCGGCGAGATAAAAGTGCATTATTAAAAAGGATAACTTTTTTCGGCTTCGTGCTGGAATCTATAAAGAAATAGCATTTCTCGTCACAAAATATTTACGTTAACCCTCAATGTTTTTAAATAATAATTTACCTTTACGTTTACGTAAGGGGTAAGTATTGGTTATTGTAGTTCAAAAGCAAATCAATTGAGGGTATGCCTAATGAATTTTGAATTAACCGATGACCAGTTAGCCTTTGAAGACACCGCCCGTCAATTCGCTCAGCAAGAGCTAGCACCTAACGCTGCTATGTGGGATAGAGAACACCACTTCCCAGTAGAAGCAATAAAGAAAGCGGGTGAATTAGGCTTCTGTGGGTTGTATGCGCCTGAAAGTGCAGGTGGGCTGGGTTTATCTAGACTCGATTCCTCCATAATCTTCGAGCAGCTTTCAATGGGATGTACCACGACTACAGCTATGTTAACCATACATAACATGGCAACGTGGATGATTGCCACTTGGGGCACCAGTGAAGTTAAAGATATGTGGTGTGACCAACTGGTAACCGGTGACAAGCTGGCATCATATTGCCTAACCGAGCCTGGCGCTGGTTCTGATGCAGCGTCGCTAAAAACAAAGGCGACGAAAGCTGACGGTGGGTATGTCCTTAACGGGTCTAAGGTGTTTATCTCTGGTGCTGGCAGTACGGATGTTCTTGTTGTAATGGCGCGTACAGGGGAAGATGGTCCTAAGGGCGTATCTGCATTTGCGGTTCCGGCTAATGCCGACGGGATTGAGTACGGTAAAGCCGAAGAAAAAATGGGGTGGAATGCACAGCCCACTCGTATGATCACGTTCGATAACGTGAAATTAGATGCTAGTTGGTTACTTGGCGAGGAAGGACAAGGCTTTAAAATGGCCATGCAAGGGCTTGATGGCGGCCGAATTAATATTGCAACTTGCTCGGTAGGAACTGCACAGCAGGCGCTAAACGTTGCGCGTGACTACATGAATGAACGCGAGCAGTTTGGTAAACCTATTGCAGGTTTCCAGGCATTACAGTTTAAATTAGCTGATATGGCTACTGAACTTGTCGCAGCGAGACAAATGGTACGTATGGCGGCTTGTAAGCTGGATAATAACGACCCAGACAAAACCACCTATTGCGCTATGGCGAAAAGGTTCGCGACAGATGTTGGCTTCAATGTATGTAACGATGCCCTTCAGCTACACGGCGGCTACGGTTATATCAAAGAATATCCGTTGGAGCGTCACTTCAGAGATGTTCGCGTACATCAAATATTGGAAGGCACCAATGAAATTATGCGCGTTATCATTGGTAGACGTTTGCTGTCAGATGAGAGAAGTGTACTGTAGTACACTTCGCTAACGAACTAATTCGGGCACGATTTAATGGACTATGGGAAGGAGTAAAAATGACAGATGTGGAATCGGTTGTCATTGTTGATGAAATCAAGACGTCTAGCAACGACTACACAATAGGCCGTTTAACGCTTAACAAGCCAAAGGCATTAAATGCATTGGATTTGGAAATGGCTGGCATCATGCTTGACGCGCTTCAGCGATGGCTGTCTCGCAACGATATCGTAGCTGTTGTGATCGATGCTGCTGGCGAGAAGGCATTTTGCGCCGGTGGTGACATAGTGTCTATGTACAAATCGATGGTGGAAGCTAATGGGCAAATTCCAGCTTTCTTAGAAACATTTTTCGAAACTGAGTACACGCTAGATTATACTATTCACAATTACAGTAAGCCCATTGTTGTATGGGGCAGTGGAATTGTTATGGGCGGTGGCATGGGGCTTCTATGCGGTGCAAGCCATCGAATAGTAACCGAAACCTCTCGTCTTGCTATGCCGGAAATTACGATAGGTTTGTACCCGGACGTAGGCGGAAGCTATTTTCTACCTCGCTTACCAGGAAAAGCAGGTCTCTTCCTAGGTTTAACAGGCGGCCAAATGAATGGCTCCGATGCTTGCTTTGTAGGGCTTGCAGACAGTTTGCTGGCGAGTACCGAAAAAGACACTTTGCTTAATACCCTTGTAGAATACACGTGGGAAAAGACCGACAGCGAAAGTTTGGCTTCTAGTGTTTCGCACATTATCGAGACAATGAAAACGCCTGAAGAACTTCCCAATGGCAACGTTGAGCCGAATATGGCACTTATTAATGACTTGTGTTCGGCTGACAAAGTTACCGACGTAGTTCATGCCATTCTTAACGCAGACATGAGTGAGAATAAGTGGTTACAGAGAGCGCAAAGCACTCTAGCCAAAGGTTCTCCTATCACTATGCATTTGGTGTTCGAGCAATGTAAGAAAGGTGCGAATATGACGTTGGCTGACTGTTTTAGAATGGAAGCTGATATGTCCTGTCGATGTGGAGAAAGTGGTGAGTTCCAAGAGGGTGTAAGAGCGCTTTTGATTGATAAAGACATGTCACCACAGTGGAAATACAAAACAGTAGATGAAGTGCCGCAAAGCGCAATAGCACATTTCTTCACTTCTCCATGGGCTGAAGAGCAACATCCATTGGCAAAGCTGTAGTGTAAAAGTTCTCCAAATAAGCACAAAAGCGCCCAGTATTAGTGTTAACTCGGCGTGTGATGTTGTTACGCTTATTGCCGTAAAGGTGTCGGGTTTGATATCCTTTACGGCAAATTCTCAGTAAAAAGAACCTGTCATGTGGCACTGCCCACTTTGTAAACTCCCTATCTCATTACATACAACGCCTATTCGCTGCGAAAACAACCATACCTTCGATAAAGCGAAGTCTGGTTACGTTAACCTTTTGCCTGTTCAATTTAAAAAATCGAAACTTCCGGGTGACGACAAAGCAATGGTGAGAGCCAGAAGGGAATTCCATCAATTAAATGCCTATAAGCCGTTGAAAGATAAATTAGTGGCGCTGGTGGAAAAGGTACTAAATGAAACGGCAACCAATGAAGAAGCATCAAAGAATGCCATAAAGGTTTATGACGCGGGTTGTGGTGAGGGGAGTTACTTGGATGCGATGGTACAAGGACTTTCGGCGAGTGGCTTAAAGGTTGAAGGAGCAGGTAGCGATATCGCCAAAATCGCAGTAGAGCTGGCAGCTAAAGCGTACAAACAAGCACAGTTCGTTGTTGCTAGCAGTTTCGATTTACCCCTAAGCGGTAACTCGCAAGACGTGATGATGCAGGTTTTCGCACCTGGGAGTAATGAAGAATATGTGAGGGCTCTTAAAAACAACGGCCTTTTAGTGACGGTCGATCCTGCGCCTGAACACCTGTTTGAGCTTAAGCAGCAGGTTTACGACAACCCGAGACGTCATGAAATAAGCGAAGAGGAACGGCAAGGTTTTAAACGGCTTTATAACGAATGTTTTTCCTTTCCCATTCAATTCGAGAGTAAAGAACACGCGCTGGCACTTATCAAAATGACGCCGTTTTACTGGAAACTTCCTCAGGGTAAAATCGACGGGATTGTTGAAACGTTGAAAGGCGTCACCGCAGACTTCCACATTCAGCTTTGGCAAAAAACACCGCAGTAATATCTATAATGGATTACCCATCGATTCTACCGATGGGTAGACAGCCACTCCTTTAAAGCGGGACTTCCTACAAGTATAGTCTGTACTTGTTTTTTGCCGTTTAAAACAATGTAGGTAGGGAACCCGTTCTGACCGGTAGCTCGCAATAGTGCAGATTCACTGTATTCTCCTTCAAAGATGATAAAGGGGTATTCAACCTCATTAGTAATCAAATGCTGCTGAAATTCGGCTATATTGTCCGTGCCTGATAATCCAACTACTTTTATACCCTTATCATTGTTTAAACGATTGACTAGCGGAATGGACTGCTTACAGAAGCCACAGAAAGGGCTATATAGTTGGACGATGGTCGTAGTCGAAGTCTCAATGACATCGTTGAGTGTTTTGTCGTTAGATGTGGTAGCGGAGAAGCTCCAAATCTCTCCAATTATCGAAGCGTCCAAATGCATTTTTGCCAAAGCGGTAGTGATACCTTTGTTTCGCTCTTCATTATTGTTATGTAACTGTTGAAGATTTGTACGATTCTCAATTGAGTTAACTCTATACAACTGAACGATGACCTGGCCGTTTTCAAAATTCTCAGAATACAGATTAGCAATACTAATCCCCGTCTCGTTTTCAAAACCTACCGATGTCATCTTGGGGATAAGAAAATGCGTTGTTCCCTTGGTGTCGGTAACCGCCACTAAAAACTTATTTGCCGGGTTGTTATCTGCACTATTAAAAGAATAGGGAGATGCCAGTGTTCCTTTCACCGTATCGCCATCAACGTACAGGTGCACAGGAGGATAGAGTGTAAGTGATGAAGAGTAAGGTAGTTGCGCTTCAACTTTGTACCACTCAATCCAATTATTTGGGTCGATGTCAGCAGAACCTTCAAAGCATGGTAGGCAAAATAAGCTAAAAAATAACTGCAATTTTATGGGGGTCAGTTTAATCATGAAAATCCTTTTCATATTAAGTTTTAGAGAGTTACGCTCTTTTATATGTTACGCGTAACCAGATAAATCCGTTTATATACTACACCTAAGCAAAGCGCGGCAAACGTTTATTCGTTTGCCGCTGTTTTTTAATTCTGTGTTGAGAATCGTGATAGGTGTTTAATAGCCTGACTTAATAAATCGACATTTAGCGCTTCTTTGCTGCGCTTGCCGGTCGCCATGTCGCTTATTTCATAGCTGCCGTTACTAAGTACGTCAGTTCGCTTATTGTCATGGAACACAACAATGCGTTCACCAGAGGTGCTAACTAGCCATGGTCTTGAAGGAGAAAGTAAGCTTTGGCCAGTAGAATAAAACGTAGCAGGGGCGTTGCATCCCAATGCGCCTAAAATAGTAGGCGCTAAATCTTCCGTGCTGGCTAAGCTAGCATTCAGTTTAAGGGTACTGTACAGCGTGCCTTTGCCACTTTCGCTACCAAAGCCAGTTGCAACAATGACATCGTGTTTGCGCGCTAACGTGTTTTTCACATAGCTTTCGATATCAGCACTCTTCAAAAACGCAATATGCAAACCATCATGATTGTTGCTCAGTGGTTGCCAATATCCCGCTAATTGAGGTAACGGCAACGCTTCATCGCTGTGAATAGAGACCGGCATGCCAGACCCCAATGGAAGTGCTAATAACACCGGACGCTTTTGAGATAAAGCGTCTTGGTATATTTCGGGAACACCAAATAGCGTAGTAGTCATTAAGCCTTCTATGCTGCTGGCCGTCGAATAGTAATTGGCTACTTTGTTTAAGGTGTTGCGCTTAATGTTACTTAAGTCCACCGCCTGTTCGTTATCGGTCTGGACAACCACGGTTAAGTTTCTATTAGTTTCAATAGAACAATAAACCGGCTCGGCTGGGTAAGTGATATTGTGAATATCAGGGTTGAACTGAAGTTGTTTTCTTTCTTCATAAGCCGCTAAGTCAAGCAAGCCATAACGCGACATCGTCGTTTTAGCAGTCGCAGGATAAGAAAGCGGAAACATGTTGTCCTGCTTGATGATAGGTTGATACAACTTGGCATCAGCCCACACGTGTATAGCGTGACTGGTAACAAAACAGCTGACAAAAAATGTAGTAACAGGGATGCCCACTTTATGGCGAGTGAAGCGTTCGACACGTTTCCAGATTGCATTGGCTAAGACCAGCTGGAAGCCAAGCCAAACGATAAACAGAAGAAATAAAAATGCCCACTGTTGCCAGCTTTCTATCGCCATTGTTGACTGAGCTTCACTGCGCAGTAAATCCGCGGCGTGAAAGCTAATATGGAAGCCTGTGCGATTAAATAGCAACGCATCGAAAGCCAAGAGTGCTAGCCCCACAGCTGCAATAATAGACGCGCTGACCTTTATGATTCTGGGGTTGTTAACCAAATAGCAAAGAGGGAGGATAAAAATAACAAAGCCAAAAAAGGTCATAAAACCAATATGACCGAACCAGTTGGCTAGAAGATACAAGGTGCCGACACCTGTGCCAGGCATAGGTGATGAGAAAACAAAAATCGAGGCAATAACTATGGCGATGATAATGTTCGCCAAGGCAAACCAATGCCCCCAATTTACCAGTTTAGTAACACGCTGGCGACGAGGTGATTCGGCAAGTATCATGCAATCCCTTAGCTATTTTTAACGCTTTTCTTGAGTACGTCGGCAAACTGCGTTGCCATGGCTTCGCGATTTTCAGGGGCTACCTGAGTATTTAAAATGTGCGTAATGACATTTCCTAACACCATAAGTGAAAGATCGCGGTTTGCACCGCCTTCTTCAAGGGTTAGAATAACGTTATTCATTAGCGTTTCGAATTCGTCGTTGCTATAGCGGCTCTGTTGGGGCATTGCTACGCCTCTTTTTTATGATTTCTTTGATAAAAAGAATGGTTTTACACGTAAAATGATTATAATCGTTGTTTGAGTGAGTACAATCATTCATTCTAAAATCCCGCAATTCTTTGGATATTTCTGACACTTTTTAAGCAACAGGACACCCGATACTCTATGAGTGCACTGATTCATCACTTTGTTGTACATCGTTTGATTGTAAACAAAGAAGAGAAAATTGAAGCAATTCCACGTGACAACTGCTTAGCTGTTACTCCGGAAATCGAGCTTCTTGCCCATCAAATAAACCACAGTTTCAATGCTAAACCTGGAAAAGGGGTTGGCCACTTCGTGACGGAAGTTACCCGTGAAGCAAAAGTGGAAAACGAAGAAGGCGAAGCGACTACGCAAAAGAGCACCGAGAACGTAGCAGAGTTCGCGGAAGGCCTTAAGCAATACATGGATATTCAAAAAGCGGCGGGTGATAACGTTGAAGATGCATTCCATGCGTTTTCGGTATCAGCGACCAATCGCTTAGTTCGCACTTTGGCAGAAACGGGTACAGTTGAGACCGGTTTTCTTATTTTCTGCCAGTATGAGTATTTAGCCACACAGTATTTGATGATTGCATTGTTAAATACCCGCTCGCACGTTGAAGTGACAAACTCTTTGGATCTTTCTGCGCGTGAACACTTAGATTTAGCAAAAATGCAGCTCGCTGTGCGGTTCGATTTAACTCAGTGGGATATTCAGCCAGAGCAGCAGCGTTACGTTAGTTTTATTAAAGGTAGAATGGGACGTAAGGTATCAGACTTCTTTATGCAGTTTGTAGGCTGCGAAGAGCTGGTTGATGTTAAACAGCAAAATAAACAACTGATTTCTACGGTCGATGCCTACCTTGCCAGTGAGTCACTAGACCCGCAAGAGCAGCACCAGCATAGAGAAGAAGTTAAATCATACTTTAAAGAAAAGATTGATGCGGGCGAGAGTTTATCGGTAGATGAACTGGCTAACCGACTTCCACAAAATGAAGAAACTAGCAGTAACTTTTCTGCGTTTACACAGTCTATGGAAGTACCTCTTGAAAAAGAAATTCAGCCAGACCCTGCAGCGCTGAAACAACTTGCTAAATTTACCGGTCAGGGTGGTGGTATATCGCTTAGCTTCGAACGCAAACTAATGGGCGATCGGGTATTTTACGACCCAGCTACGGATACGCTAACAATCCGTGGAATTCCACCTAATTTAAAAGATCAGCTTAATCGCCAATCTTCAATGGACTAGTCGCTGCGAAGCAAAGATAAAAAACGTATACTAGTTAGTAGAATATAAACTCGATTCAAGGGTGTTATGCAATTATTTGTAAATGATTTGACAGTGATGGACTTCTCTTACCTTTGCCCAAAGCGCGGTATGGTAGGGGAAAGCTGGATTGTCGATGTGATTTTGGACGGTGAGCTCAACGAAGAGAGCATGGTTCAAGACTTTGGTCACGTGAAAAAGAACTTAAAGCGACTAATCGACGAATATGTTGATCACAAGTTGCTTGTACCTGCTGAATACAGCGGTTCAGAGGTTATTCACGACGACGATTCTGAACAGGTAGAAGCGCGCTTTACCTGCATTGATGGGCGTAGCATCATGCTACATTGCCCCGCTGAAGCTTATGCATTTGTTTATTCTGATGAGATAAACATGGAATCTGTTGGCGTTTACTTAAAAGAAGTATTGGCGACTCATCTTCCAGAAAACGTTGAAAACATTACGCTGCATTTACGTGAGGAAGTCATTAATTCTCCGTATTATCACTATACCCACGGGCTTAAAAAGCACGACGGTAATTGTCAGCGCATAGCGCACGGTCACCGTTCGCGTATTGATATTATCCTTGACGGCAAAGTGTGTGTTGAAAGTCAGCAGTATTGGGCTGACCGTTGGGCCGACATATATATAGCGACCCGTGAAGACGAAATAGCGTACAGCGACAGAAAGCTTAAAGGTCAAGTTTCAAATGAAGCGGATTACTACTGTTTTGCTTACGAGTCGTCACAAGGCTATTTTGAACTATTAATTCCTAAGTCAGATTGTGAAGTCATCGAAACCGACTCTACAGTTGAGTGTTTGGCGCAGTATCTGCTTGAAGAGCAGAAGAAACGCACGCCTGATGGCGCTTGCCAAGTTATCGCTTATGAGGGCGTAGGTAAAGGCGCCACAGTAAAGGGTTAACATTTGACCACAGCTCGTTATAGGGAAAGGAAACAACTATGGCATTCACGCTTTCAAAAAACGCATTGCATAGCGCACTATCTCGTGTAATGAGTTGTGTAGTGGCAATTAGCACAGTTGCCTCTATGCCATTTGCTTATGCAGATGTAGAGTTAAACGGCCAAAAAGAAGCGTTATCTAGTCAAGAGCAAGTAAACGTAGTGTTGAACGGTAAGTTTACGCAAGGTGCCTTACTGCGCGGGCAAGCTCCCGCTGGGGCCAAAGTAACGCTTAATGGCGAAACTGTTCAAACCAACAAAGACGGAAAATTTGTTGTTGGCTTTGAACGGGAAGCGCCACTGCAGCAAACGTTGGTTGTAAAATTAGACAACGGCCAAAAGTGGCAGCGAGACATTACCCTTGAAAAACGCGAATACAACATTCAGCGAATTGACGGGCTAGAGCAAAAAATGGTTTCTCCGCCAGCAGAAGTGACGGCGCGTATTAAGCAAGACAATATCAACGTAGCTAACGCGCGAAGCGGTAATACTGATTTAGATGCATTATTCACCCGGTTTGAGTGGCCTGCGAAAGGCGTTATTTCCGGTGTTTACGGTAGTCAGCGCATTCTAAATGGCGTGCCGAAATGGCCGCATTATGGTTTGGACATCGCCAATGAAACGGGCACGCCTGTGTATGCACCTGTTGATGGTGTGGTAACAATGGCTAATGATCTCTATTATTCGGGTAACACCTTGATTCTCGACCACGGCATGCGCGTGTTTTCAACGTTTCTTCATATGGACACTATAACGGTAGAAGTGGGTGAAACCGTTAAGCAAGGCGAGCAGATTGGAACGATAGGTTCAACAGGGCGCTCTACAGGCCCGCATCTGGATTGGCGTATTAATTTGGGCAACACTCGTTTAGACCCACAGACTATCATTTCGGGGTCTCCCGAAGAGTAATCATTAATTTGATTTAGTTTTAACAGGCATAAAGAAAAAGGCGCTTTCAGGTAAACTCTCAAAGCGCCTTTTTAGTTTTTACGCTACAGGGCGGAGTTATTTCCCCAGCCACTGATTAAGCTTTTCTTCATCAGTGATTTCAAAGTAAGCCATTTCTTTTCTTGCCTGAGTTACCTCAAGAGGCAGGGTTAGAAGCCGCCCGTCTCGAATAAGCGTTAACTCCACCTGCGACGTTTGGGCATTATCTAATAGGCGCTGCAGCTTCTGGGCATTGACGATATGACCGTCTAGCCCAATGATGACATCGTTTAAAAGAACACCTGCCTTCATTGCGGCAAGACCCTCAAATACCTGCATTACCGTAAGTCCGAAGGTAGCTGGCTTTAACGTGGCGCCAAGCTGATTTTTAATAGCAGGCAGCGAGGAGGCACCGCCTTTATCTTCAACTGACACGCGAGCACGAACCGCATAGTTAACGCCCATTTCAGATACTAACGAAGCCAATTCTACATCGTCTGTGCCATACACCACGCGATTTAAGTATTCTGAAACATCAATGCCAAAATGCGTTGTACATAGATTTTGGATCACGTCATCAGGCGTACCTTTTTCATCCACGCCATAGTGTTTCCACAATAACTGCATCAAGGTATCTAAATTCACTTGTTCGTTTGACTGCTTACGAAGGAGTAAATCTAACCCAAGGGCGATAATGCCTCCCTTGGTGTAATAACTCACGATATTGTTAGTAGCGCTCGCATCTTGCTTATAGAACTTTGTCCATGCGTCGAAACTACTTTCAGCTGCACTTTGTTTAAAGCGACCAGCGTTTTGCAAAAGTCGACTGACATTTTGCGCAACAATATCGAGGTATTTCTGTGGTTCAATAACGCCGGCTCTAGCAAGGGTGACGTCATCATAGAAACTGGTAAAGCCTTCATAAATCCACAGCTGATTCGTGTACGTTTCCTGAGATAAGTCTGGTTTCACCATTACGCTAGGTTTAATGCGCTTAACATGCCATGTGTGGAAAAACTCATGGCTGCACAGACTTAAGAATGTGATGTAGCTGTCGGTTTTTTTCTCACTCTCACCAACTTGAGGAAGGTCGAAGCGAGGGTAAAGAAGGGCAGTAGAATACTTATGCTCTAAACCGCCGAACCCATTGTCGGCAAGTAGCGTCATAAACAGGTAGTTATTAATAGGTTGTGGAGCACCAAACAAATCTAGGTGGTGCTTGCAAATTGGCGTTAAGTCATTTGCTATGCGCTCATAATCAATATTGTTGTTACCTGAGAAAAGTAACGTAAACGTAATGCCGTCAACCTCAAAGCTGTGAGTGTCTGCAATGCCCACATAAATGGGATGATCAATGAGCTCATCGTAATTTTTTTCAACGAAGTGCCACCGAGACGGGCTTGTACTTTCACAACGAGAAGGCATTGACGTATAAGCCTTCCAATTCGAGGTTGCAGAATCGCTGTCGTTAAGCTCAATGTCCACCTCACACGGCACATTCTCGAAGCCGGAAACGTTTAGAAACGCACTGGTTCCATTTATAAACGCATATTGGTCGTTCATAAAAGCAGAGCGAATAGATAAGTCGTTGGCATAAACCGAGTAAACGACCGTACATGGTTTTCCATCTGTGTCTACACGCCAAGTTTGTTTATCGAGCTTAGTTACCGAAAGGCTATAAACGCTTCTATCGCCAACATTTTCAGTACTATGACCTTCAGAAGTGTTTGCAGTTAGCTCGATAATGCTTTTTGCAAAATCGCGCACCATGTAGCTTCCCGGGATCCAGCTTGGAAGGCTAAGCTCAATTGATGAGCCAGAATGCTCAGGTATTTGCAGCGCGACAGTAAATTGATGGGCACGCCAATTGGAAATAGTTAACGTATAGCGAAGAGCAGAGGTCATAAACGTCCGAAAAGATAAGCAAAACTATCCCTCAACTATATCAACCTATTGAGTTAATCCCAATAGATTGCCTGCTACTAAGAGGCAATTTTTACGTTTATTGAACATGGTTTTCAATCGTAGTATTGATAAGTTTTTGTTTGATGCGTACATTGAGTTAAATGACATTAAATCCAGCAATAACAAATACAAATGGCTGAAAAAATACAAAGCAATTTACTAAGCGAAGATAATTTGGAATCGTTGCGTACGCTGGTACCCGGCGATACAGTAGATTTACAAATTGCTATGCCTGCAGCGCCAAAGCGTGTGAAGACTGACTACATAGGCATGCTTATTGATGAATGTTTGCTTTTTCATATTCCAACATCGGCGAAGTGGATTACCGTTAGGGATGCTCTGACTGTTGGCAACGATATCGTGGTGCGTTCTGTGCTTGAGGGCGATACTGGCCAGGTTATTGCGTTTAAAGTGAAAGTACTCAAATTGCTTTCAAAGCCATCAGGCTTACTTATTACAACCTTCCCAAAACGTATTGAAAGTATAGGGCTTCGCGCTGTAAAGCGTGCTCAACTTGGCGTTTCAGTAACGTTAGAAGCTGACGTTTATCCCAGTGACGAAAACGTAACGGGGATCATCATAGATTTAAGTGAAAAAGGGTGCAAAGTAGCGTTACAGGTCAAGCCAAATTGGCCGGTAATGCTCGATGAAGCTGAGGTTAAGCTAAACTATTCGTTGGACGGTAAAGAAGTAGCGCTTACTGCAAAAGTTAAAAATCATAAGCTTGATAGTGATGTGGTTTATTATGGGCTCGCCTTTACCTGTGAAGAAAAATTGATAAAAACGCTGTTGTCCCGACACACATTGTTAACGTAGGAAAACAATAGTTGGGTGCTCTTTAGATAATAATCAAAATAACAGGCTAAGGGGATCTACATGAGAAGTATTGAGCGACTTTTAATGCAGTACGGTGAAAGCCACCAAAACAAGACCAACGTTATCATCCATGCTATTGCCGTACCCAGCATCTATTTCGTAATGATAGGTTTGCTTTGGAGTTTGCCGGTACCTGAAATGATAGCGCAGTTCGATATAACGTGGGCGCATATCATAGCGGTTCCCGTATTGTATTATTATTTTATGTTGTCTGGTCCGATTGGGGCTGCAATGACCCTCTTAACTATACTGTGTTTCGGTGCAGTTAATACCCTAGACCACTTCAGTATCTCAGTATGGTTATTTTCTCTTGTACTGTTTGTCGTTATGTGGATTTTGCAGTTTATTGGCCATCATATCGAGGGCAAAAAGCCTTCGTTTTTTGACGATTTGCGCTTCTTGCTGGTTGGCCCAGCCTGGTGGTGGGTGCACTGGCTGAAAAGAATGAATATCAGTTACTGAGCTTAATCAGCGAATTGATATAGCCAAAACATGTCTAATTTCAAGATTTTGCCCTGCGACAAGAAGCATAAGGGGCACGACCAAGGCGCTTGGGTCGTGGCAAGGCTTGCGTATAATCTTCTTATAAGTTTTTAAATTGGTAATATTGTGAGTCGCTTTCAGCGTGTAATAGAAAGTAATGAACGTTTATTTTGGACATTGCACAGTGCAGGCTGGGCAGGGTTCGCAATAATTTATTACATCGGATCTTTTCTCCATGATGTTCGACCCATTTGGGTTTTCATCATCATGCTTAATGCCTATGCAGGATGGTTGCTAACCATTCCGCTTCGCTACATCTATCGATGGGCAAGAAAGCAATCACCGCTCAACATGATCATCATAGTGATTGTGTCGTGCTA
>Ga0208328_1000470_pt1 | contig 18199 bp, 14 predicted proteins | sample DeeseametaMP2633_FD_184170 | JGI IMG/M metagenome (GOLD analysis project Ga0208328, IMG submission 184170) | Marine microbial communities from the Deep Atlantic Ocean - MP2633 (SPAdes) | ecosystem: Environmental > Aquatic > Marine > Unclassified | place: Northeast of Antigua and Barbuda, North... | reverse complement strand
CTTCGTCGCCGTGTTCCCGGGCAGTCGCCCAATACGTCAACAAGCGTGATGTATTCGGCCTGGGCGCCGACCGTAAGCGTCCCGTCCGGCTGCTGTTCCAGCCGGTACTGGTCGCCTGAACGCCGGGCACGACGCGGATCCCGTGTCGCTAAATCTAGGCGTGCGCGGTTCGACATCACCGACGTAGACCGCACTTTAATGCTCATCACGGGGACGTGCAGACCGTAGCGGCAGGCGGAGTTGTCGGAAGGCCCTGGACATTGCTGAAATAGGCTTCTACCGCCACGCATCCGCGGGCTGTGACTAACATTGGTCCTAAACCGTACTTGACCGGTGTGGAGCGGGATGTTTCGGTAAGTTCGGCATGAGTATTCGTTGAGGGTCGGTGGGCGACTACGTGGAGAGTCCATCCTTCAGGGATCGAATAGGTGCCTTCCGGACGACCATCCCATAATACGCGTCCCCAAATGACCGAAGGGCATTCTGCGGGATGGTAGGTGCGTAACTCTATTTGCCCGACGACTTTTCCGTCAGGGCCGACTACCTCTGGACGAAGGACGTCTACGCGGTCGCTAGGTGGTGGGTCGACGCAACCAGGTGGCCCGTGCCGTGGATCTTTACCGTCCCATTGCCGTTCGGCTTGCTTGGCATCTGCGTCTGGCCGCGGCCAGTTCAGCACTAGGATGGCGACCCCGCCGGCGAGCATCACTACAAGTGAAATTGCAGCCACGCTGCGTAGGGTGGACGGCCGACTAAGATAAGCCGCGTAGAGGCCGACAACCGACATATACGCGATGAATCCGCCCGTAGCTAGCCAAAACCCAAAGCGGTCGATGAATGAGAGCGTGTTGTCGACAAGGCCAATTAGCACCAGTGCCGCAGGAATCACAGTTGCGACGGCTACCAGCAGGCCTAGACGATGACGCCCACTTCTGTTGCGTTTCATGGGATTATCGCCCCGATCCCCCGTTGCGCACGACCAAGCTTCGCAAATCTTGGTGCAACAAGCTGTTCGGGTCGGCACGGACCTTTGACCAGCTGCCGGTATTTGGTTGCGAGGAACTGCCTGAGAGTCGTCGTCTGAGCATCGAACAGTTGTATGTCGGGGTCCTCGGACTTTGAAGGCTGTAACGCTCGCTTTGAGCAGGGTTCGACCTCGTCAGTCGCGACACCGGCCAGACATCGCGCGCTGGTAGCCGACCTATTAGGATCTGTTCTGTTTCGCCATATAGCGATATCTATACGCAGAAGTTCGCCCCGACCGTATGAAAATTTAGCGTGCCAAAGTCCGAAGATACATGCGCCGAAACGCATGCCGTACTTTCGGATTTGCTCAGGCGCAGGTATCGCGTCCAGGCGGCTGTGCCGCTTGCTCCGGTACGGACGTTGTAGTCACCGGATCGCGAAACCCGGCCCTCGGCGTTGATCTCTTGCTCCACCGTCACTGGAGACGAATACATCCCCCCATAAAGCACAACTCGGGACCAGTTGGCGTGGCATGACCACGACCATCGAAGCTCGAGGTTCCCAATCACCTTTCCGGCCGTGGAGCCCCGCTCTCCAACGATCGGCCGAGATGCGACCGCGTAAGGTTCTACACAAGTGGTTGCATCGCCGTCTCCGCCCTGGTCTTCCGCTCTTGCCAGGGCTGAGCTGAGGTTGGCGGCGAAAACTAGCACGCATGCAGCGACCAAGAAGTTAGCCGGACGCCCAATCATGCTCATCCCCCAGAATATGTCGAGTGCCGGGAAGCTGCCGAATTATGAGCCTTCCAGCAAGGACATCACACCATATCGCTGGCTTGCGTTCTACACGTGTGTCGCTATGGCGGACGCACTCAAATTGCGGCCGGGACGTAGTATTGCGAAACGGCAGAGTGCAGAACTATTTGGAGTTCCCGGCTAGCTTGGACTGTTCAGTTGTCAGTGTGCTTGTTGCCTTCAGTAGAGTCGCCGCATCAAGGAGGAACTTGGACCGGTCGGACGCAGTGCGAGTTGCCGAAAGTAGGCTTACACCGCGACGGCCCCCATAGCCCAATTGGCAGAGGCAGCGGACTTAAAATCCTCTGAATTGGACGTTTGTCGTGTTTGACGCAGACGGTAGCGGTTGAAGATATTGCCCGGAACTGCGAGTTTGGAGTTGGCAGCGTTGGTGAGTGCCGAGGTGAAACGGAACCACTGCGGTATGTACTGCGGTATCTAGCCTTCGGTCGTCAGGCTTCGTGCCGCGCACAGTGAACCCCTCCGACCCCTGACACTGGGTGCAGCGCCCGGCGAGCGGATCGAAGTGTCTCGATAGAACCTGCTGAGACTGCCGGGCGGCGCGCCGGGAGGTCTGTTGATTTGGAGCGGTCGCCGGCTTCGTGGGCCTTTAGCGGCCGTTGCGTGATTGGTGCAGCCGCAGGCTGTCGCTGACTCCCAGGATTTTGATTGTCTTTCTGGCGCGCGACAACGCCACGTACAGATCGTTGATGCTGGCATGCTCATTGACGTTCGCGATGATGACGTGATCGTATTCCAGCCCCTTCACCAAGAGGGTGCGGGAGATGATGCGCCTTCGTTCGCGTCTCCCAGCGTGCCTGAGCACTTCACGGACCTTCGCAAGCTCTTCGAGCAGCACCCCGGGGTCATCTCCGTGAGCTATGGCTCCACGGATCGATGCCTGAATGTCGTACCACGCTTCGTGTGAATGCAGTCGTAGCACTGGTGATGTGGGAACGACGCTCATTGCAGCCGCCAGAGTCCCTAGCGTTGGGTTCGATACGATCGAATCGAAGGCGCGGATAGCAGGTTCGGCGCCGGCTCTACCGCCAGCACCGCCCTTGAGCAAATCGCCCCCGGACTTCCCGTTCGCGTAGCGTTTGCGCAGGGTCTGTGTGTCGAGGACGCCGTGGTTGCAGTGGCATGATTTGGTCAGATCGAATAGCCAGAGCGGGTAATCGATTGGGCTCATCGTCGCTAGGTTTTCTAGGCGCTGCGCCATGTACTTCCCGGCCATTTCCTCCATCACGGTAAATATCCCTCGAAGGTCTCCTGCGATCGTTCGCGCAGTGTTGGCGCGGGGAGCGATGATGAGCACGGTCTCGTTCTCGGGGCGGGTCGCCAAGGCTGCTTCCGTAACGCCCGTGGGGTCGTCAGAGATGTTCTGAAACGTCACACCCTCCGGTAGAGCAACGTTGGTCCACCTCACAACGTGGCCGGGGACCATGCGTGGACGAATCTCCAACAACCAGTTGCCAAGCGCCTCGTTGTGGCCGGACCATCTGTGGGGCTTGATCGTCGTAGGGTGTGATGGGAATTGTGTCTGTACGGTCGGCCAGTCGGCGAGCCGTTCATTGAAGCCGAAGATGGCCTGCAATGGGTCGCCAAGTACTCCGGCTGCTGGGATAGCTGCACGAAGAGCCAATACGAACGCGTGCTGCGTCTCGCTGCAGTCCTGATACTCGTCTACCAGCAGATGAGTGAACGATGCACGCAGCACTGCATGGATGTGTCTGCTCTGTGCGACTTTGATGGCTGCGCTGACGTAATACTGGGCCTGGGCTGGGACCATCAATTTGGGGACCCGCAGGCCACCCAACTGAGGGTAGGCCCGTGCGAGGCGGAACGCGAAGGAGGCGATGGTCGAGACCTGCACTCCCTTGGTGATGCCGAATCTCTTGAGGCGTGCATTGATGGCATGCACGCCTGCGTTGGTGTGGGTTAACACTAAAGCGCGACCGCCACAATCAATGATGTGCTTGGTTGTCGCAGCCAACAGATGGGTCTTCCCAGCGCCTGCCGGCATTTCGACGGAGGCTGGCAGACTCATCGCGAATGATGCTGCATCCGTCGCCAATTCAGTTGATACCTCTTCAGGCATGGGCAGGTCCGGATACGGCACCTGGGTGGGTACCTGGCTGCCTCTCCCGTGTCTCCGACTGTGCATGGTCGTCATCGAGGGGTTGGGTGAGCGCCTCACCGGCGAGCGACTCTGCGTAGATCGCAGCGCGGAGTTGGTCGATTGTTGCCTTGAACTTGCCCGTCTGCAAAGGAGGGGTTTCAAGGATGAAGGTGCCTAGGCGTTGGCCCTTGTCGACGCGCTTGAACCAGCTTTTGGACTTCGACACTAGAGCGATCGCTGACCGGCAGGCGTCCAGGTCGATGCCTGCGGCTGTCCAGGTGTTTATATCCAGAAGCTCGACACCTTGAGGTGTAACGGAGTTGACAACGGCGTACGTGCGCAGGTTGTCGCTAAACGACTGCTTCGCGGCATCTGCGTCCTCGGCGACCTCGAGTGCCGCAGCGATGTAGCCGTTGAGGCCCGTCTCATCGAGTTGCGCGCAGACGGCTGATTCGATGCACGCGCCGTCGGGCCACTGCACCACCACTCCGCCGAGTGTTTGCACGTCAGACACTAACGCGTTCGCGTTTGAATCGTCGCTATCGATGAACAGCACGACTTCATATCCGACACTGAGGAATTCCTTCGCCCACTTGCATGAACCGGTTCCGCCGTTGCCCTCCAACGCCACGACCCCTAGGGCGGCCGAGGGGACGGCCTGTTCCAGGCGGTCGTCCCACTTCTGCAGGAGTCGGAGTACGACCCCGTACTCGGTCTTGCCTTCATTGATCACGATCCGCCGTGACAGAAACGCTTCAGGGCTGGTCTTGAGCAACGGCCGCAAACTGGGGGGATCGCCAAGTGATCGAACGTAAGTGGTCCCAGCCGCTGTCGCGCGAACCATCGCCAGGTCGTCCGGTTCGAGATGGCGCAACGCGGTCGGCGAGTGGGTGGTGATGAAGACCTGCGAAAACGCGTCTTTGTCTTTTAAATAAGAAAGTAGATGAACCAGGCGGTGTGGTTCTAGGCCGTATTCCACCTCGTCGACCAGCAGAGTGGCGGAGCCTCCGTTGGCGAGTTGTTGGGTCGCAGCACCCGTTAGCCGGCGGGTACCCAGTCCGAAATTGGTGAGTGGTACGTCCCCCTCGAACAGAGCTAGGTTGCCACGCGTATTGGACAGCGATACATCAAGGCCAGGCTTCAAATCATCGAACCTGGCGGTCCCGATGGTGTGCACTGCTTCCTGTACCTCACGTGCAAGAACTTTAAGGTCATCTGTGACGGCAGCCGAGGCTGCGTCCCGCGCAGCCCGGTTTGCAGCAGTCAAGGTCGCCTTGGTGTTGCCGCGCTTAGAAGTGAGCTTCCCCAGCGACGATGACGACGACCAACGAAGGTGCGCGTCGATACGGTCGTCGATGCGGTACGCAGTTATCCGAGCGCGTTGCGCCGAGCGCACCGGATGCGGATCATCCTCTTGGACGTCTGGCCCGCCCAATGGCGGACGGTAGGACTGCCACACTGGCTCAAGATCAGCCTCGACGAGCAGTTCCACGATCACGCACCGTTCGGACTCGCTGGTCGGGTCGTGCGACCACTCACCCGCGTCGTCGATCCCAGAAAGGAAGGTGCCAAAAGTGTCCATCGTGATGAGCTGGTCTGGCAGATCGGCCACCGCCACCCGGATCCGAATGGGCTCATCGACCTTCGCGCCGTAGAAGTCCGTGTCGACGAACGTCATACCCGCCCGGTCGTGAAGTGTTCGCTCGATAGCCGTCAGGAGCGTCGTCTTGGTTGAGTCGCCGGGGCCAATGAGAGCGAGGAAACTACGCTCTTTAGGTAGTCGCCACGACGCAAACTTGATACCGCGGAAATTTTGAATATCGACGCGTCGAATTCTCATGCGCGACCCCTCCACCCCTTGGACCGAGTCCAAACTAATCGCTTCGGCAAACGGGTTGCGCTATACAGAAGCAAGACACGCCGCATGAGACGGGAAACGATACGGCTCGACCGGCGGTTTTGAGACGGGATGGGGCGCCCCGATAATGTCTCGCATCTCTAGAAATGAGACAGCGGGCGTTGCGGATGGTAGGTGAATCCACGTCAAACTAGACGAGTGAGTTTTCAAGACGATCCGGTCGAATACGAGCGCCGACTAAGGGCGAAACTGCAGTCAGACATCCATTCGCAGCACCTTGGGCGTTCGCCGGTTTGTACCAAGTCACTCATGCGATGATCCAGCACTCGGTGCTGGACAAGTTCGAGAGTTCTACTGCCCCGAACTGCGTTCTGGGGTGACGGTCGCGACTCAAGAACAGCAGCGGTACGAGCAGCAAGTGTTGTCGCTGGCGCCAAAGAGGAAGTTTCGAGCGTCACTGCTCTGGCTTGTTCAAAGCGACGCCATCACAAAAATCAGGCCGACCGCCTTGACCACATCTACGCGCACCGACACTCGCTCACCCACGAACTCGTCAAGTACCTGATCGATCCGGACCTCGATCCTGACGTCGAGTTGTTTGTCGACGCGATAGCCACGCTGAAGCGCTGCATCGCTTTTGGATCAACATAGAACTCAGCGTGGGGGCTCTTCCTCGCCGATGGGTCGCACGTCGAAGTCGACGATATCGATGCCGAGGAAGCCATTCCTGCGTCGTTGATGGCGTTGCAGCAGTGCATAGACGCCTACCTCGACGGTCGGCCATCGACCGGCCCAGCCGACTCCACAACGCAAGATCACCACCCCGAATGACACTCGCGATCCTCGCGCGCATACACCGCTGGTTGAGGCTGCGAGCTTCTGTTTGCAGAGGCGCCGTGACGCTCCTCCTGGCAGATCCCGGCGTGGACCCATCCCCCGCGCGAACCGGCGGCCGGGCTGTCCGTAGGCGGTGTAAGTGATCTGTTGTCGAGCAGCTCCCGCGGCTCTCACTTCTTTTCGTCCGTCGAAAAGAGACTTCGAGTACCGGCGCAGGGGTCGTATTCATTCGGGGTGAATACGCCTTCACGCTGGTCGGCATGTAGCGCCGGGTATTGCTCTGTTCGCTTTTCACCTCTCCTGGACCAGCACGTGAGGTGCGTCCTTAATGCCTCCTGGGTTGGTCTGACCGGGTCGCGGGTTTGTTGCTTTGGTGGGCCACCAGCTGGCTTCGCGTAGGAGTGTGGCGATGGCGGGCACGGTGAGGGTGCGCACGAGGAAGGTGTCGAGCAGCAGCCCGAAGCCGATGATGAGGCCGGCTTGGATCATGATGGCGACTGAGCCGACCATGAGGCCGAACATGCTGGCGGCGAATATGAGGCCAGCGGAGGTGATGACGGCTCCGGTGTTTGCCACGGTGCGCAGGACGCCGACGCGGATGTTGGTTCCGGATTCTTCGCGGAGCCGTGAGACGAGCAGCATGTTGTAGTCGGCGCCGACGGCGACGAGGATGATGAACGCCAGCAGCGGTACGGGCCAGGCGATTTCGTGGCCCAGTCCCCATTGGAAGACTACGACGCCGATGCCGAGTGATGCGAGGTAGTTGAGCACGACGGTGCCTAGTAGGTAGAGCGGTGCTAGGAGTGCGCGCAGTAGTAGGACCAGGATGACGCCGACGATGATGATGGTGGCGATGGCTAGTTGTGCGAAGTCGGCCCAGAGGAGTCGTTGGATATCGGAGTTGACGGCGGGGAAGCCGGCTACGGACACGGTGGCGTCGGCGAGTGACGTGTTGGGTCGTGCGGTGTTGGCGGTGTCGGTGATGCGGCTGGCGAGGTCCATGGCTTCAACGCTGTATGGGTCGTGGCTGCTTTCGATCATGAACCGCGCTGTTTTGCCGTCCGGTGAGAGGAATTGTTCGGCGACGTCGGTGAATTGCCGGTTCTCGAATGCGTTGGCGGGCAGGTAGAAACCGCTCGAGGAGTCGGAGTCGGCCGCTGCGCGCGAGGAGTTCTGTAGTTGGGTGGCGATCTGGCTCATGCCGGACAGCATTTCGATGTTGCTGTCGGCGAGGGTGCGGACGCCGGTGGCGAGTGCTTGGGCGCCGGAGGCCAGCTGTCCGATTCCGTCCTGCAATCGGCGGAGATTTGTGGTCAGGTCGGCGGGGTCACCCAGGGCTCCGAATGCCTTGTCCAGTGAGGCGACTGCGTTCTGGACGTTGGCGAGGGTGCCACCAACGGTGGCATTGGTGGCGGGATCGTAGCGGTCCCCGAGGTCGGCGATTTGGTTGAAGAATCCGTTGTCGCGCAGAGTGACCAGGATCTGGACCTGGTTGCGGATTTGGGCGCATTGTGGGGTGGTGGCGCACCAGGGTGAGGTGTTGAGGGCGCCGACGAGTGGGTCGAGTTGAGTGATTGCGTTTTGGGCTTGGTTGGCCAGCGGTCGTAGTCCTGGGCCGGATTGGATGGCTTGGTCGACGGCGGGGGCAGTGGCGGAAAGTTGTTGCAGCAGCGGCCGGAATTGGTTGACCTGAGTTCCTGCGGATTGGGCTTGGGTGAGGATTCCGGCTAGTGGTGTGAAGGCGGTGCGCACGGTGCTGTCGAGTTGGGCGAGGCCGTCGGCGAGCTGGTCGGCGCCGTCGGTGAGTTTGGTGAGGTCGTCCTTGCGGGAGTTGCCCTCGGCGACGGCGCCGGCCATTTTGTCGCCGATCTGGCCGTTCTGCCAGGCCAGTTCTGCTTGGTCGAGGCGCTCTCCGGTGGGGCGGGTGACTCCGGAAACCTTGGTGACGCCGGGGATCTGGGAGACGCGGGAGGCCATCTCGTCAAGATCGGCCAGTCCTTTGCCGGTCCGCATGTCGGTCGGATTTTCCACGACGAGGAATTCGCTGATGACGACGTCTTTGCGGAAGTGGCGGTCCAGCAGGTGGTAGCCCAGGTTGCTGGCCGTGGTGTCTGGTTGGCCCTTGCGGTCGTCGTAGCTGATTTTGATGGTTGCTGCCGCTGCCGACAGGGCGAGCAAGATGACCAGGCTGACGATGAGTAGTGGCACGGGACGGCGGACCACGGCGACGGCGACGCTGTTCCAGTAGCGGCGGGTGCGATCGGGTTTGGGTTCACCGATGCCGCGTTTGGCGGCTAGCGACAGCACCGGTGGCAGCAGGGTTACGGTGGCCAGAAATCCGAACAGTACGGCGATGGCACACGCGGGGCCAAGGGCGGCGAAGACGCTGAGCCGCGCGAAGACCATGGCCAGGAACGCGAGTGCGACGGTGGCGGCGGAGGCGAGGATGACGCGCCCGATGCTGGCGGTGGCGTGGATGACGGCCTGATCGGCGGGTACTTGGGCGCGGCGCTGTTCGTGGTATCGGCTGATCAGAAATACGGTGTAGTCGGTTCCCGCGCCGAGCAGGATCGCAGTCATGAAGGCGACGGTGAACTGGGAGACGGGCATGCCCATCTCGCCGAGGGCGGACAGCACGCCGCGCCCGACTGCCAGGCTCAACCCGATTACTAGCAGCGGTAACAGCGCGGTGAACACCGACCGGTAGACGATCAGCAGGATCAGGGCGATCACGCCCGCGGTAGCGATTGAGATCAGCAGCAGGTCGTGCTCGGCGGATGCGATCATGTCGCTGAAGGTTGCCGGTGGTCCCGTCACTTGCACAGTCGTGGTCGAGCCGGTGAAGACCTCGGCGGCGATGTTGCGCACCGCGTTTACCGATTCGGCGGCCGTGGGGTCTCCGAGGGTGCCGGTGACACCTACGGGCAGGTACCAAGCTTTGCGGTCGGCGCTGACTGCCTGGGCTTCGGTAATCGGATCGGACAGTAGGTCCTGCACCAGCAGGACGTGGTTGCCTTCGCCCTGCAACCGGCGCACGAGTTCGCCGTAGCGCTGCCGTGCAGTCGGAGTCAAGCCATTGGGGTCTTCCATGGCGACGAACACCATGGTTTTTGAGCCTTCTTCGCCGAAAGCGGCGCTCATGCGGTCAACCGTCTGCAAGGACGGCGCATCGCGAGGGATGAGGTCCACCGACTGTTGGCGCACCACGGTTTCTAGCTGGGGGAACAGCAACGCGAGGACGACCGCGGCGCCTAGCCATACCCCGATGACCAGCGCTTTGTGTCGGAGGGTGAATCGGGCTAGCGCTGCCAACCGTTCGCTGTACTCGCGGGTTTCGGCCGGGTTGGGGGATCCGTTGTCCCGCTGGCCACGGCGCGTGGCCTGGCCTGGGGAATCTGCAGTGCCGTCGGTCACTGGGCCTCCACTAGTAGCGAATCGTAGCGATACTATCGGTATCGCTACGCTACCGCATGTAGTGCAAGTGGTGGCGGGGCCGTCGTCGCCAGGCCGCGCAAAGCGCGCGGCTGGCGAAGGGGCCGGCGACCGCTATCGAGTCGGGACCGGGCCGACGGTCGCAGTGGGCAGAGGAATGATCGAACACTCAGTGGGTTTCTGGAAGCCAGGGCTGACGCTGTAAGTCGACGACACTGGCCTTGGATGCCGTTCAGGGTCTTGCTGTTGCTGTTCTCGGACGTTGGTCGTCGGGCGCACGCACGGCCACATCGCGTAGCGGGGCCGCTAGCTCTAGGTTTGCGCTTCGGTTGTGGCCGACTGGCCCGTGTTCTGCAGCAGCACGTAATTGCCTAGGCTGCCCAGGAAACCTGCGCAGTGCTGAACGAGTTCATCTGTGGTGAATTCCAGTTCTCCGTCGAGTCGGCGGCGCAAGACTTCGAATAGCCCTCCCACGCCCAAGGTCGAAGCCAAATGGGCAACCCCCACGGCAGAGTCGGCGATGTCGAGGTGAAGTCTGGCTTCGCGCAAGACAAGGTCGGTGAAACCTGCCATTAGTTCGCTGCGTAGCTCTCGGAGCAGCGGCTCGGTTGCAGATTCCACGAACAGGATCCGACCCAGCCGCGGGTCGTTGTCGATCATGCCGACCAGCCTGCGGATTGGCGCGTACGCCAATACCTCCGGTGGCTCGCCGGCATCGGGGATCGCGTCGACTATCACCTCCTGGAAGGTGGCATAGAGCTGCTGGTAGACAGCCCGCAGGAGTGCGTCTCGGTCGGAGAAGTGCTGGTAGAAGTACCGTGACGTGACACCCGATTCAGCGCAGACGGCAGTCACAGTGGCGGCGGCAACGCCGCGCGTGCCGATCAACTCCGTTGCGGCCTCGATGAGACGGGTGCGCCGGTTCCGGTGACGCTCCTCGGCGGACATTCCGCTATACACCCGCGCCGAAACCACGTGGATAGCTTGCCATCTAATTCTGACAAGGCTTAGAGTCAGATTGACAGCGCGTCCTTGGCGAATGGGAGAACAACATGAGCGACGATTCGTCCACACGGCCCACCGCACGGGTCGTCCCGAAGCCCCGCCGTGTTCGATTCGATATGCCTGCTGGGACCAGTCGGCAGCACTTCGTTGATGGCGACTTGGTGATGAGCCACTTTGTGTCCACCTTGTCGGCCACGTTCCCCGAAGGCGAAGACTTCTTTATCCGGTCAGTCCGCGAGTACCGGGACCACATCAGCGACGCTGACCTCAAGGAGGCGGTCAAGGGGTTTATCGCACAAGAGGCCACCCACCGACACCAGCATCGGCTGCTCAACGATCGGCTTCAAGCAATGGGCTATCCCACCGAGGGGATCGATCGGCATGTCAAGAAGCTGGTTGGCCGACTTGAGAAGCGTTTTTCTCCCAAGATGCGCCTGGCTGTGACGGCCGCCCTCGAGCACTACACGGCGACATTCGCCGAGATCATTCTCACCAGCGACGAAGCTCAAGAACTGATCGGCGACACCGAAGTGCGGCCTATTCTGCTCTGGCACGCACTGGAAGAATGCGAGCATAAGGCCGTTGCTTTCGATGTCTACGAGACGGTCGGTGGAAGCGAACGCACCAGGGTCTGGGGGATGCGGATCGCCAGCCTCCTCTTGTTCAGCGAGTTGGTCATCCAGACCACCCGCTCTCTGGCTGGTGACCGTTCCGCCTACAACCCGGTGCGCTTGCTGCGCAGCCTTCGAGCCTTCCGTCATAACCCGCTATTCAGCCCAGCAGCAATTGCGCGCTTTCGCTCCTACACCCGCGCCGGATTTCATCCCGACGACTGGGACAGCGCAGAAATCCTCGAACGCTGGACCAAGGAACTCTTCGACGCCGATGGTGGCCAGCAAGTGCGTAGTGGCGTCTAGCTCGACCAGAGCCCGGCACAGTTCAAAGTCGGCCTTAACCGAAGAACACTTCATGGGCTCCGCTTCGCGCGCTGTGAAGTCAAGATCGGTTCTGACTACTGGCCGATCGATGGTGCTCGACCAACGTCGCGACCTACAGGAGGTTCCGGCCGAGGAACTCGGTGACGGCGCAGCCGAAGGCGTCGTTGTCGTCGCCGGCGATCATGTGTCCGGTGCCGGATACGTCGACGGTCTCGGCGTGGGGAACCAGTTGCTTGAACTCGTCGACGGTGGCTTGGGAGACCACGTCGGACAAGAGGCCCCTTACGAGAAGTGTTGGGGCATTGACCCGTCGGGCTCCGTCGATCAGCAGGTGGCTGATTGCGTCGAATTGCTCCGTTCCCGTGGTCGATTCGTCGCGGAGAAAGTCGAAGTTGGAGTGAATGAATGCCGGGTCCCACCGCCAGATCCAGCGGCCGTCGTGACGCTGCCGTAGCACCTTGCGCAGGCCGTCGACGTTGGCCGGGCGCGAGCGATGGGGGTTGTACGCGGCGATCACCTCTGCGGCGTCAGAGAGGGTGCTAAAGCCATCGGGATGTGCGGCCATGAACGTCACCACGCGACGGGCGCCCTGGAATTCAAGTCGCGGGGTGACGTCGACCAGGACGACCGCCGCCCACGACGCCCCGGATGTCAACAGATGCGTGCCGAGCACGGTCATGCCCCCAAGGGATGCACCTACGACCGCAGGGGCGGTATAGGCGCTGAAGTGCTCGCGCACGGCGAGAAGATCGGTCGCGAGTCGCTCGATGTCGTACCTGCCGGCTGGGTCCCAGTCGCTGTCGCCGTGACCGCGGGTGTCGTAGGCGACGACTGTGTATCCGCATGCGTGGAGGCGACGCGCTGAAGTGCTCCACGCGTGCCGGTTCTGGCCGCCGCCGTGCAGGAGCAGCACGACGGGACGGGCGTCATCGTGGCCGTAGCAGTCCGCAGCCAGGGCGATCCCGTCCTGGGTTCGGACCCGATGCTGCACGGCGGAGGTCATGACACCTTCCTGGCGAGATCGTCGTCCGCCCGAAGCGTGGGCCCGGCAGCAAGCGCCTTCATAGTGCGTTGCCCGCGGCGTTCACGATCGTGACCGTGCCCTGGGCTACGCAGACGGCTTTGTCGCCGTTGCTAATGTCGATGCGCGCCACTCCACTGCGCTTGCCCAGCGACACGATGTCGGTGACGGCGACACACACACCGGTGGACACGGGTCGCAGCAGGTTTAGCTTGAATTCGGTGGTGGCGACCCATGATCCGGCCGGAATGACGGGGTAGAACACGACTCCGAGACAGTGGTCGACCATCGCCGATAGACATCCGCCGTGCAGGGTGCCGAAGGGTGTGAGCAGTTCGGCACGGGTTTCCATCTCTGCCACCAGCCGACCGGCGGCGAGTTCGGTGTGCCGAAAGCTCAGAAACCTCGACAGTCCACCTGCTGTGTTCGGCGATCTGAGCAGCTGGTCGGCGATCTGCTCATCGAAGTGCGCGAATGTCACTGCCACCACCATGCCCCTTTCTCCTGTCCGGCCATGGGTTCAATCACCGTTCGAGCCTGCGAATCGTTTGAGCATGTCGCCGAATGCGCCGAGGTCGCCGTGCGCGGCGGAGTGCTCGATATCGACGGCGATGAAGAACCTGGCCGCGCGGTGATGCACACGACGCGTCGTCGAGGAGGGGCACGGGCTAGACCGGTGTGGTCCAAGTGATGGGCAGCGATGTGTAGCCGCGGATCGGTCCGGACCGCAGCCGCCGCGCCGATTCAAGATCGACCTCCCAGTCGGGCACCTTGTCCAACAGAGCATCCAGAGCGATGCGGGCCTCCATCCGCGCCAGTGCCGCGCCCAGACAGAAGTGGATGCCGCGACCGAAGGCGACCTGGTGCTCACTGGTGCGCTCGATGTCGAACACGTCAGGATCGGGGAAGGCGCGCTCGTCGCGGTTGGCCGACCCGAACAGCAGCAGCACCTTCTCACCTTGACGCATGGTCGTGTCGTGCAGTGTGACGTCGCGGGTCAGGGTTCGTGAAAGTCCCTGTGCCGGTGAGTCGTAGCGCAGCAACTCCTCAACTGCCGGCCCCAATAGTGTTCGATCGGCGGCCAGGCGTCGGCGGGTCTGCCGATGCTGGGCCAGCACGACCGCGGAGTTCCCCAGCAGATTGGTGGTGGTCTCGTAGCCCGCGACGAGCAGCAGCGCGCAGAAGCCGAGGACTTCCTCGTCGGTCAGTCTGATCCCGTCGACTGTGGCGTTCGCCAACGCCGACATCATGTCCTCGCGGGGGGTTTGGCGGCGGTCGGCGAGGAAGTCGGTGAAGTAGGCGTAGATCGAGGTGGCGGCGGTCAGTGCGTCGGTGGTTTGTCCGTGGTTGACGTCGACCTGGACCAGTTGGCTCGACCACAATCGGAACTGATCACGATCGGTGGCGGGAATGCCCAGTAGATCGGCGATCACCGCGGCGGGCAGGATCGCGGCGAAGTCGGTCACGAAGTCCGCCGAACCAGAGCCCTCGTCGAGGCGCTCGAACAACTCCGCGGCCATCTGTGTGATGGCGCCCTGCAGCCCGGCCACCCGCCGGGGAGTGAACGCCCGGCTCACCAGGGCACGCAACTGGTCGTGGCGCGGAGGGTCCATCACGATCATCATCGGCAGGAACGAGCCGATGAAGTCCGATCCCGGTGGGGTGGGGAAGATGCCGTCCACCGAGGAGTACGTGCCGTGATCCAGTGCTGCGGCCTGGACGTCGGCGTGCCGGCTCAACACCCAGGTATGGGATTCCTCGGCGCGGTACACCGGAGCCGTGTCACGCAACGACCGATACGTCGGATAGGGGTCGTTGAGAATCGAGGCGTCGAACGGGTCGTAACGAATTTGCACCGAGACCACCAAGACCTCCGACCACCAAAGTAACGACGGTTTAGACTCGCAGTCTAAACCGGCCGAACGGGACAGGGGGGCAATGCGCAAGATTCCACGTCAGATCTCTGACCGGCTTCCCGCCGCGGCGGACTTGTTCGCCGAGAAGGGGCTCAACGACTCCAAGATCGAAGACGTCGCCGCGGTGACCGGTGTGCCGAAAGCGACGCTGTACTACTACTTCGCCGGTAAAGAGGACATCCTTGCTTTCCTGCTCGAAGACCTCCTCAAGGACATCTTCGATGCTGTGACCGCGATCGTGCACACCGGCGGCACCGGTGCCGAACGCCTCGAACTCGTGATCCGCGCACAACTGCGGGCAATGGCGCAGCGGCCAGCGGTATGCCGTGCACTCATCGGCGAATTGGGACGAGCGGCCCGCATGCCGGCTATCGCCGAGATGATCAATACCGCCTACCAACAACCCGTCGAAACCCTGCTCATCGAAGGGGCCCGCGACGGATCCCTCGTCGCTCAGCCCGATGCGCGATCGACGTCGATTGCGCTGTTCGGCGCGGTCACCATCAATGCACTCATGTACCTGGTCACCGATAACCACCTCGACGAGACGGTGGTCGCCAGCACCCTCAGCGCCGTCATGTTCGACGGGCTGCGCCCGCGCACAGGAGACCAGTCATGAGCACCTACGGCCTGTCGGTTCTCGGCGCGGATCTGAAGTCACTGGCCCAGACCGCCCAGGCCGCTGATGCGGCCGGGTTCGACGCCGTATGGGCCTCGGAGTTCTATTCTCGGTCCGGATCGATCTCCATGGCCGCGATGGCCAACAGCACCCAGAACTGTCGGATCGGTTCCTCCATTCTCTACGGCGTCGGCCGAAGCCCCCTGGTGCTGGCCACCGAGGCGCGCGACCTCGACGAACTCTCCAACGGACGACTGGTACTCGGCATCGGCAACGGCACCAAACGGATGATGGGCGACTGGCACGGCGTGCCCGACACCTCCGCACCCGCCCTGCGGATGGAAGAACTCGTGATGCTGCTGCGCCGGATATGGAACCTGCATGAAGGCCCGATCCATCACGAGGGCCGTTTCTACAGAATGAATCTCACCCCGACCGGCGACGTGGGACCCTCCAGCAGGCCGATCCCGATCGTCACTGCCGGTGTCCGGCCCCGGATGTGCGAGGCGGCCGGGCGGGTGGCCGACGGCCTAGCCGGACATCCGCTGTTCACAACCACCTACGTCGAAGAGGTCGTCCGGCCCGCTATCGCCAGGGGCGCCGCGCACACCGGCCGCGACCCCAATGACGTGGAAATCATTTCCATGGTGATGTGCGCCATCCACGACGACGCCGAGGTCGCCAGGCGCGAACTGGCGCAGCAGATTGCGTTCTACTCCTCGGTCAAATCCTACGAGACGGTACTCGATGTGAACGGCTTCGCCAGCGAAGGCCGAGCCATCCGGCAAGCATTCGCCCAGCGCGATTTCCCGGCGATGTTCGCCGCTGTGTCCGAGGAGATGATCGACGCCATGGGTGTCGCCGGGACGGCGCACGAGGTCCGTGAACAATTGAGACGGTACAACGGCGTCCTCGACCACATCATGCTGTATTCACCATCGGTCGGCATCACTGCCGAACGCGTGCAACAAAACCTCGACAGCATCATCCGGGAATGCTCGCCCGCCTCGATGTCGCCAGGGCGGTCCTGTCCACGTTCAACCTGATCCACGTATTGCCGCCCAAGTCGACCCGTCGCAGTGTCCGCGGCCGGATTAGTGGGTCTGCCGCGCCGACCCCGCCGATGATTGCCTGACGCTGTTGACGATGTTGGCGTCGTCGGTGTCGGGGAGGTCATGGCGGACCACGCGTACCCGTCCTTGAGGTAGACAGGCCATGTAGCCGTGGCGCATGCCATAGAGCTCCCACGCTGTCTGTTCAGCGTCGGGATCGACATCGATGCGATGTCCGCGCGAGAAGCTCAGGTGTAGCCCTCCATCGTCGCTGGACCAGGCCTGGGTGCACAGTGCGCCGGCGAGGTTCAGCAGCGGGCGTTCGTGGGTCGCGATCCTGAGGGGGTCAATACGCACCGCCTCGATGGGGTAGGTGCCGACGGCAGGAAGCGTCAATAGTAGGGGGCAGGAGATGACGATTTCGTTGTAATCATCGAAATCCAGAACCAGGCCGCCGTGCAGCGAGAGGCGTTGTACGACAAGGTTTTCGATCCATTGAGTGTACATGGCAGTCTCTTTTCGACGCATCGTTGAGCCGTATCCCCAAAGAGTACGCCAAGTATCGCTGCGATACCAGCAGTATCGTTACCGGTAGACGGCTGGCCTAGCAGCGCTGGTCACGACGCGCCTGGTGGCTCGGTCAATGCGGTCGCGGGTGTCGGCGGCTGTCGCGCGGTGGCCGCTGAAGGCCACGAGGTTGGCCAGCCAGATGTCGGAGATGATCCCAGCCACGTGCAGATCGGTAGGAGTGGGCTCGCCGCCCCTGAGCGTGCGGGCCAGCAGGATCTGGATCTCATCGGCCGCGCGGTCGAGTTCCGCGGCGGCGCGGGTATCTGCGACTGCGAAGGCCCGTGTCATGGCCGTCGTCAGCCATGGGTCGCGCTGCCAGCGGTCATGCAGATGTGCGGTGAGCCGTTCGAGCCGTTCCAGCGGTGTGCCCTCACCACTCGCCCAGTCCCCGGCCGAGTCGAGTCGACGGAACTCGCGCGTCAGCGCTGCCACCAGCAAGTGGGTTTTCGCCGGGAAATAGCGGTAAAGCGTGCCGACGGCGATGCCGACCCGCTCGGCAACTGTCCGCATCTGAACCGCCTCGTAACCACCCGCCGCGGCCACGACCAAAGCTGCATCAAGAATGGTCTCCCGGCGCCGTGCGGACGCGCGTGAACGCGACGCGTTAGCGGCTCGCTTCTCTGCAGCGACCGAGTTCGCTTCCGAAGGCGGGGTTTTCCCGTGGCTGCGCGCCTGAGGGACAGTCATGACGGCTCCGGGTCGAGGCCGCCGCGGCGCGAGAACTGCTCCAGAAGATCGCCGAAAGCGCTGACATCGCCGTGTGCGGCGAAGTGCTCAGGGCTGACGACAATGAACACTGCACTGGCGGTGAAGCGGGCGATCCCACCCTCACCCGTGCCTGTCGCCGTGACATGCAGCGCCCGCCCTTCACGAGAGACGATGTGGGCAGTAATCCGGTGGGTCTGATGCAGCGGCACCGGCCGCAAATATTCGACCGTCAGGGTGCGGGTCACCGCCGGGGTTCCGGCGATCCACAACGTGAAGCCCAGGACGTCATCACATGCCGCGGCCACTGCCCCGCCATGGGCCAGGCCCGGGGCCCCGATATGGCGCTCATCGAACGTCACAT
>Ga0208328_1000468_pt1 | contig 18220 bp, 14 predicted proteins | sample DeeseametaMP2633_FD_184170 | JGI IMG/M metagenome (GOLD analysis project Ga0208328, IMG submission 184170) | Marine microbial communities from the Deep Atlantic Ocean - MP2633 (SPAdes) | ecosystem: Environmental > Aquatic > Marine > Unclassified | place: Northeast of Antigua and Barbuda, North... | reverse complement strand
GCCGAGCCGGCGTGTTGATACGCCGGCTCGGCGCGCCGGGTGGCTAGGTGGCGGTCCAGCCGCCGTCGAGGACGTGGGCGGAGCCGGTGATCGAGGCCGTGTGGGGGCCGCACAGCCAGGCGACCGCCGCGGCGACCTCCTCGGGCTCGACCATCCGCTTGACCGGCGTGCGCGCCAGCAGCACCTCGTCGACGACCCGGTCGGCACTGATCCCGTGCTCGCGGGCCTGGTCGGCGACCTGACCCTCGACCAGCGGGGTGCGGACGTAGCCCGGGCACACGGTGTTGGAGGTGACCCCGGTGCCGGCCGACTCCAGCGCGATCACCTTGGACAGCCCCTCCAGGCCGTGCTTGGCCGAGACGTAGGCCGACTTGTACGCCGAGGCGCGCAGGCCGTGGACGCTCGAGACGTGCACCAGCCGGCCCCAGCCGGCGGCGTACATCCCCGGCAGCACCCGCCGGGACAGCAGGAAGGGCGCGCGCAGCATCAGGTCGTGCAGCCGCTGCCAGTGCGCCGGGTCGAGCTCGGTGACCGGGGCGACGTGCTGGGCGCCGGCGTTGTTGACCAGCACCTGCACCGGCCCGAGCCGTCCCTCCACGCGGTCCACGGCGGCCGCCAGGTCGTCGGGGTCGGTGAGGTCGGCGACCTCGGCGTGCCCGCCGACGTCGGCGGCGACCTTCTCGGCGGCCTCGGCCTCGCGGTCCAGGACCACGACCCGCGCCCCGGCCTCGGCCAGCGCGGCGGCCACGGATGCTCCGATGCCGCCGGCCCCACCGGTCACCAGGGCGCAGGCGCCGTCGAGGGTGCTGGAGGTCACATCGCGGCTCATGGAGCGCCACGCTAGGCGCGGACGCCGGTCAGCAGAATGTGTCGGGGAGCCACTCTCGACCGTCAAATATGTGGGCCGGCCACATCACCGAGGGCCACCCCGCGCAGCGCCACGACGCGCAGGGCGAGCTGGACGTCCAGGGCCCGCGCCGGCTCGCGCCAGCCCCGGCCGAGCAGCTCGTCGACCCGGGCCAGTCGCTGGGCGACGGTGTTGGGGTGCACGTGCAGCCGCGTCGCTGCGCCGCTCGGGCTCCCGCCCGCGGCGAACCACGCCTCCACCGTCCGGCACAGGGCGCTGCCGCGGCTCTCGTCCCAGGCGAGGACGGGCCCCAGGACGTCCTCGACGAAGTCGGTCAGCGCCTCGGGGCCACCACCGCCCAGCACCAACCGCGCGACGCCGAGCCCCGCCGGGTCGCTCACCTCGCCGGACCGGCCGAGCACGACCAGCACCTCCGCGCAGCGCGCGGCCTCGGCGTACGCCGCCGACAGGCCGGACCCGAGGGCGTCGGGCGGCCCGGCGGCGACCCCGACGGTCGCCGTGCCGCCGGTCGTCGCGACGCTGCGGGCCAGCGCCTCCCCCACGGCGACCGGGCCGTCGTCGGGCCGGGCCACGAGCACGACGTGCCCGTCGTGCACGCCGACCAGCCCGCCGGAGGCACGCGCGGCCCGGACCGCCGCACGTGCGGCCACGTCCGCCTCGACGCCGTCGAGGCGGGCCACGGCCACGACGCACCCGCCGTCGAGGTCGACGCCGTGCCGCGCCGCCCGCGCCCGCAGCCTGCCGACCTCGGCACGGTCCTGCGGGTCGCGCAGCAGGTCGGCGATCAGCGCACCCCCCAGGCGGGCCTCGGCCGCCTCCTCGGAGCGGGCGAAGAGCAGGACCAGCGCCACGACCACCGCCCCTCGCTCCAGGATCCGGCGCTCAGCGGGGTCCAGCGCCTGCCCGTGTCCCTCCCCGTGTGCGTCGTCCCCGTCGGCGTCACCCAGGACGACCAGGCAGCCCAGCCGCTCGCTGCCCGCGACGACCGGGACCTCCTCGGTGACCGGGGTCGGCTCCGGCCCCGCGATCCGCCGGCCCTCCCGGTCGCGGACCCCGACGGGGTGCCCGAGCACCTCACCCAGCACCTCGACCACCTCCTCGAGCGGGCTGCCGCGCAGGACCAGCGCCGTCAGGCGGTCGTGGGCCTCGGCGGCGCGGTCCACCGCGGCCGCCTGCTCACCGATGCGTCGGGCGGCGGCGTCCAGCTCGGCGAAGAGCCGCGCGTTCTCCAGGGCCACCGCGGCGTGGGCGGCGAAGGAGGTCAGCAGGGACACCTCCTCGGGCGGGAAGGGCCGCACGGTGCGGTGGGTCGCGAGCAGTGCGCCGATCACCCGGCCCTCCACCAGGAGGGGCACGCCGAGGATGGCCCGGATGCGTTCGCCGTCCACCGCGGCGTCGATGTAGCGCCGGTGCTCGAAGCGGGCGTCGGACTGGTAGTCGGCGGTGAAGTACGGCGCTCCCGTCTGCGCCACCAGGCCCAGCAGACCCGTGCCGAGCGGCAGCCGCAGCTGCTCGAACTCGGCGGTCAGGGCCCCGTCGGTGACCTTCATGTAGGACGCGCCCTCGCCCGTGCCCGAGTCCACGTCGTTGAGCGAGAGGTAGGTCATGTCCGCCTTCAGCAGCTGACGGGCACGACGGACGATCGCCTCCAGCACCGCGTCCACGTCCCGGAGCGCGGTGAGGTCGTGGGCGGTCTGGTAGAGCGCCGACAGCTCGGCCTCACGCGAGCGCTGCCGGGCCACCAGGTCGCGCAGCCGCAGCGCGACGTCGCACTCGCGGCGGGTCGCGTCGGGGTCGGCGCCGGCGGCGACCAGCGAGGCCACGAGGTCGTCGTAGTCGGCGCGCGGCGCCTCGTCGTAGAGCAGGTCGAGGAACGTGGGCACCGCGCGAGCATGCCCGCCCGGCGGCCACCTCACGCACGGGGTCGACGGGTTCTCCCGGCTCCCCGTCGGAGGACGGCGGCTAGGCCCCCGGGGTGGTGCGCGCGGTCGCCGGTGCGGCCAGCCGACGGCCGGTGACCCTGGTGGGGCGGATCCGCACGGTGGCGGACTTGCTCCCCGTGGGCCAGGCCGTGGGCGCGTCGGCCGGGGCGGGCTCGAAGAGGACCCGGGCGACGCCGCGCACCAGCACGCTCCACGCGGTGCGGCTCTCGTGGTCCAGGTCGTCCACCTCGAGGGCGACCCGGCTGTCGTCGACCTCCCGCGCGATCGCGGAGTAGGCCGCGGTGCGGATCACGACCGCACCGTCGGAGACGGCGACGTTCACCGGCACCGCCACGGGGCCGTCGGCGTCGACCCAGACGAGCCGGCCGACGCGCGCCGTCTCCAGCAGGCTCCAGCAGGTCCCCTCGTCGAGGTCGACGAGGACGGGGCGCTCGTGCTCGTGACCGCTCTGGTGGCTGTGCATCGTGGTCATGCCTCCACGGTGCCCCGCGACCGCGGCCGGCCGCAGGGTCCAAGGTCCCCTGCGACCGGTGCTCCCGTCCTCAGCTGTTGGTCAGGTCCCCGCTCCCGGTCCCCTCCGAGGGGCTCTCGCCGTCGCGCGACCCGTAGGCGGGCGGCTGGCCGGGAGCACCGGGGCGACCGCCCGGGCCGCCGCGCCCGTCCCGGCCGCCACGGCCGCCACGGTCGGTGTCGGTCCCGCCGTAGCCGGCACTGCGCCCCCGCTCACCACCGCGGTCCTCGCCCCGGTCGCCGGAGGCCGTGTGCCCCACGGCGAAGCCCGTCCCCGCGCCCACGATGACCAGGGCCGCGACGCCGGCCGCCAGACCGGCGCGGCCGCGCGGCCGCAGTCGCTGCGCCAGGGCCGCGGCGCGTGCGCGCCGGCTCTCCGCCGGCTGGTTCTCGGGCTGGTTCTCGGGCTGGTTCTCGGGCTGGTTCTCGGGCTGGTTCTCGGGCTGGTTCTCGGGCTGGTCGTTCATCGGGCTCCCCCTTCGGCTGGTCACACCGTGCGGCGTGCTGCGGTCGTGCTGATGACCCGAGCGTGACCGCGCGCGCTGGGACGGCCCTGCGGGAGACCTGTGAGAGACCTGTGGGTCCCCCTGGTCCAGACCGCAGGGGACGGCGTGGTTTGTCCGTCCACGCCAGGGGGCAGGTCGGCTCTGGGACAGCCCGTTCTCGGCCGCTCGCAGCCCGTGTCCCGGGGATGGGCTGCGGCGGAGGGCCCGTCCGACCTCAGCTCCAGTGCCGCCGCATCACCGTGGCCACGTCGAAGGGGTCGCTGCCCCGCTGGGCGGCCAGCACCCCGGCGCCCTCGGCCGAGCCGGTCCACAGCGGTTCACCGCCGCCGACCCACCGGTCGAAGGCAGCGGCGTACGCCGTCGCGCGCTCGGCCCGGACCCCGAGCACCGTCGGCACCGGGTGCCACACCTCGCCGTCGGGCGCGAGCGGTCGACCCAGCGCGGCGCGCACCCGCTCGGCCGTGGGGCGCTGGCGGGCGGTGACCACGTGCCGCGGCAGGACGTAGCGCGGCGCGAGCACCGGAGCGAGGGCCTCGTCCAGGGCCGTCGCGAACACCGCGGACTCCTCCTCGCTGACCCCGTCGAGGCGGCAGCGGTACTCCCCGCCCGGGTCGACGTCGATGCCCACGGCACTCGAGTCCGCCCCGACCAGCCCGCAGGCGTGCAGCGCGTCCGCGACCGCGGAGGCGACCTGCCCCACCGACGGCGGGGCCGCCGCCTGCTCCAGCAGCCGGGCTCCCCTGGCCGCCAGTGTGCGTCGTCGCACGAGCAGCCCCACCACCACGGCGACGCCCAGCAGGACCGCACCCGCCGCCACGCCCACCGCGGTGGGCACGAGGTCGGCCGCGGTGACGCCGACGGCCAGCGCTCCGCCCCCGACCACGCCCGCGGCCACCACCTCCCGTGCCGGGGTACGCCGCTGGAGCGGTGTGCGCGCCTCGAGCACGTCCGGTCGCACCACCACCGGCGCGGGGCCGGACCCGTGCCCGAGGGTGCCGGCGCGGCGCGGGCGGACCCGGACCGTGCGGCCGGCCCGGTCGGCGTACGGCTCCCCCACCCGCCAGCGCTCCCGGACCGCGGCGCGGTCCTCGGCCCGCAGCACCATCCGGGCGTTGGCGGCGTCGAGCTCGGCGTCGGCCGGCGGGGCGTAGGGCGAGAACGCGGGGTCGATGTGACCGACGCCGTCGACGACCTCGCCGGTCTCGTCGACACCGAAGAAGCCGGCGTGCTTGCGGACCAGCCGCTGCCAGTCGCGGTCGCCGCGGGGGTGCCGGTCGCTCACGCACACGACCGACCAGTTGATGGCGACCTTGTCGGGGCGGGCGGGGTCGGTGCGCAGCGCACGGCCGCGGGTCTGGACGACGGCGGTGGTCGTGGTGACCGAGGTGAGGTCGACCAGGCCGCTGACCGAGCGGGCGTCCCAGCCCTCGCCGAGCAGGCCGCGGGTGCCGACGAGCACGGTGGTGCCGCCGGCCTCGAAGAAGCGGGTGACGTGCGGGACCCAGCGCCGGCTGGTCCAGGCACCTTCGAGCCGGTGCACGGGCCCGGTGCCGGGGCGCACGCGCAGGCTGCCCGCCAGCCCGGGGTCGCTCGCGGCGACGTGGTCGACGAGCCGGCCCAGGGTGGCGGCGGAGCCGGCGACGGTCGACCCGCTGACCAGCACGGCGTCCGCGCCGGCCGGGTCCTCCAGGAGGGCGGCGAGGACGGCGTGCGCGGAGCCGGCCTGCTCGGCGAGGACCCCCACCAGGTCGACGGGCAGCGTGGCGGTCGCGCGCTCGTGGTCGCACAGCACCAGCAGGCGACGGTCCTGGCCCAGCGCGAGCTGCTCGACCCGGGCGATCTCGACGGTCGCCGTGGTCTTGGCCTCGGAGCGGGCCAGCACGCGGTCGATGGGCGAGCGGCCGCGACGCACCCCGGCGCGGGTGAGCACGTGGCCCACGGCGGGCAGGGCGCGACGCACCCCCTCCAGCGCCTCCCGGTCGGCCGGGTCCCGGCTGCGCAGCAGGTGCCCGGTCACCCAGTCACCGACCAGCGCCACCCAGTCGTCGGCACCGGGGTCGCGCCGGTGCTCCTCGGTCGGCCTGGCCCCCGGCGGCAGCGCGAGCAGGCCGGCGTGGTGCAGGCGCAGGGCGGCGTCGGTGAGCACCGGCTCGGCGACGGCCAGCGTGGCCCAGGAGACCTCCGCACCCCCCGCGTCGCGGGTCACCAGGCGCCGGTCCAGCCAGGTGAGGAACGACACCGAGCCGAACGCCGGGTCGGCCAGGGCGGTGACCAGCTCGGCGAAGCGCACCGCGCTGCTGTCGACCCAGGCCCGCTCGTGCGGGGTGGGCGTGACCAGCCAGACCAGCTCCGCGAACGGTGCGAGGTCGCCCTCGCGCACCACCGCCGGGATGGTCACCTCGAAGACCGTCGCCCCGAACAGCGTCTGCACCAGCGCGGCCTGGTCGCCGCTGAGCGCTGCGGGTGGCGTGGCCGTGAGCCCCAGCACCCGTGCCTGCGGGAGCTCCTCGAGCAGGTCGGCGAGCAGCCGACCCCACACCTCGAGGAGGTGGTGGCACTCGTCGAGCACCAGCAGGAGCGGGCCGGCGGCGCGCAGCTCCTCCACCCGTGCCCGGCCGTTCTCGTGCAGGCGGGCGACCGGGGAGCGCTCGTCGCCGTCCTCGTCGACCTCGGCGTCGGGGTCGAAGACCGCCACCGACTGGTAGGTCCACGCGGTGACCGGGACCCCCAGCTCCGCGGCCTGCGCCTCCCACTGCCCCACGATGGCGGCGTTGGGGCCGAGCACGACGGCCCGGGCGACCTCTCCGGCGGCCAGCAGCCGCTCCGCGGTCTCCAGGCCGACACGCGTCTTGCCGGCGCCGGGCGGCAGCACCGTCCACGCCCGCGTCCGCCCGCCGGCCCAGGCCGCGTCCAGCGCCGCGAGGGCCTGGGCCTGGTGGGTCCGCAGCGGCGGGCGCGGGGCCGGCTCCATCAGGACTCCCAGAAGACCCGGTCCACCACGGCGTGCGCCGTGCGCGTGTGCCGCAGGTGGTCGTCCACCATGGCCTCCGAGGAGCCCTCGGGGTAGCCCAGGATGCTGGCGATCGCCGCCCGCTCCCGGGGGTCGGAGGGGATCTGGTCGCTCGGCTTGCCGCGCACCAGGGTGACCGCGTTGCGCATCCGGCTCACCCGGCGCCAGGTCTGCTGCAGCAGCGCGGCGTCGTCCTCGTCGAGCAGGCCCGCGTCCCGCGCGGCGGCGAGGGCCTCGAGCGTCCGCGACGTGTGCAGCGCGGGCACCTGCCCCGCGTGCCGCATCTGCAGCAGCTGGACGGTCCACTCGATGTCGGCGAGCCCCCCGCGGCCGAGCTTGAGGTGGGTCTGGGGGTCGGCCCCGCGCGGCAGGCGCTCCTGGTCGACCCTCGCCTTGATCCGACGTACCTCCAGGACCTGCTCGGTGGTGATGCCGTCCTCGGGGAAGCGCAGCGGGTCGATGAGCTCGGTGAAGCGACGCCGCAGGTCCTCGTCCCCGACGACGGCGTCGGCGCGCAGCAGGGCCTGGGCCTCCCACACCTGCGACCAGCCGGCGTAGTAGGCGGCGTAGGCGTCGAGGGTGCGCACGAGCGGACCCTGCCGGCCCTCGGGCCGCAGGTCGGCGTCCACCACGAGCGGCGGGTCGCCGCCGGGCAGCGACAGCAGCCGGCGCAGCTCGTTGGCGACCGCCTGGGCGTATTGCGCGGCCACCTGGGGGTCGGCGCCCTCGACCGGGTCGTGGACGAACAGCACGTCGGCGTCGGAGCCGTAGGAGAGCTCGAAGCCGCCGTAGCGGCCCATCGCGACGATCGCGTACCGGGTCGGCGCCTCCTCCAGGCCGCGGGCCGCGCGCACCGAGGCCTCGACGACCTCGAGCGTGGCCTGGAGGGTGGCGTCGGTGAGGCGCGACAGCCCGGCACCCACGTCGCCGACGTCGGTGAGCCCGAGCAGGTCGCCGACGGCGATGCGGAACAGCTCACGACGGCGTACGGCGCGCACGGCCCGCACCGCGGCCTCCACGTCGTCGCGGCGCGAGGCGGAGGCCCGCATCTCCTCGGTCAGCACCTCGGCGCTCAGCGGGGCGAGGTCGCGGCCCAGCATCCGCACCCCCTGCGGCTCCCGCTCGAGCAGCTCGGTGGCGTAGCGGGAGGTGGCCAGCACGTGCGCCATCCGCTGGGCGACCTCGCCCTCGTCGCGCAGGGTGGCGAGGTACCACGGGGTGCTGCCCATCGCCTCGCTGATCCGCCGGAAGCCGAAGAGCCCGGCGTCGGGGTCGGGCCCCTCGGCGAACCACTCCAGCATCGCCGGGAGCAGGGTGCGCTGGATGTGCGCGGCCCGCGAGACGCCGGTGGTGAGGAACTCCAGGTGCCGCAGGGCGGCCGAGGGGTCGGCGTAGCCCAGGGCGGCGAGCCGGTCGCGCGCCGCCTCCGGGGAGAGCCGCGCCTCCTCCCCCGGGATGCGGGCGACGGCGGAGAGCAGCGGTCGGTAGAAGAGCTTCTGGTGCAGGCGCCGGACCTCCAGGCGGTGCCGGCCCCACTGGTCCAGCAGGGACTCCGCCGACCGCTTCAGGAAGCCCATCGACCGGCCGAGCCGGCGCAGGGCCTCCTCGTCGTCGGGGACCACGTGGGTGCGCTGCAGCCGGTGCAGCTGCATCCGGTGCTCCAGGGTGCGCAGGAAGGAGTAGGACTCGTGCAGGGCCAGGCCGTCCTCGCGACCGATGTAGCCCCGCTCGGTGAGGGCGGCCAGCGCCGAGAGGGTCGTGGGCCAGCGGATCTGGTCGTCGGCGCGACCGTGGACCATCTGCAGCAGCTGCACGGCGAACTCGACGTCGCGCAGGCCGCCCGAGCCCAGCTTGAGCTGGCGCTCGGCCTCCTTGGTGGGGATGTGCTCGACGACCCGGCGGCGCATCGCCTGGGTGTCCTCGACGAAGCGCTCGCGCTCGGCCGCGACCCACACCATCGGCTGCACCATCTCCACGTAGGCACGGCCCAGGGCGAGGTCGCCCGCGACCGGCCGGGCCTTGAGCAGCGCCTGGAACTCCCAGGTGCTCGCCCAGCGCTCGTAGTAGCCGCGGTGGCTCTCCAGGGTCCGGACCAGGGGTCCGTTGCGGCCCTCGGGGCGCAGGTTCGCGTCGACCGGCCAGATGTCGCCCTCGCCGGTGTGGTCGGCGCAGACCCGCATCAGGTGCGCGGCCAGCTGGGAGGCCACCTTGTTGGCCCGACCGGGGTCGGCACCCTCGGCGGGCTCGTAGACGAAGATGACGTCCACGTCGGAGACGTAGTTGAGCTCGTGCCCGCCGCACTTGCCCATCGCCACGACCGCGAGCCGGGCGAGGTGGGCGTCCTCCCCGACCCGCTGCCGGGCCACGGCCAGCGCCGCCTCGAGGGTGCCGGCGGCCAGGTCGCTCAGCTCGGCGGCCGCGTCGTCGACCCCGACGTGGTGCGCGAGGTCCCGCGCGGCGAGCCGCAGCAGGACTCGGCGGTACTCCACGCGGATCGCGTCCAGGGCCTCGTGGTCGGCCAGGGTGGCGACCGGCTCGTCGGCGACCGGGTCGGCGCCGACGCACTCCAGCAGGCCGGCGCGCACGGCGTACGCCGCCGGGCGGGTGCAGCCCAGCGCCGGGTCGGTCAGCTCGCGCCACTGGTCGGGGTGCCGGCACAGGTGGTCGCCCAGCGCCTCGCTGGCGCCCAGCACGCTGAGCAGCCGCATGGCGAAGCCCTCGTCGTCGATCAGCTCCTCGAGCAGCGCGCGGGGGTCGGCGCCCTGCTCGGCGGCGGCGTCGCGCAGCCGCACCAGCTGCTGCAGCGCCAGGTCGGGGTCGGCGGTGCGGGCGAGGATCCACAACAGCTCCTCGCCCTGCTCCCCCAGCTCGCCCACGTGGTCGAAGGCCCGCTCCGGGTCGCTGAACCCCAGGCGCAGCAGGGTGCCCTTGGTGCTGCGGCTCTCGCGGGTCACGCGCGGGCCCGGACGAGCGCGAGGAACGCCGCGGCGAGCGGGCGCCAGGACTCCGCCAGCTCCGGCCCGGCGGCCCGCACCTCGTCCAGCGCGCGGGTCGTGCCGGGCCAGCCGGCGAGCACGTCGACGTCGGCCTCGGGGTGCCACTGCACCCCCCAGACCGACGGTGCCAGGCGGGCGGCCTGGACCTCGCCGCCCGGCGCGGTGGCCAGGCGTACGGCGCCGGCCGGCAGCTCGACCACCACGTCGTCGTTCCAGTGCACGCCGCGCCGCGGCGTCGCCAGGTCGCCGACGAGGGCGTCGCGGGCCGCGGCCTCCTCCCAGCCCACCCGCAGCAGCCCGGTCTGCGACCCGGCGGGGTTGCGCGTGACGCGCCCGCCCAGGGCCGAGGCCGCGACCTGGTGGCCCAGGCACACGCCCAGCGCGGGCACTCCCCCGCCGGCCGCGGTGCGGAACAGCTGCTTGGTCGGCGTCAGCCAGGGGTGGGTCGCGTCGTCCTCGGCGCCCATGTGCCCGCCGAGCACGACCAGCGCGTCGTGCCCGGTCAGGTCGGCGGGCAGCGCGTCACCGGCGTACGGGCGCCGGACGTCGAGCCGGGACCCGTCGTCGGACCACCAGCGGCCGAGCATCCCCGGCGGGCACTCGTCCTCGTGCTGGACGACGAGCAGCGTGACCATGCGACCCCAGCGCTCCGCGGCTCAGATGACCGGGAGCATCTGGTCGCGCTCGAAGGCCGAGACCTGACCTCGGTACTCGTCCCACTCGGCGCGCTTGTTGCGCAGCAGGAAGTCGAAGACCTGCTCGCCCAGGGTCTCGGCCAGCAGCTCGGAGTCCTCGGCGATGGAGATGGCGTCGTTGAGGTTGCGCGGCAGCGGCTTGATGCCCAGGCTGCTGCGCTCACGCTCGGTCAGCGACCACACGTCGTCCTCGGCCTCGCGCGGCAGCTCGTAGCCCTCGGCGATGCCCTTCATGCCCGCGGCGAGCACGACGGCGTAGGCGAGGTAGGGGTTGCAGGCGGCGTCGAGGGTGCGCAGCTCGACGCGGGTCGACTGGCCCTTGAGCGGCTTGTACATCGGGACGCGGATCATCGCGGAGCGGTTGTTGTGGCCCCAGCAGATGTAGGACGGCGCCTCGCCGCCCATCATCATCCGCTTGTAGGAGTTGACCCACTGGTTGGTGACCACGGAGATCTCGGTGGCGTGGTGCAGCACGCCGGCGATGAAGCGGCGGGCGGTGGCGGAGAGCTGGTACTCCGCGCCGGCCTCGTAGAAGGCGTTCTCGTCACCCTCGAAGAGGCTCACGTGGGTGTGCATCCCCGAGCCGGGGTGGGTGGTGTAGGGCTTGGGCATAAAGCTGGCCCAGATGCCCTGGCTCAGCGCCACCTCACGGATGACGGTGCGGAAGGTCATGATGTTGTCGGCCGTCGACAGCGCGTCGGCGTAGCGCAGGTCGATCTCCTGCTGGCCCGGGCCGCCCTCGTGGTGGCTGAACTCCACCGAGATGCCCATCGCCTCGAGCATCGTGATCGCCTCGCGGCGGAAGTCCGCGCCCTCGGACTGCGCGGTGTGGTCGAAGAAGCCCGAGCGGTCCACCGGCACCGGCTCCTCGCCGTGCGCCGGGAGGTTCTTGAACAGGTAGAACTCGATCTCGGGGTGGGTGTAGAAGGTGAAGCCCTGGTCGGCGGCCTTGCTCAGCGTCCGCTTCAGGACGTGGCGCGGGTCGGCGTAGGACGGCTCGCCGTTGGGCATCTCGATGTCGCAGAACATCCGGGCCGTGGCCGGCCCGTCACCGCTGCGCCACGGCAGGATCTGGAAGGTGGACGGGTCCGGCTTGAGCAGCATGTCGGACTCGAAGACCCGGGCGAAGCCCTCGATCGCCGAGCCGTCGAACCCGATGCCCTCGGAGAAGGCCCCCTCGAGCTCGGCCGGAGCCACCGCCACCGACTTCAGCGAGCCCAGGACGTCGGTGAACCACAACCGGACGAACCTGACGTCGCGCTCCTCGAGCGCCCTGAGGACGAACTCTTCCTGCTTGCCCATGGCCGCAGCCTAGTGGTGCGACGGCCACCGCCGGCGGCAGGCTCGTGGGGCGGGCTCAGCAGCCCTTGCCCTTGCCCTTCTTCTTGCCCTTCTTCCCCTTCCTGCCCTTCGTGGCGCAGGCGAGGGGGTCCTGGGTGACGGTGAGCGTGGCGGTGGCCGAGTAGGCGGTGCCGGGCGCGGAGAGCCAGTTGTCGACCTCGACGGTGTAGACGACCGGGCCGGTCACCGGGATCGTCACCGACTCCCCCTCGGTGGCGGCCTCGGCCGAGGAGGCGACCTCGTTGCCGTCGGCGTCGAAGACGTACAGGTCCATGTCGTTGGTGCTGCCGCCCTCCCACGTGAGGTCGATGTGGACGGTGGCGACGCGGGTCTTGAAGTACTTGGCCGGCTTCTTGCCGGGGACCTTGATCGTGAGGGTGTGCTCGTCGGTGGCCCCGACGAGGAAGGCGGCGTCCAGGCCCGGGTAGTCGAAGGCACCGTCCCACGCGGAGACGACCTGGCCGGACTTCTTGGGTGCGACGAGCGTCGAGGAGTCCGGGGTCGCGGCACCCGCGGGTGCGGCCGCCGCGGCGACGACCGCCGCGGTCGCCAGGACGGCGGCGGTCCGGGTGCCGGTGCGGGTGCGGGTGCGGGTGAGGGGGGTCGAGGGGCGCATGCCTGGGAAACGCGCCGGCACGGACCGGGGTTACGCCCTCGTCGTCAGCCGGCACCCCGCTCGGCTCACTCGCCCGGGACGTGCTCCTCCAGCTCGCGCAGCCAGGCCGCCGCGCTCGCGTCGGAGGGCATCCGCCAGTCGCCACGGGGCGACATGGTGCCGCCCGCACTGACCTTCGGGCCGTTGGGGAGCGCGGACCGCTTGAACTGGCTGGCGAAGAAGCGGCGCACGAAGACCTCGAGCCAGCGGCGTACCTCCGGCAGGGTGTAGGCCACCCGCTTGTCCTCGGGGAGGCCCGCCGGCCACTCCCCCGCCCCGGCGTCGCGCCACGCGTGCCAGGCCATGAAGGCGATCTTGCGGGGGCGGTAGCCCATCCGCAGCACCTTGTGCAGCGTGAAGTCCTGCAGGGCGTAGGGGCCCACGAAGTCCTCGGTGGCCTGCGGGCGGTCGTCCTCGCTCGGCACCAGCTCGGGGCTGATCTCCTGGTCGAGGACCTCGCGGAGCAGGTCTCCGGTGCGCTCGTCGACCTCCTCGGAGTCGGCGACCCACCGGATGAGGTGCTGCACGAGGGTCTTGGGGACGCCCGCGTTGACGTTGTAGTGCGACATCTGGTCGCCCACGCCGTACGTGCACCAGCCCAGCGCGAGCTCGGAGAGGTCGCCGGTGCCGACGACGATGCCGCCGCGGTGGTTGGCCAGGCGGAAGAGGTAGTCGTAGCGCAGGCCGGCCTGGACGTTCTCGAAGGTGACGTCGTAGACCGGCTCGCCGTCGGCGAAGGGGTGGTCGAGGTCGCGCAGCATCTGCTCGCAGGCCGGGCGGATGTCGATCTCCTCGAAGGTGACCCCGAGGGCCTCCCCGAGGCGCACCGCCAGCGACTTGGAGGTGTCGCCGGTGGCGTAGCCCGGCATGGTGAACGCGTGCACGTCGCTGCGCGGTCGGCCGAGCCGGTCCATCGCGCGGCAGGCCACGATGAGGGCGTGGGTGGAGTCGAGCCCGCCGCTGACCCCGATCACGGCCTTGGGCTGGTGGCCGGAGACCTGCCCGATCGCCTCGAGGCGCCGCTCGAGGCCGTAGACCTGGATCTCGTAGGCCTCGTAGCAGTCCTGCGCAAGGCGCTGCGGGTCGTCGGGGACGAACGGGAAGCGGTCGACGTGGCGGCGCAGCCCCAGGTCGCCGGTGGGCGGCACCAGCTCGAGCTCGACGGTGCGGAAGTCGCGGGTGCGGGCCTCGTGGGTACGCCGGTTGTCGTCGAAGGTCCCCTGCCGCAGCCGTTCCTGGCGCAGCCGGTCCAGGTCGACGTCGACCACGGTGCGCACCGGGCCGTCGACGAAGCGATCCCCCTCGGCCAGCAGGTCGCCGACCTCGTAGACCATCGTCTGGCCGTCCCACGAGAGGTCGGTGGAGGACTCGCCTCGGCCGGCGGCGGCGTACACGTAGGCGGCCGAGCAGCGCTGGCTGGCGCTGCGCACCAGCAGCCGGCGGTCGTCGGCGCGGGCGATGGTGATCGGGCTGCCGGAGAGGTTGGCCAGCACGGTGGCCCCGGCCAGGGCGGCCTCGGCGCTCGGCGGCACCGGCACCCACATGTCCTCGCAGACCTCGACGTGCAGCACCAGGCCCGGGACGTCGGTGACGTCGAAGAGCAGGTCAGGGCCGAAGGGCACCCGCTGGCCGGCGAGGGTGATGCTCTCGCCGCGCCGGTCGTCGCCGGGGGCGAAGTGGCGGCGCTCGTAGAACTCGCGGTAGGTCGGCAGGTAGGACTTCGGGGCGATGCCCAGGATCCGGCCGCGGTGCACGACCAGGGCGCAGTTGAGGACCCGGTTGCCGACCTCGAGCGGCGCGCCGACCAGGAGGATCGGCAGCAGGTCGCGGCTGCCCTCGACGAGGGTCGTCACCGCGTCGCGGACGGCGTCGAGCAGGGTGTCCTGCAGCAGCAGGTCGTCGATGGCGTAGCCGGACAGGCACAGCTCGGGGAAGACCGCCACCGCGACACCGTCCTCGTGGGAGGCGCGAGCCTGCTCCAGCACGGTCCGGACGTTCGTCGCGGGGTCGGCCACGGCCACCGGGGCCGTGCACGCCGCGACACGGGCGAACCCCTGGTCGTAGGCGTTGAAGAAGTCCACGGGGCCACTGTGTCAGACCGGTGTCGTGCCGGAGCGCGGCTCTCCCTGGGCTAGCGTCTGGCCCATGCGAGTCCTCGTCTCCGGCGGTGCCGGCTACATCGGGTCCCACACGGTCGTCGCGCTGGTCGAGGCCGGGCACGACGTCGTGGTCGTCGACGACTTCTCCAACGCCAAGCCCACGGTCATCGGTCGGCTCGAGGCGCTGACGGGGCGACACATCCCCGTGCACGCCTTCGACCTGACCGACGTGGACAAGACCGCGCACCTCTTCGACATCGAGGAGATCGACGCCGTCATCCACTTCGCCGGCTACAAGGCGGTCGGCGAGAGCGTGCAGAAGCCGCTGGACTACTACGAGAACAACCTCGGCTCGACGTTCTCGCTGGTGCGGGCGATGCAGCGCCACGACGTCGACAAGCTGGTCTTCTCCTCGAGCGCGACCGTCTACGGCACCGACCAGGCCGGCGCCACCGAGGACCGCCCCACCTTCGCCACCAACCCCTACGGCTGGACCAAGGTGATGCAGGAGCAGATCCTGCGCGACGTGGCGGTCGCCGACCCGTCGATGCGGATCGCGCTGCTGCGCTACTTCAACCCCGTCGGTGCGCACGTCTCGGGCACCATCGGCGAGGACCCGAGCGACATCCCCAACAACCTGATGCCCTACATCGCCCAGGTCGCCGTCGGGCGCCGGGAGAAGCTGCAGGTCTTCGGCGACGACTACGACACCCCCGACGGCACCGGCGTGCGCGACTACATCCACGTGGTCGACCTCGCTGCCGGCCACGTCGCCGCGCTGGAGAAGCTGGGTGCCACCGCCGAGCCGGTCAACACCTGGAACCTCGGCTCGGGCCGCGGCACCAGCGTGCTGGAGCTGCTGCACGCCTTCGAGAAGGCGGTCGGCCGCGAGCTCCCCCACGAGGTCGTCGGGCGGCGCGCGGGCGACGTCGCGACGTCGTACGCCGATCCGTCGAAGGCCAACGAGGAGCTGGGCTGGCGCACGCACAAGAGCGTCGAGGAGATGTGCGCCGACACCTGGCGCTGGCAGTCGCAGAACCCCGACGGCTACCCGGACTGAGCCCTGACCGCCCGGCGATGAGTCCGGGCCCCGGCGTCGGTCTGTCCTGGCATGACGATCACCAGTGGCTCCACCGCCTCCTCCATCACCTCCTCCATCACTCCGTGCCTGTGGTTCGACGACCAGCTGGAGGAGGCTGCGCACTTCTACACGGCGCTGTTCCCGAGCTCCTCGATCGGGCACCTCTCGCGGTACGGCGAGGCCGGCCCGGGTGAGCCGGGCACGGTCATGGCCGGCGAGTTCACCCTTGACGGGATGGCCTTCCGCGCGATCAACGGCGGGCCGATGTTCCGGTTCACCGAGGCGGTGTCGTTCGCGATCTCGTGCACCGACCAGGCGGAGGTGGACCACTACTGGGACGGCCTGCTCGCCGACGGCGGCGAGGAGTCGATGTGCGGATGGTTGAAGGACCGGTTCGGGCTGTCGTGGCAGGTGGTGCCGACCCGCCTCTTCGCGCTGCTGTCCGACCCCGACCCGGCACGCGCCCAGGCCGCCCAGGCGGCGATGCTGAAGATGCGGCGGATCGTGGTGGCCGACCTGGAGGCCGCCGCCGACGCGGCGTCGGGGTCCTAGGCGGGCTCAGCGGCGGATCGCTCGGGTGACCTTCTGCAGGGCGTCCTTGCCGGCGCCGACGCCCCGCGGGACGAGGCGGTGCGGCTTGCCGTTGGCGAGGTCGATGACCGAATCGGCGATGCCCCAGGTGAGCTTGCCCTCGGACAGCTCGACCAGCGTCTCCATCGGGAGGGCGACGGTCATGTCCTCGAGGGCCTGACGCTCCTCCTCGGTCTCGGTCTTCGGCAGCTGGCGCACGATCATCGCCTTGAAGGCGCGGCCAGGCACCGTCTCGGCGAGCTCCTGCACGGTCGACTGGCGGGTGTAGCTCTTGCTCATGAGCGCTCCTGTCGGGGGATGGGGCCGTGCCCGCGGGCAACGTACCGCGCCACGGGCTCGGCCACCGCCGACTCGGAGTGACCTACGCGGCGCTCCAGGTCGTGGGGAGGTCGGGCACGGGGATCGGGCCGGTCTCGTACCACTGGACGACGGCGGTGTAGGGGCGCTCGGCCCGACGGTTGTCGTGCTTGTCGAGGCCCCGGGTGCCGCTGGTGTCGTGGAGGTAGACCAGGCCGTGGGGGTCGCGCCACAGGTGGACGCCGGGCCAGGGCATCGCGCTCTGCCACGCGCCGTGGGTCTCGAGGCGGTGGTGGAGCGTGGAGAGTGGGCTGAGGTTGTGGGTGCCGGTCTGGTCGGGTGGCCCGTGCGGGTCCCAGGGCACGACGTGGTCGAGCTGGATGGTGGGGCCGGTGCTGCGGGTGGTGCCCCAGGGGAACGCCTCGGTCGGGGAGATCTGCTGGACCGCGCGGCGGTGTCGCTGGGGGATCTCGTAGGCCTCGACCGGTGCCAGGCCCTCGAGGTCGAGGACGGGGCGCACGACGAAGCGGGCGTAGCGACCCAGCACGTCGCGCAGCCAGGACTCGGTGACCGGGCCCCAGACGTCGATGCGTGCGACGCGGTCGAGCTCGCCGTGCTCGGGTGAGACCTGCCGTGCTCCGCCGTAGAGGTGCACGGTCAGCTCCACGGCGGGCAGCAGGTCACGCAGGTCGACCTCACCGTCGGCCGGTGCCTGGTCGGTGACCGTCGGGGACGCGAGCAGCGCGATCGCCTGCACCCGCAGCTGGTCGATGGACGGGGTGCCGTCGTCGGGACCGGCGGGCTCGGGCAGGTGGTCCTGGAGGCGGTGGGCCAACGTGGTCACGGCCGTCTCGAGGGCCTCGATGACCGGCAACGGGCCACGGACCACGAAGGTGCCCATCCCGTGGGTCTCGTCCCCGGCACGAGGGCGGAGCGCGCGGGCGTAGGTGGCGGCCGCGGCCCGCTCCTCCTTCTCCTTCGCCAGCTCAGGCGCGGCGGCGGCGACCTTGCCGGTCACCAGGGTCTCGAAGTGGGTCCACGGGATCCGGCCGTCGGCGGCTTCGGCGACTTCCTGGTCCACCCAGGCAGCCTCATCGGCGCTGAGGTCGCGGGTGCGCTCGGCGACGTGGATCGCGTAGGAGTCACGGACCTCCAGGGCCTGCACCCGGGTCCACAGCAACGGAAGGCGGAGCTTGAGGTCGAGGGCTGCGGCCATCAGCTTGCGGCCGTGGTGGGAGGTCCGCTCGATCCGCGCCCCGAACTCCGCGGCTGCGAACTCTCGGTCACCTCCGGCGTCCCCGGCCCACCCAGGACCGTGGCCCGCTCCCGCCCCGGCTTCCCCGCCTCCCGCGGATCCAGCCGGTCCACCGGGTGCGCCACCGCCCACTCATAGGCCAGCACCAACAGCTCAGCCCCCGCCCGCCGCATCCCCCGCGCACACACCGTCGCCCGCGCCAGGATCTGCTCCTCGCTCAGGTCGGTCGTCGCGACCAGGGGGCTGGTGGTCATGAGTCCATTGAAGCCGCGACCACCGACATTTAGCCTGACGGTGGGTCCGTGGGCGGTCGAGCGTTCCGACCGGGACACGTGGTGATCCCTGGCATCTGAGTGGTCGCCCACGGACTCGG
>Ga0208328_1000465_pt1 | contig 18337 bp, 33 predicted proteins | sample DeeseametaMP2633_FD_184170 | JGI IMG/M metagenome (GOLD analysis project Ga0208328, IMG submission 184170) | Marine microbial communities from the Deep Atlantic Ocean - MP2633 (SPAdes) | ecosystem: Environmental > Aquatic > Marine > Unclassified | place: Northeast of Antigua and Barbuda, North... | reverse complement strand
CGTGATAATCTCCGACATGACCGCCTCCCAATACGGATTGTTGCGATCCCACTTTGGCACATCGATGCCGCCGGGGGGCGGTTACAGCATCAACGCCCCCGACCTGGACAGGACTTGAGCGGTTACAGACAAAGCCATAGATTGTCTGTAACCGCCAGAAGGGTCGCCTCGCATGATCAATCGCCTGCCAGTCTCCATACAGACACTCTATGCCGATCTGGTGGATCGTAGCTGGTCCGGCTCGTATCAGGAGCTGATGGAAGCTGGTGGATCTCCGTACAAGCGAAAGCTGAAGGAGAAGGATTACTGGTATCTGAAGATGCCAATGGTCGACGGTGTCAGGGGGAAGGATCGATATCTGGGGCCGGACACGGAGGAAGTGCGTCGCCGGGTGAGCGAGCACAACGACCTGAAGGCGGTGCGTCGGGAGCGGATGGACATGGTCCGTGCGTTGCGCAATGCACGGATCTCATCCCCTGACGCGATGAGCGGGAAGATCCTGTCGGCGCTATCGAATGCCGGGGTGTTTCGCCTCCGGGCGGTATTGGTCGGCACGGTCGCTTTCCAGGTCTATGGCCCGCTCCTTGGGGTGCGCTTCGACAACACCGCGGGTCAGACCAGCGACCTCGACCTGGCGCAGTTTCATTCGATCTCGGTTTCGGTGGATGATGAGGTCGAGGGAGGCCTCCTTGCGCAGCTCAAGGAGGTGGATAGCCGGTTTGAAGCGATCCCTTCGCCCTTCAATGGGCGGAAGGCGATGCGATACGCAATCAGGATCGGTGGGCAGGAGCAGTTCACTGTCGACATCCTTTGCCCGCTGAGGGGGCCCGATCGTGGTTCTATCACGACCCTGAAGGCGCTTCAGGGAGATGCGCAGTTGCTGCGCTACCTGGACTTCCTGATTTACGGGGAGATCAATGGAGTGGTGCTGCATGGCCTGGGTGTCCCGGTCAACGTGCCGCGGCCGGAGCGCTATGCGATCCACAAGCTGCTCGTGTCGAGAATGCGCATCAATACGGCGGAGTCCCAGGCCAAGGCACGAAAGGACGTAGCTCAGGCGGGAGCGTTGATCGAGGTGCTGCTCGAGGATCGTCCGTATGAGCTACAGGAGGCGTGGAACGAGGCGCTGGGCAGGGGGCCGAAGTGGGAGGAGAAGCTTCTTCAGGGTGCACGCCAGCTCGGTGGCGAGATTCATGAGCAGCTCATCAGTCTGACAGAAGCCACGTGATTCAGGACTGCCTGTCACCGACATGGACGAGAAGTCCCTAGTGAGGCCTGGACACATTGAGCTTGGAGCGCACCCAGTCCTCCAGAGCGTCGTTCGCGGCGTTCGGATGATCAGCGATCTCAAACGAGATCTCCTGCTCAGGAAGCAGCTCCGTGATCTTGGAGAGGATTTGCGGGAGGGCGTCCTGCGTCGTGATGAGAGACAGTCGCGCGGCGCCCCCATTCTGTGAGGCAGAGCTCGTGTCGGGCTTGGACACACTCATGCTCGCGGCGAGTCTTGCATTGAGGAGATGAGATCCGAACCGAAATGCCTGCCGGCGGTTCTTGCACGGCAGGACGACCCTGATGACTTCGGACATGTCTTCCTCTTCGCTTCGGTAGAAGCGCATGGCATCGCAAAGGGCCAGGCACAAATCGTGCCGTATCCTGCAAGCATAGCAGGCCGGAAGGAAGGGAAAACACTTCCCCTCCGGCGAACCCGCTATGCCAGAAGGGGATGTCTGGGCTACATCCCGGGATCACCTTCGCGAAAGACCTCGATATCGCCGACGGCGATCCGGTCTATACGTGAGTGCGGATAGAAGACGCCCTCGACCTGAACGCCTTCGGATCCTGCTCGAGCGAGAAGGCGACTACGCCGATCTTTCAGGCCGAACTCCGCGGACATGGTCCAGTAGCTGAAGACAACTGTCTCCGAGGTGATGGTGAGGCTGATGGAATGTGCATCCTTGAATAGCCCCGTGTATCGTGGACGCCTTCTTCGCTAATTTTGAGGCAAGGAGGCCATGATGAGCAGCAGCAAGTTCAGCGATGAGTTCAAGCAGGACGCGGTCGCGCAGATCACCGAACGGGGCTACCCGGTCAGGGAAGTGTCGGAGCGTTTGGGGGTCAGCGCGTATTCGCTCTACGCCTGGAAGAAGAAGTTCGCGAAGGCGTCCTCGGGAGAGGCGGAGAAAGACGCCGAGATCCGGCGTCTGAAGAAGGAGCTGGCGCGGGTTTCGGAGGAGCGTGACATCCTAAAAAAGGCCACCGCGTATTTCGCCAGGGATGCAAAGTGAGATACGCGTTCGTGGCCGAGCATCGCGGGCAGTTCTCCGTTAGAGCGATGTGCCGGTGTCTGCGCATCCAACCGAGCGGCTTCTATGCGTGGGTGAAGGCCCCGCTCAGCAAGCGCGCTCAGGAAGACGCTCGTCAGACCGAACTGCTGAAGGAGGCCTGGGTCGAAAGCGGCAAGGTCTATGGGCACCGCAAGCTTCACGACGATCTTCTCGATCAGGGCGAAAGCGCCTGTCTGAACCGCGTTGCCCGCCTCACCAGGCTGGCCGGGATCACGGCACAGATCGGCTACAAGCGCCGCCCCGGGAAGTATGGCGGCAAACCCTCGCTCGTGGTCGACAACACCTTGGATCGGCAGTTCGACGTGGAGGCTCCGGACAAGGTCTGGGTGACCGATATCACCTACATACGGACGCAGGAGGGCTTCGCTTACCTCGCTGTCGTAATCGACCTGTTTTCTCGGCGGGTGGTCGGATGGTGCATGCGGTCACGCCAGACGACCGACGTCGTGCTTCAGGCTCTGCTCATGGCCACATGGCGAAGAAAGCCGAAGGCTGAGGTGCTGATCCACTCGGATCAGGGCAGCCAGTTCACAAGCATGGACTGGGCCGCTTTCCTGAAAGCCCACGACCTCGAGCATTCCATGAGCCGACGCGGCAATTGCCACGACAACGCCGTTGCCGAGAGCTTCTTCAACCTCCTCAAGCGCGAGAGGATCAGGCGCCGCACCTACCGGACCCGCCAAGAAGCGCGCCGCGACGTGTTCGACTACATCGAGATGTTCTACAACCCAAAGCGCAAGCACGCGCGGAACGGAATGCTGTCGCCTGTCGAGTTCGAGCGGCAGCAGAAACTGAGACAAGAAGGCGTCTAAGAAACACGGGGCTATTCACCTCGACTTCTGTCGCGAGCAGGAACACTTCGAAATGCTGTTTCAGGATCCTGGTGGTTGGCGTGGCGACCTTCTGGGGACGGTTCCGGACTGCTCGAACCGGAACCTTGCGCAACGTGAGGCGGGCCTTCAGGCGTTCCCAGAACGACGAAGTCAGGATGAGGTCTTCCGAGGACATCGCGGTCTCCTTGCGGGTGTGTGAGAGGTCGAGAGGCACCTTCACCCCTGGAGGGGGAGAAGGTCGTGGGCGATATCACGAAGGATGTCGGCGTGCACAGGGGTTGCTTCCTGCCAACCCTGCGGCATGCAGAGGAGAACGGATCCGGTCTCGAGATTCAGGATCGCGTCGCCGACGCAGGTGGATCTCTGTTTCAGCGAGCCCTTCAGTGGCGGGTGGACTTTAGTCCAGTCCTCTTCGATGTTCTGGGTCTTCCTGAAGAGGTCCTCGGGATTGCTGGCCTCGATGACCGCGGCTGCAAGGTAGCAGCGGCGCTCGATGGCGTCTTGGGGCTTGCCCATCATCGCATCGAAATATGCGTTCGCCTCCGGGGTCCGGGCTGCCACGGCAAGTGGGTCAGGCGGGCAGAGGCGAAGAAGTGCGTAGCGTGGCATTGGGTACTCCGTGAAGGATCGTTTCTGAATGTCGTCTTCACTGCTGAAGAGGGCATTCATGAGCGAACGACACTACGGGCGCAGGGAGGCCTGCGCCCAGGTGAAGGTGTGGTTTTGGATTGTCCGTAGGGGCAGGCATTTCGGCGGGAAATGCCTACGGTAGCAGACGATCGCAGGTTAGGCCGCGCTCTTCAGGACTGAGCGATCGTGGTCGGCCTGGGTCCGGTTCGCCCGTGCGAGGTCATATTTCCAGATGCCCCAGCGGATGGCGAGGCAGAGCCACTTGAAGCGGTAGGTGGGCTCGGTCAGGTCGTGCTCGTAGAAGTCTTCGAACGGATATTCGCCATTTCGATCTCGAAAGTTCATGACGGCGTGCAATGCGTTGTCTTCTGACATGAAGTCCTCGCTCAGCAGTTCGCATCGAATATCCTGCCAGATATCCATCCGATTGGGGGTTCCGCGGGGATAGACCTGTCGGAAGTCGCTGACGACGTGGGATTTTGCGAGCTTGTCGCAGAACTCGTTGGCCAGATCGCTTGGCCGCCGGTTGATCGACTGGAGCTTCTCGGACCAGTACTCGAGGGGGATGTGGTCGCGCCAATGCGAGGCGCGGAAGAAGGTGAACATGTCCCGATGGCGACTGAAGATGACATCCCCCATGTCGCCGGAAATGGCGAGGCAGCCGGGCCAGGTGACGAGACGGAAGGACTGGTTGCTGTCGCCGGGGGCGCCGAAGTAGATGCATCGGAAGACGTCATTGTCTTGTTCAATGGTCATCTTGTGGTTGGAGATACTGCGCTTGAAGGAAGCGTAAGCTGGATCGGAGGGGCGCATTGGAGCCTCGTTTTCTTGTTCGGATGTGCAGGGGATGTGGCTCTTTCCGACAATGAAGGAACGGAAGTTTCCTTGTTTAAATTGCCGGGCTGAAAGTCTGTGGTATTCTGCGCAGAAGTTTACCGCACGATCAGCATAGGTTATTGGTTTGCTTCGATTTCTTCAGAATACGACGATTGTCGTTTTCTTGCTGGTTTCACTCGCATCGCTTGCCGTGTCCAGCTCTATCTGGGCTGTCACCCAGACCATGCGAGCTGCGACGCTGACCAAATCCCTGGCCGCTCAGGCGGTTCAGAACCGGCGCCAGATCGCAAAGCTGATGGTGAAGGCTCGGCTGAAACGGGTCGCTTCAGCAGTTCCGGTGCTGGGCGCTGGAGCGGCTGTGTATTTCGAAGAGCAAGACCGTCGGGAATGGCTCGCTGCTCATCCGGGCAAGACAAACGCGGACTACGCCTGTGAGATCGCAGAGCTGACCGCGGAGGTTGCTGAGGAGGTTCTTGCAGGCTTGCCGGTCGAGATGAGCCTGCCGGACATGGCAATCCCGGAGTGCGAGCCCGTCGATGAGTAGAACACCGCGAGGGCTCGCCTGCTACGGGCAAGGTTGATTAGGCTTCAGACGGCAAAGAAATCGTCGATGTCGAGGAAGCGATCATTGCGCTGGGCGAGGTTCTTTTCGACAGCATCGAAGAGTGCGGAGATCGAGCCGGCGCGAGACTTGCGCGAGCGCATGACCCGGCAGCGATCGTCGAAGTGATTGCGCGCCTCGATCTCTTCGTCGGCCGAGAAGTCCTCGAAGAGGGGGACGGTGCCGTCGGTCCCGAGCTCGATGACGCACCAGCCGCGGCCGCTACGCACCAGTCCCACGACACCCTGGTCGTCGGGATTGTCCCAGGAGATGACCTCTACGGAGGTAGGGAACTCTTGCTGAATGGCCTGGACGGACATGTCTCTCTCCTTGTTTCCGGAAGGGCGGGCCGCCGCGGCGGCGCTCTCACGACTGAGAGTGCCGGCGCGGTGGGCTGACCGAAGGAGCAAGGGGCAGGAGAGCAGGAGTGGTGTTGGGCGTAACCTATTGGTTTTAATGATTTTGGTAGTGAGAGCCGATTTATAGGCCTACTCGCGACCAAATCTATGTATTTCAATAACTTAGGATAAAAGGTGCCCGCAAGCGGGTTCATAGAGTCGTCTTTTCATGCTTCTCAAAATGGAGAGCGAGTAGACCTTCGAAAATCGTAGAGAGTTGAGGCTCGCCCGAGGGCCTGAAAAGTACGACTCCAATTGTCGCCAAAGGGTGTTGTTCCCTTTTTCTGTCTTTCTTTCGAGGCTGGCTTGCCTCAGGCGGAACGAGAGATCCGCATTTTGGCCCAGGGTGGGGCGACGGTCATTTCTCGGTGGATCGGACGCTGCATCTGCATGTCGATGCTGTCGTAGCGATGGGTGTGGGTCCCGAATTCGCTCTGATAGCGGATCTGAAGGCCGAAGAGGCTGAGGAGTTTGCGGATCATGCGGTTTCCTCCCAGAGGGGTTTCTGCTCCAAGGCGGAGAGGGAAGCACCCCGGTGGTTGCCGGGGTGTCTCCATGCCTTGTCTTACTCGACTACCGGGGCGGTCGAGGGTTCCGGGATTGCCATCGCGGACAGCATCGGGACCGAGTCCTTGGTGGGGATGTAGAAGGTCTGATCGATCGTCCCCTGCCGAACGGCCTCAGCGAAGCCTGCGATGAATTCCTGAGCCCGGAACTCGGGGAACTCCTTGGCTGCGGCGCCGACGATCGCGACGGCTTTGGCTCGGATCTTCGCCGCCTCAAGCTCCGCGGCAGATTGTTCCGCCTGGATCTTGTTGGTGTACTCGGCGGCACGAAGCTTCGCGAGGCCTTGGCGCTCTTGGGCCCAGGGGCCGGTGATCGGCTTCCAGAAGCCGAGGAGCAAAAGGAGGAGGATCGCGGAAATCACCCCGGTCTTGAGGTAGAATTTCGCCTGGTTTTCGCGGAGGTCTTTCTGGGAGGTCATACTGTTCTTTCGGATCGAAGGAATGGGTGGGCGCCTCTCAGGCGCCCGATTGGGCTTGGAGCGATTACTGCTCGACCATCCGGCCGGCTTCGGTGATCGGCAGGCTCGTCTCGGTGGGAACGTAGATGATCTTGGTGATCTTGCCGTTGGTCAGAGCTTCGCTGAAGGCCTGGATGAATTGCTGGGTTCGATATTCCGAGTAGTCCCGCGCGGACTGGCCCATCGTGCGGATGGCCGCGGCCTGATCCTCGGCCGCGAGAAGCTCTCCTCGAGCGACTTCGATGAGGATCTGGCGCTCCTGTGCCGCCTGACGGAACTCCGCCATGCCGATGCGCTGCTGAACCCACGGCGCGGTCAGCGGGCCCCACGCCCGGAAGACGAAGAGGATGAAGAAGAAGGCCACCACGCCCACAAGGGTGAGGAGCCGGTGCATCCGGAACGTTCGTGCAAGGGCTTCGGTTCGGTCTTGGTTGTCGGAACGCATGGTTTCGTAATGTCCTTTCTGGAGCTCATCGCCTTGATGGCGATCTCACAGATGAGATTGCCAACACGGAGATGAGCGGCTTGATCCGTTGTCGATCTGATGAATGTGAGGTGTCTTGCGCGGTGCCGAGATCTGGTTCGTCTCGCAGTGGGCGATCACCCTGAAACAAAAATGGCCGGACCCCGAAGGATCCGGCCATCTGCAGTTTTGGCTGGTTGCGTTGTTACTGTCGCGAGAGGACAGGGAGGCCGAGGAAGTCTTGCGGACAGGGATGGACGACGGGCAAGTTGGTCAATTCGAGACCCTTTCTTGCTGCGAGCGCGGCGAGAGCATCTGAAAACGGATGGTAGCGGGATTGCGTCGAGATCTGATCGTTCGACGCGGCTTGATGGGTGGTGTGGGCCATTCTGGATGCCTTCTCTCGGTTTGGAAGTGTGCTGCGAGCACCGTAGACATGGAAAAGCCCCGACGCCGGAAATGCGCGTCGGGGCTTGGGGTCCGTGAGTGGTGTCAAAGAAGACAATCGCCGTTTGCGCTATCTAAGATGACTTGTCGACTCATATTTTCTCGATCTCATATTCCCGCGGAATCTTGCCTAAATCTATGCAATTTAAGGGGTTTTCCGCTCTACAGGGTATCAACTCGAGGTGGCTCTTCTAGCGGAAGGTCCCGTCTTGATGAGGACGAATATGTCCGTGTTTCATCGCGGAGTCTGTCATCTGGATCGCAACATCCTCGATCTCAGCGTCAGACCCGTCGCCCTTCGGCTGATGGGCATCGCGCAGGCATGCGCAGAGACCCGGTATGCCGGTCTCGGGTCGCCAGTTGCGCCATGCCATCGAAGCGGCATTGTTCATGATGCAGAAGTCTCCCCCGCCGGGGCGGCGGGACAGAGGCGCGCTGTGTGTGTAGATGCGACGGGGATAGAACTCGTCTTGAGAGGGGTCGTTCAGGAACATCGGATATCTTTCCCTTGTTGGTCTGCGTCGCACTGCGTCAGTCGTGAATGAATCCGATATCGCGAGCGGCCGACAGAATGGCGCCGGCTTCGAGGATCTTGCGGGCAATTTCCCCTGAGATGTATCGCTTTGCTCCCTTCAGAGTTGAATGGGGCGGGATGCTGTTACTCGGGAGGTCGTTGATGATGATCCGATATTCGACCAGACCGGCATGGTTGGTGCCGTCGTAGATGTCGTAGCTGGTGACATCGTCGAGCGGTGAAGTGAATAGCCACTCTCCGGCTTCGCCTTCTTCAAACTCATCTTTGATCTTGTCAAAGATCACTTCAACGAGGGCTTCGAGGTTGTTTTCGGGGTGTGCCATGAGGTTGTCCCTGTTCGGAAGGAGTGGTGGTCAGCGGCTGTAGCCGTAGTTGCCACGTCTGATCCTGCGCATGTCTTTGAGCTCGCTCGCGATAAACGCGATCGAGGGGAGGATGATGACGACGACAAGGAAGACCGAAAAGACGTAGAGCTCGATCTGGGTGCTGAAGTCGTCGGAGTGGAATGCGAAGACGAGGCTGACGATGAGCCCAAACGTCGAGAGCACGACGAAGAAGCCGAGAACGGAGGTCACGAATTTGCGTTGCGCAAGTCGGGAAGATGTCCAGTATCGGTCCATCAGGCTATGTCCTGAGTGATGAACATGTAGATCTCTCTTGTTCGGATGTCGGCCCCGGAGCCGCCTCTTTACGAATGGAGGGGCGGCGATGTGCCGTGATCCCGTCGGTCTGTCTGGGATATGGGTCCGAAGCAGCTTTCCCGTGCCAAAGAGGGGCAAGGCACCCCGGGGACAGCGGAAATTCGGCGTAGCGGCTACGTTCGGGGGATCTTCCCGTCGATCAGGTAGACGACAGGCTGGAAGTTCGTGGAGCAACGCTCGATGATCTCGGAGATCTGTGCCCAGCTGCCGCCGGCAAGTCCCGCTCCGATCAGGGGCATGGCAACAGCGTCGATGGTTTTCGGAGGGGTGCTGCGCTGACCCGTGTAGTTCTGGGTCAGTCCGCACACGTGGTTGATCCGGCGCATAGCAGTTTCGATTGCATCGTAATCGGCGTAGCGCTGGCCGTCGCGACCGTAGCGATCCTGGGTGATGGCGTTGATCACGACATGGCGTGCGCAATCGACCCAGATGGTCTGACCGAGAGCGAGGGATTGAGATTTCTCGTATTCGTCGCGATAGGCGGTAAAGGCAGCGGGGTATCGCTTTCGGATAGCGAGTGCCACGCCGGATCCCATGACGCCCTGGGCGTTGCAGCCGTGAACGATCGCGGGCTCGGCCGCATCAAGAAGGTCGCCGGTGCGGTATTCGATATCCATGAGATGATCCTTTCGTCGCCTCGGGGCCGTTGGGCCGCGGTCTCTACACGAATGGAGAGACCGCGGCTCATAGGTCAAGAATGCAGTGTGATCCCGAAGTGTCTCGCGCTTGTCTAGTGCGAGGGTGGGATCAGGAGATCCAGCCTCTCTTCCCGCCTTCCGATGCGACCTGCTCCAGGACAGAGGTGGCGCGATCGAGATCGAACTGGTCGTTCTCGTCTCGGAGGCTGTTCTCCATGTCGATCCAGCAGTAGCCACGGCCGACGGCGGCTTCGACGGCATTCAAGCGGTCGATGACATTGTCGGGGCCGATGCCACCGGCATATCCGTTGAGCATGCCTGCGACGGGTTGGGGGACCACATCCGGAGCGACGCCGCGGCCTCCGGAGGCATCGTGGAGCACCTGGTGAAGCCGGTAGGAGCGGTAGTGCGTCTGATCCTGATCCTGCAGGATCTCAGTGACTCCGTCGTTCCCTGCGTGTTCCTGGGTGATCATCGGCTTGGCGAAGGCGTAGAGCCATCGCGAGAAGAGAGAGTTCAGGACTTCTTCGTCGTAGCCCTCACGGCGTGCGCTGAAGTTCAGCTGAAACCGACTGAACATGGTCGCGACGTTGCTGGGCGAAAGCCAGTGGTGGTCGCCCCAAGTGTCATCTCCAGATACGACCTTGCGCATTGTCTTTCCGCAAAGGTGAGCCGCAAAGCCGCGTTGCGGTCGCCAGGGAAGGTCATAGATTGCGTCGTGAAGCTCCCGCAGCCACTTCCCCTCGGGGTAGCGTCCCGAACCTGCGCGGCCTTCAGAGAGCAGAATACCCCATTCTACGAATGGGAATCTCCTGGAGAGCTCGAGCAGCTTTGCCGGATCGGTGTTGTCATCGGCGCCGGTGAGCGTCACGCAGAAGAGTTTCATGGCCTGTCCTATCTGGCGAGTGTCTGGGGGATGTGGGTGCGAAAGCGGAAAAGCCGGCCCAATGGGCCGGCTCCGGTTCAGGAAGCTTCTGCAGCTACCATTTCCTTTACGAAGGCGTCGTACCGACGCGAGGGATAGCTGGCATCCCATGGAACGACGGCGCCCTGGGCGTGGCCGTCGACATCGTTGGCTTCCGCGAAGCGAAAGATCTCCGTTTTGACGGAGTGGCTGAAAGATTTGATTTGCGTCTTCAGGGTGCTCTCAGCGAGTGCCTTGTGATCTTCGGGGCGGTGCCATGCGCCAGCGACGCGGTCGAGATCGACATCCCAGACCAGGCGCAGATCCGCCATTGCATCGAAATCTTCAACGACTTCCACAGTCAGCTCGGAGTTGTAGCTCTTGAACTGACGCTCGAGGTGAGCCTGGGCGTATGCCCTGAAGTCTTCGACTTTAGAAAAGGGCGTACCTTCAATGCCGAAGGAAATGGTCCAGTCGATGATGAGACGAACGCGAGTGGGCATGATGTAGTCCTTTCTCTCTGTCTTTCTTTGAGGCTGGCCAGCGCGGTCAGCGCCTTCACAATTGAAGGTGCTGATCGAGGTGGTTGACGTCCTGATTGTGCCTGTCGTCTTCTGTTTCCGAGCAGTGGGTCGCATGCGGAGAGCGGTGTGGATTTGGTTCTAAGGCGGATGTCGCCAAAGGATTTTCGAGACAGGGTCGATGGAAATGAGGAGCTGCTGATGCCAGAAGCCGCAGTGATGCTGGCAGTGGCGGAATGGCTGTTCTCGCGAGGGGCGACGGAGGTCCGAGCTCATCCCGACGGCCTTCACATGAAAGACTTCGATATGCCGGGATGGCTGGAGGGCAGAGGTTTTCGCAGGGTGTCGACAACAGGAAAGAGAGGTGTCAGCGGGACCTTCGAAAGAGGCTCGCAACAGATCACGATCCATTCGAAGCCGGGGCTCGGTGATGTCGTAGCAACGCTCGATGGCGTGGAGGTCGAAGTTGAGACCAAGGGCGGCGTCATCAACAGCCGGCATCCTGGGCGGCTCTCAAGGCTGAGAAAAGGGCTTCATGAAGCTGTCGGACAGCTGATGGCCTCCCCTCGTGGGGAAGGCCAGCTGATCGCAGCGGTGCCCAGTCATCCGGAGACACTGAAGGTCGCCGAGAAGCTTAGGGAGCGGTGTTCCCGAGTTGGGATCACGCTCGCGCTCATCGAGCGCGATGGGCGCGTCAATGTGGTTGGTCCTAATCGTCAAGAGGCGTGCGCGAGCCGATCCGCATAGTGCCGGTCGATGGCGGCGTCATTGATGATGATATGGCCGCCTCGTGCGAGCTCGAGCAGACGATACGGGGCCTGCGCGGAGGTGCCATAGATGAGCTGCCCGAAGAGCGGGGTGCACTCGGTGCCGGCGGCTCCCTGGAGGAACCCCCGCCGCGCATAGGAAAGGATCTGGACCGCCGCGCACAACCCCTTCCCGGTGTAGCGCAGATCCGGATTGGCATAGGTCTTCAGGGCGTCGTTAATGAAGCCAACGAGCGGAGTTTGGTGTTTGTCGAGCATCGTATTGCTTTCCTGAGAATTCGGAGTGCGGAGGCTGGGAGAGTGCGTCTGACCGATGTCAGTGCGGGTTGATCCGGCCGTCGCCGTGTTTCAGCTCTTTGCCGTCGGCAAAGATGGTGAAGATGCGAGTTGGTAGAGTGGAGGCGTTGTCGACTACGCGGTTGCGCCATCGCTGATGGTGCAGCCGTCGGTCCTGGGGAGGTCCTTGGATCTCAGGTTGGAAATCCACAGGTGAGCCTGCGCGAGTGCAACAACCCCAAGAGGAAGGAAAATCAGGATGGCCATGAGGTGGCCAATGAGATGCGCGTTGCCCATGTGGTTCTCCGTCGTTTGGAATCCATGCCGGATCCGATCGCCCGTGGGCGTCGGCATGGAGTTAGGTCTGTCGATATGACTGAGGTTGGATCAGCCCGGCCGAAGCCAAGCCGTTCGACTCCTAAGAGCCGTGGCGCGTGTCTTTGCGCTGTGCCTGGCGGGCGTCGAAGTTCGCCACCATGTCGCAGACTTCCTGCTCTCGTGCGCCCTGCAGCCGCTGCCGACGCTTGGCACCCCACTTGGGTAGGAAGTATCGCTCAAGAGAGGACAGAACCCCTGCGACACAGGCAATAATGGTAAGGATGAGGAAGTTTTCCATGGCCGATCTTCTTGTCTGTGCTTCGTTTGGAAGCGGGGAGATGGGCGCAAGGTCGTCAGAAAAAAGGGATGAGCGCCCGCACTAGCGCTCCATTCCGGCGTTCGGCGATCGAGTGGATGGGTCGGATCGGGAGGACGTCATGGCCACCAGATCTGCTGCGCGGCGGCGGATCTTTTCATCCCGGCTTTCGGCGGTCCCGATCTCTTCCAGGGCCCCAACCTTGCGGACCCCGACCAGCTGGATCCGGGCGCCTTCGTCAGCTCGAATGCGGCGACCTTTGAGAGTGTTTTCGCTGATCCGGATGCCCATCTCCTGGGTGACCTGCTTGAAGAGCTCTTCGCTCACCCTGCCGCGGCGCCAGCGCATTTTGCCATCAGGGCCCGCATGCGGAATGACCGCCAGGTTCGGGAGGTCGACCTTGTTGATCTCGGTGAGCTTAATCCAGGATCGTTGCTCATCGAGGAGGCCGGCCTCGCCCCGTTGAGAGGGTGGAATTTCCACGCAGTCGACGGCCTTCCAGGATTGCTTCGTGGAGATGGGGGCGATGATCATGGAGGACCCGTCGTCCGCAGCCTTGATGACGAGGCAGGGGCGGATCTTCTTTCCCGGGTCTTCCTCGTTCTCGTCGCTCCAGCGATAGCGGGCAGAGATGATGTCTCCGGCAACCGGTTTCATCGGGTCGAGGCCCGGAACGGAAGACTTCAGATGATCATCTCTGCCGCCCATGCGCTTATCTCGTTCGCTTCAGATCGGTGAACATCGGATCGGATGCGAAATCGACCTCATCCACCTTCTGGATCTGATCGAGGAAGTCGGCGTAAGCGGCCTCAGACATCATGACCATGCCGCCCTTGTCCTCGACATTGAACATCACCGGGGCGTTGGTGATGTTGGCCTGATCCATGATGGCCTCAAGGGTGCGACCGAGTTGTTCGTCGCGCTTGATGATGGCGGGTGTCGACATGCTCTCTCTCCTTGGGTGGATATAGGGCCGGGCAAAGTGCCACGCTCCCTCTCTTCACGAATGAGGGGAGGGAGCGTGGCACATTGTGCCAAACAATGGAAAATCAAGTCCAGCGCCGTGACCGGGGGCCGCGGCGCGACATTCTTGGAGATGGAGGTGGGAGGCCTAGCGCGTTCTAATCCAGATTGGTCGGATAGAACGCGAGGAGGCGATCGCACGAGCTTCGGCTGTAGAAACCCAGCATATCAAACGAGGATAGGTGCCATCCTTCGAAAGCGTCGTGGTGGACATATAGATGGCGATGCAGACCGATCCGCCGGCGGTCCCAACGATCAGTATTGCTGACGTGATGTCGGAAAGGCCTGATACATCAGCCGCAACGGTCACGACGAGAGTGCAGAGGAACGTAGTCGTTCCTGTTGTGGCCAGCACCATCAGAACGATGACGGTGCCGACCAGGATTTTCGCGAGAGTGGATGGGATCTGGTTGGTTTCAGATGACTCTCGCGACATGGGGTCTACTCTTCTTAGGCCGCCTGTGCCTGAGCTGAGCTGCAAAGCACGGCGTGGAACTGCATTTCTTCCCCGACGCGAAAGTCGAACTCATCGAGAATGGCGCGACGTCCTGCGAAGCTCAGGAGGAGCTCGGTCTCGAGAGACTGACCTTCCTCGTCATACTCGGCAACCCGCACACCGGGGCTTACCGATCGGTAGATGTCGGCACAGATCTTGTCGAGATTATCGCAATCATTTCCGTGCACTGTGATCGAAACGCCGCGAAGGAGGCCGTCGGCGACGGTGATGATCGGGCCGTGGAACGCATCAAGTCGCTTGGCGCGATCCTCGTAGGGGACCACGTGTGCGTTGATCTCGGGGTATGCGGAAGCGAGAGTGTTTGCGAGGGCTTGAGCGTTTGTCATCACGGGGAAGGTCCTTCTCTATCGCCTGACTGAAAGGTTGTCGGTTTCACGATTGAACCGACAGCCTTCTGTCTGGCTATCGCTCTTCTTTAATGAGGCGAGGGAGGTAGGTGGTTGTCGGTAGATGCGCACCTGGAAATGGCCGATCGTCAATAGCGAACGCGTCGACCCTGCGGGCAGATATATCTGCGATATTTTGGTCGGTGAAGCAGGGCGGCTTCGTTCCAGACGAAATCGGCATTTGGCGGAGGCAGCGGTTTGTTGTTCTTTATTTGTCGCGCGGGCGCGGGGAATTTCTACCCCGGCGCGTCGAAGTTGTCAAAAATATATTCAGCGGAACCATCACTAGTTCGTGTGTGGTAGGCGGAGATTTGCGCAATTAGCGCTGCGCAATGGATGAAACTCCACAAAACAATGTGGAGGCTCACCTCGAAATTGAATTTTCGTTGGCGTGGGATCGCAAAACGAAGTCACACCTGAAACGCATAGGATAAGATGAGGGTGGAGGTTCCCTTGGAGCCATGAAAGTACGCCGGGCCCAAAGGAGCCCGGCGTATTGTAGTTCTGCTATGCGACAGCGAGTAGGTGTTGTTTGCTGGTCTGGAAGCCGGAGGCGATCCACCTGCGCTCGAGTTCGCGAAGCTGCTCGCCTAGAGCTGGGCCTTTGAAGCCGCGAGGCATCAGGTCGACGGCCTTGATGGGGAAGGTTTGGCTTGAGCCAAACGCCATCTGTTCGACGCTATCCGATCCATATTCGACGGCGGCCTTGGCGCCCTTCAGCGCAAGCGCACTGAGCGCCTGGTCGAGGGGAAATCGATAGCCGAGCTCAGCCGGAGCCATGTCGGAGTTCGCCGCGGCCGTTAGGGCCTGAAGTGTTTTGACTTCAGCTCCGGTCAGGCGCAGCTCCTGCTTGGGGGGCGCGTCGCAAAGGAGGGCAAGGCGCCGCAGGTGGCAAGGCTCAAGACCGAGAGCACGTTCTTGTTCCTCAAGGCGGGGAAGGAGTGCCTTGCCCGTAATCAGGAAGTCGGGAAGGGCTCTCTGAAGCACCCCTGCTTCGTCCATGGCGCTAAGAGTGGCGGAGCTTGTCGGGAAGGACAGGATCCGTCTCATCTCGTCGCCGATCCTTTCACGAGAAAGTCCATCGACGTGGTGAGCAAGATAGCAGCACGCTTCGTAGTCGTAGCTGTCGGTGTCAGCGACGCCGGAGAAGGTCGCAGTGAACCGGAAGTAGCGAAGAATGCGGAGAGCGTCTTCACGGATCCGACGGTGAGCATCTCCAATGAATCGGATGCGGCGGTTGGCAGCATCCTGGAGGCCTTCCCCGGTGGGGTCGAGAATATCGCCATCCCGATTGGCATAGAGGGCGTTCACTGTGAAGTCGCGGCGATGTGCGTCGTCTTCGATATGATCGGCGAAGGCGATTGTTGCCCGGCGTCCATCTGTTGCCACATCGCGACGCCAGGTGGTGATCTCGTAGGGCTCATCCTGGAGAACGACGGTTACCGTGCCGTGGTCGATGCCGGTAGGATGGACCGAATGGTCAAGCTTCTGGAAAACAGAGGTAACGGCATCGGGGTGCGCGTTCGTCGAGATGTCGTAGTCTTTCACGGGGTGGTCGAGAAGCACGTTGCGAACAGCTCCGCCGACAAGGTGCGCCGTGTAGCCTGCTTCCTCGAGACGGCCGAGGATATAGCGAACGCCTGGGTTGGCGCTCATCACTGCCTTGATATCTACCATAGGTACCTCGACTTCATAGAGATCCAGGAAAAGAGAAAGGACGGCAGAGGCCGTCCTTTGTGTGTTTCTGTCTGTCTGTCTTTCGGTTCAGGCTGCGGCCGAGTTGGAGGGTTCGATGACCTCCACTCCGGAGATCATGATCTGTCCGTGTTCGACAAGCTTGTCCGCGGCGAGGTTCATCAGGGCAAACATGCCCATGGGGGTCGGAGAGAAATCGTCTGCAACCTCTATTGCGATGTCAGCGGTTTGGTTTTTCCCGCCGTTCACGGTGTAGGTGGTGCGAGCGATGATTTTCATGAACTTCTCCTGAATCTTGTGAGAGGGACTTGGGCCTGTTTGACCCTTCACGGATGAAGGTTCGAACAGGGCCAAGATCTCCGTTCACTCCTGGCTCAAGAGTCTCCAAAGCGCCCGAATTCGGAGTGCTGCCAGGCCGAAGGCGCTTCCGGTCAGGCCAGTTACTGCTGCGCCAAGGATCAGCGCGGCGGCGATCTCTTCGTTCCGGGCATTGGTGATGCCGGCAATGCAAACAAGAGCAGTGGCAAGGAAATAGAGAGCGAACAGTGCGAGGAAGGCGCGAGTCATGATCACTGCGGTGTCGGGGGTTCTTTTCGTGTCGGAGTTCAATCGAAAACCTCCAAGTCGGGACGTGGTGGATCAGCAGATGCAAAAATGGCCGCCCGTTGTTGGGCGGCCATCTGCTCGTTCAGGATTCCCCCCGCGGGGACTTCAGCCCTTGGGGCGCGGACCGAAGTCGAGGATGAACTTTGCCGTCGATGGGTGCATTTCGCACTTCCCTTTTTTTGAGTGTTGTGGGGAAGAGGGTCGGCGGGTTTGCCCCGCTCATTGTTATTGAGTTGCGCTTGCTTCAGGCGAGAGGTGCCGAGAGTCCGCGCCGAAGGTTGTAGAGGGACAACCAACCGACGAAGGCCGAGAGAATAAGCACAACCAGGGATGCCAGGAGGGATTCGAAGCTGATCCTTCCGAGAGTGAAGCCGAGATCAAGAGCCATGACGCTGGCGATGCCAAAGACAATCGCGGAAAGGAGAGTGACCGCCATAGCTACGACTAGAAAAAGTCGCCCAAGGAGGGAAAATAGGATCATCGACTGTACTCCGGATTTGTGGATTGATGGGAGGATGCCGCGAAGGGGGCTTCGCCGTAGAGGAGATGCCCGAAGAGGATCAACCCCATGCAAATTACCGGGGCGTAGAACGCTGGATCGTAGATGGGAGAGAGGCCTTCCCGGATTGAGATGGAAAGCATCTCCGTGGATTTTCCAAAGAGAACCACTGCCCCGATCAAGAAGGCACCGACGTACTGCCGAGCGAGGGCAAACGGCAGGAAGATCGCAAAGCACGACGTCGACAGGATGGCACCTCTATAACCTGGTCGATCCGCCCAGATGATGGGGAAAAGCACAGAGGGGATGACGGTACGAACGATACGAGCTTCCTGGATGCTCATTGAGTTGCCCTTTATTCTTATTGTTTGGATTTGCGGGTATGGATGCGATCAGTAACTCTTCGACGGGAAGAGTCGCTCCATAGCCGTGAGGCAAACGACGGATCCGACGATATAGAAGATTCCGGTCGTCAGAAATCGCATCAGGAAGCTGTGCGTGGCCTGACAAAAATCACTATCGAAGACGCCTGTCGGGCAGCCACGCTCGAGCAAAGCCCAGGCAGCAAGACTCATGGCAACACCAATATTGAAGCAGCAGATGCTGTATCTCAGAAGGAGGGTTGCGGCGTTCATTGCGTATTTCCTTGGGCGCGGGCGTTGGTTTTGAGGGGCCTGCTTCCTGTTTTTTGCGCCTGCGGGGAAGGCGAAAAACGGCCGAAAAAGGAGTTCGTCTCCAATTTCCCAAGATGGGCATGAGGAGGTGCTAGGATACCATCAATGGGAGCGATATTCAGCAAAAACAACCTTTTAAGAGAAGTAGTTCGAATCCCTTCGAGGGAGGTTTTTTGAGCATTCGGACGTGTCCGGACCGTGGCTTCAGGCACTGCGTCTGGCGCAAGCACGAAACAAAAAAACCCGGCGCAGGCGTGAGCCTGGCCGGGGAAGTCGGGTTCTTGCGAACCTGAGGGAGAGGGGTATTCGGACCGGCATCGGTCATGAGAGAGACGCGACGTGGAGAGAGAAGAGCAACCAGATGCCGGCGCGAAAGCCCCTCG
>Ga0208328_1000464_pt1 | contig 18363 bp, 19 predicted proteins | sample DeeseametaMP2633_FD_184170 | JGI IMG/M metagenome (GOLD analysis project Ga0208328, IMG submission 184170) | Marine microbial communities from the Deep Atlantic Ocean - MP2633 (SPAdes) | ecosystem: Environmental > Aquatic > Marine > Unclassified | place: Northeast of Antigua and Barbuda, North... | reverse complement strand
GAAGCCATGTCTTGACCCAATCATGACCCGCTCAGCATAATCCAAGGTGGGTCACTTCTCGATGGAAAACCCGGGTCAGTTCCGGGTGGAAATCAACAGGTCTGCCAGCTTCCTCACCAGATAGTCATAGATCTCTTGGCCCGGCGCTGTTTCGCTGACCATGAAAGCCTCGCCGCTAAGCTCGCGCCAGTCGACTGCTGTCCGGATGGCTAACTCATGGCGTTCAGGCAGGACAACGAAAACACCTTCCGACCACATCAATGCGCTGTCGCAATCTTGCCAGGTTCGGGTTCCGGTTAGGAAAGCGACGTCGAGTTTGAGCCCGCGAATGGCAGCGACGTGTTCTTCCGGGTTTCCATCGATCAATTCGATCTGCACATGATTGTGCTGCTCCCCGAAGGAGCGCAGCAATTCGGCCAGAAAGCCCGAGGCAATCGATGAATAAATGCCAACTCTTATACGGCCGTTTTCCGATCTGCCAAGTGCCGCCATCGCGTGCAAGCTCTCATCAAGCCCGCGAATTATCTGACGTGCGCGAGGTAGAAATTGTTGCCCGGCGCGGTTTAGGGCCACACCGCTTCGATGACGGTGGAACAAGGATGTTCCGAGGCGATCTTCGAGATCGCAGATGCATCGACTGATTGATGACTGCGGGACACCCATCGTGCTTCCAGCCTTTCGGAAACTGCCATGATCGGCTGCATTAACGAAGCACCGCAGGTGCCGAAACTCAATGTCACGTGCTCTCCTGTTCATCGTGTATCATCCGCTCGATGCCCCCATAGGTGGGTCTCGCACTCGATCGTGCAGGGTTCTGGTGCCGTGCTTTTTACGAGATCGTTCGTCCATTTTAGCTATGTGAACTGCTAGGAAGTACTTTTGCGGAAGACCAGTCCCGGGCAACTGCCTGAAGTTCCAACCGGACCTGCATCGCTCTCTCCCGATTGGATTTAGCCGTCCAAGACTGGAGAAGTGTAGGTCGTCGTGCCGACAGCACGGTGCCGCCGGCACGCCATTTGGCATCAGGCGTTTTTCACCTCGATGCGCTTGACCTTGGCCTGCGCCTCCGGGGTCTGCGGCAGCTTGATCGTCAGCACGCCGTTCTTGAAGCTGGCATCGGCCTTCTCACCGTCGACTCCCGGCGGTAGCGGGATCGTGCGATAGATCGCGCCATAGCTGCGTTCGGAGAGATAATAGCCCTTCTTCTCCTCCTGCCGCTCGATCTTCTTCTCGCCCTTGATGGTCAGCATGTCGTCGGTCACGGTGACCTCGATGTCCTTCATTTCCATCCCGGGCAGTTCGATCGATACCTCCACGTGATCTTCGGTCTCGACCACGTCGGATTTCGCCTCGCCGCCTCCCCAGGGCCAGTCGAAATCGCCGACGCGGTTCCAGAAGCCTTCAAACACACGGTTCATGTCGCGTTGAAGGGTGGCGATGGGGTTCTGGTCATCACTTTTCGGGTCGGGCGCATGATCCTTCCGCGCCCAAGGGATCAGGTCCTTGATCTGCATGTGAGTTCTCCTTTCTTCTTTTGGGTGCGACATGTCGGGTTTACGAAGCCGTTACCGTGATCTTTTTGGGTTGGGCTTCCGCTGCGCGCGGCAGCGTCAGGGTTAACACACCGTTCGAGACCTGCGCGCCGATCTTGTCGGGGTCGAAGTCGTCGGACATGGTGAAGGCTCGCTCGAAATCGCCCTCGCCGTATTCGGCATAGGCCAATTGCAGCTTCTCGGGCTGCGTGGCATGGACCTTACCTCGGATCGTCAACACGCGCTTTTCGAGCGTGATATCCACGTCTTCGGCGGCGACGCCCGGCATCTCGAGCATCAGCGTCACCCCGTCAGTCGTTTCGACGATGTCGGTCAGCGGCCTGTAGATACGACGGCCGGTGGTGGTTTCCGGTGTCTCGGCCGGGGTCTTATCGGCAGTATGTGTCACATCGTTGGTCATGGATCGGTCCTCCTCTTACGCAGCCTTGATCTCGATTTTCCGCGGCTTGTCCTCTTCGGGGCGGCCGATCACGATGCGCAGTACACCGTTGGTCATCCGCGCTTCGACCTTGTCCTCCGCGGCCACGAAGGGCAGCCGAACCGACCGTGCGAACTTGCCAAAGCCGCGTTCGTTGCGGTGCCAGCGGGCGCCTTCCGGCACGCCGGGCGCCTTGCGCTCGCCAGAGAGCGTCAGGACATTCTCCTTCACGGAAATGTCGATGTCGGCCGGGTCAACGCCAGGGAGTTCTGCAGTGATCGCGACTGCCTCGTCGCCCTGCCAGACGTTCACGGCGGGAAAAACGGGCTGGGTCGCGCGGCCAGGAGAGGTCCTCTCAAAATCGCGCAGCATCGAGCGCATCACCGCAAACGGATCGCTGCGACGTGTGTAGGTGGGATAGAGCATGTTTCGCCTCCGTCGTTTCAGTTGACGGCGTGGATTTGTCACCACGCCACTGAACGCCCGCGGAGAACGGACATACTTCAAGGTTCGCCATTTCGGCGGCGGTCTGGTGCGTTCGCGTCTGCCATGCGTTCCTCTCAGGCGAACGTCAGGCGGTCCGCTGAATCAGCCGAACCTGTCGCGTATCCGTGAAACCCCAACTGGGCGTTCCGCTGCGGATAAAGTGTTGCCTAATTGCAACTTCAAGACCCGGGCGCAAAAAATGTTCTCATCGATAGACGCCCCAAGGCCCGTAACGCGGCGTGGAAATGCGCACAGCCCGCGGTGCGTTCAGGGGAACGGACGGTGGGACCGGTCGGCAGGGTCCGGAAAGTGCGCGCAGCCGCCGGATTCGATCGGCGGTGGGCGGGTGCGTGCGCAGGAGCGAGGGTTCGGGGATGCGGCGACCGGGCAGGAACATCTCTTCCCAGACCCGCCCGACGCGGCGTTCCAGCTTGAGGAGGGCCGAAGCGAGGCCATCGGGATCGCCGGTCAGCTCGGCGCCGCCTCTGTCGGCATCGTATTCCCGGGCCCGCGACAGCGCGAGCTGAAGAAGGGCCATGATCGTGGGTGAAAAGATCAGGACAAGTGGTACCTGCCAGGGCACATAAGCCGCGCCGGCCAGGATGAGCGGCAGGTTCAGCAGCAGGATGAGTTGCCCAACCCAGGACGCGAGCGACACTGCGCGCGACATCGCGTCGGCCAGACCCATGATCCAGAGATCGCGGTTGGCGATGTGAGCGACCTCGTGCGCCAGAACCCCGGCCAGTTCGCGCTGGTTCATCAATCGAAGAAGACCATCGCTGACGCAGACGGCGCTTTCATCCGGAGAGCCCATAGCGAAGGCGTTCGGCATCTGGCTCGGTACATAGTAGAGTTCCGGTACACGCGGCAGCCCGGCGCGGCGTGCGAGTTCGGCCAGTATCGCCATGCCCTCTGGAAATTCCCGCCCGCTGAGCCTGCGTGCGCCGTAGGCGTTCAGCAAAAGGCGTTTCGGGATGCCGGGTGACAGCAGCAATCCCAGCAAGGATCCGATGACGATCGAAATCGCCAAGCCCTGTCCCGCAACCGCCGAAACGATTAACCAGGCGATAACCGCCATACCCGCCAAAAGCAGGATGGATTGGAGCAGGTTCAGGAATTGGTGGCGCGGCGTCGCAGTCATGATCGCAATAGATTTCACTCGCGGCTAACGGGAAGTGGCACGCCACGGGATGTAAGAATTTTGGGCATCATTGCCAGCTTCGATCTTCATGTCGGATCCCTCTTGAACTCGGCTCAAGCAATACCAATCTGGCCGGGTGTGATAAATCAGCAACATCTCTACGGGTTGGCGCCGAGGAGAGAAAGGGATGGAAAAGAGAACCGAATTTAACATCTGGTACTGGATCGTCGCATTTTTTGCGGTGATCTTTATTCAGGATCTGATCGCCAGCTACCGCAGCATCGCGCCGATCAGCTATAGCCAATTCGAACAGTATCTGGCCGACGGCGACATCGCTTCGGTTGCGGTCGGGTCCGATACGATCACCGGCACCTTCGAAACTCCCATCGACGGCCGCTCTGGCTTCGTCACCACGATCGTCGATCCCGCAATTCTTGAACGGCTGGACGACGCGGATGTCGAGATCACCGGCGTTCCACAAAACACCTGGATCGGGGCGCTTCTCTCCTGGGTGGTGCCTGCGGTGGTCTTCTTCGGTCTCTGGATGTTCGTCTTTCGCAAGTTCGCCGAGCGTCAGGGTTTTGGGGGTTTCCTGCAGGTCGGCAAGAGCAAGGCCAAGGTCTACATGGAGAAGGAAACCGGCGTCAGCTTTGCCGATGTGGCCGGGGTCGACGAGGCCAAGGCCGAGCTGGAGGAAGTGGTCGATTTCCTGAAGACGCCCGAGGAATACGGAAAGCTCGGCGCCAGGATCCCGAAAGGCATCCTGCTGGTCGGCCCGCCGGGTACCGGCAAGACGCTTCTGGCGCGGGCCGTGGCGGGCGAGGCGGGCGTGACCTTCTTCTCGATCTCGGGCTCGGAATTCGTCGAGATGTTCGTGGGCGTCGGTGCCGCAAGGGTGCGCGACCTGTTCGAGCAGGCCCGCAAGAACGCACCGGCGATCATCTTCATCGACGAGCTCGACGCGCTCGGCCGCGCCCGCTCCTCCGGTCAGATGGCCGGCGGGCATGACGAGCGCGAACAGACGCTGAACCAGCTTCTCACTGAGCTGGACGGGTTCGACCCGTCGTCGGGGATCGTGCTGCTGGCGGCCACCAACCGGCCGGAAATCCTCGACCCGGCGCTGCTCAGGGCCGGGCGCTTCGACCGGCAGGTGCTGGTGGACAAGCCCGACAAGAAGGGCCGCATCCAGATCCTCGGCGTGCATATGAAGAAGGTGACGCTCGCACCGGACGTGGATGCCGAGAAGGTCGCCGCGCTGACCCCGGGCTTTTCCGGCGCCGATCTGGCAAATCTGGTCAATGAGGCCGCGCTTCTGGCGACGCGCCGAAAGGCCGACGCGGTGACAATGGATGACTTCAACAACGCGGTGGAGCGGATCGTCGCGGGGCTGGAAAAGCGGAACCGGATCCTGAACGCGCGCGAGCGGGAAATCGTGGCGCATCATGAAATGGGGCATGCGCTGGTCGCGATGGCGCTGCCGGGGGTCGATCCGGTGCACAAGGTCTCGATCATCCCGCGCGGGATCGGTGCGCTCGGCTATACGATCCAGCGCCCGACCGAAGACCGCTTCCTGATGACCCGCGAGGAACTGGAGAACAAGATCGCCGTTCTGCTGGGCGGGCGTGCGGCCGAGAAGGTCATATACGATCACCTTTCGACCGGTGCCGCCGACGACCTGGTGAAGGCAACCGACATCGCCCGGGCCATGGTCGCGCGCTACGGCATGGACCCCGATCTGGGTCATGTCAGCTACGATACCGAGCGGACCGGCTTCCTTGGCGGCGGGGATCAATCGCCCTGGCTCAACCGCCGCCACAGCGAGGCGACGGCCGAGCGGATGGATGCCGCCGTCAAGGCGATCATCGGCGACATCTTCGCGCGCACGGTCGCGCTTCTCGAGACGAACCGGGCGCTGCTGGAGGAAACGTCCCGCGATCTGCTCGACCGCGAGACGCTGGACGAGCCCGACCTTCGGGCCATCGCAGAAAAGGTCCGCACTCAGGAGGTCGAGGCGGCCTGAACACAGAGACCCAGTCCGGACCTCCCGGCTGGGAGCATGACGGAGGTGAAAAATGGCAAACGGCATCTGTGATATCTGCAAATCCCGACCTGCCAGCTTTCGTGCGCAGGTCTCTGTCAACGGTGAACGCAAGGTGATGGAGCTTTGCGACGAGGACTACCGCAGGATCGCCCGACGGCAGGGGCGTAGCGCATCGCCACTGGAATCGCTTTTCGGAGGGCGCTCGCTCTTCGATGAATTCTTTGGCGATGCCGGTGGCCTTTTCGATCGGCTTGGCGAAGATCAGGAGCAACCCGTCCCGATCCGACAGGCGGGGCGCACCGCGCGGCGCGGCGGCATCAATATCGCTGACCGCCTGAGCGAACAGGCCAACCGGCTTTTGCAGGAGGCGGGCCAGAAGGCGCATGAATTCGGCCGGACCGAGGTTGATACGGAACACCTTCTGCTGGCGCTGACCGGCTCGGATGTTGTCCGCACGGTGCTGGGGCAGGTCAAGATCGACGCCGACGATCTGCGCCGCCAGATCGAGAGCGAAGCGAAGAAGGGCGACGCAACGGGGGAGGACCGTGAGATCGGCGTCAGCCCGCGGGTGAAGGATGCGCTGAACCGCGCCTTCATCGCCTCGAACGAGCTGGGCCATTCCTATGTCGGCCCCGAACACCTTCTGATCGGTCTCGCCGAAGAGGGCGAGGGCGTCGCGTCGAGCATCTTGAACCGGCTGGGCCTGACCCCGCAGGCGCTGCGTCAGCAGGTGACGAAGGTCGTCGGCCAGGGGGCCGAGGAAGGCCGTGTCGAAACCCCGTCGAGCACGCCTGATCTGGATGAATATAGCCGCGATTTGACCAAGCTGGCGCGCGAGGGCAGGCTCGACCCGGTGATCGGCCGGGCGCGTGAAATTGAGACGACGATCGAGGTTCTGGCGCGCCGCAAGAAGAACAACCCGGTGCTGATCGGCGAGCCGGGCGTCGGCAAGACCGCGATCATCGAGGGGCTGGCGCAGCGCATCGTCGCTGGCGAGGTGCCTGAGGCGCTACGCGACAAACGGCTGGTCGAACTCAACATCAACTCGATGGTGGCCGGATCGAAATATCGCGGTGAGTTCGAGGAGCGGGTCCAGAAGATCCTCAAGGAGATCGAGGCCAACAAGGCCGACATGATCCTGTTCATCGACGAGATCCACACCCTCGTCGGAGCCGGACAGGGCGGCGGCGAAGGCGGGCTCGACATCGCCAATACGTTCAAGCCGGCGCTGGCCCGCGGCGAGCTGAACCTGATCGGCGCGACCACCCTGAACGAGTACCAGAAATACATTGAGAAGGACGCCGCGCTGGAGCGCCGCTTCCAGCCGGTCTATGTCGATGAGCCGACGGTGGCGCAGACGATCATGATCCTGCGCGGCCTGCGCGACACGCTGGAAAGCCACCACAAGGTGACGATCACCGACGAGGCCATCGTCGCGGCGGCCGAGCTTTCCGACCGCTACGTCACCGGCCGCTTCATGCCCGATAAGGCCATCGACCTGATCGACCAGGCTGCCGCGCGCGTGAAGATCAGCGCTACCGCGCGTCCCGTCGATGTCCAGGAGCTCGAGGCTGAGGTCGCCCAGATCCGGCGCGAGCAGGACTACGCTGCGGGGAGGAAGCAGTTCGACCGTGCTGCTGAACTCAAGAAAGAGCTTGAAGCCAAACAGGTCGAGCTTGACGAGTTGATGGAAACCTGGAAGCGCGACCGGGCCTCTGCGACGGCTGAAGTGCGCGCCGACCACGTGGCGCAGATCGTCTCGAAACTGACCGGCGTGCCGGTGAGCGAGCTGACGACAGAAGAGCGCGAAAAGCTGCTGAGACTCGAGGACAAGTTGCATGAGCGGGTAATCGGCCAGGAAGAGGCGATTCATGCCGTTGCCGATGCCGTGCGACTGGCGCGCGCCGGGCTGCGCGAGGGCTCCGGCCCGACCGCGACCTTCCTGTTCCTCGGCCCGACCGGCGTCGGCAAGACCGAGCTGGCCAAGACTCTGGCGGAGACGATCTTCGGTGATCAGGATGCGATGATCCGCATCGACATGTCCGAATATGGCGAACGTCACACGGTCGCGCGGCTGGTTGGCGCCCCGCCGGGCTATGTCGGTTACGACGAGGGCGGCCAGTTGACGGAACGGGTCCGGCGCCGGCCCTATTCTGTCGTGCTGCTCGACGAGATCGAGAAGGCGCATGCGGATGTCTATAACATCCTGCTGCAGGTCTTCGACGATGGCCGCCTGACCGACGGCAAGGGCCGCGTGGTGGATTTCACCAACACCATCATTATCGCCACGTCGAACCTCGGCTCCGATATCATCCAGCGCAACCTTCGCAAGCGCGGAACCAAGGAGTTTGACGAGGCAGGGCAGAAGGCCGAACTGATGGACGTGTTGCGTGCCCATTTCCGGCCCGAGTTCATCAACCGGATCGACGAAATCATCGTCTTCCATTCTCTGAACCAGTCGGAAATCCGGCAGATCGTCGAGTTGCAGCTGGCCCGCGTCGCCCGCACGGCGCTGACCCAGGGGGTCGAGCTCGACTATGACGGAAGCGTTGCGGAGCATTTCGGAGCGGTGGGTTTCCGGCCAGAGTTCGGCGCCCGCGAGTTGCGACGGCTAATCCGGTCGGAACTGGAAACCGAGCTCGCCCGCGAGATGCTTTCCGGTCGGATCGAGGACGGCGACAAGGTGCGCGTCGCCTGGACCGCGGATGATCAGAAGATCACGTTCCAAAAGCTGGAGAGCGCAGCAGAAACCGAGGCCCTCGGCGAGCCCGGCAATGGCGATAGCGAAGAGGCCGAGCCTGCCGCCGAATGACGGCCCGTGCACCGGCGACGGTAACGCCGCCGGTGCCGCAATCCGAAGAGAGGTACATCATGATGAAAGGACACAACCGCCCACCGTTTCGACCGAAAATCCCCGGAACTGACCTGACATCTCCAGACCTGCCGACAGCGTTGATCTACAGGCCAGCTCGCTCGTCCCACACCTCCGCTCCAATCAGGCGGCAGCATTGGATACTCGAGTTTGAGCCGGCCCGGGCGCCGGTCATCGAGCCTCTTATGGGCTGGACCGCAACGGAAGATCCCTATCGTCCGATCCGCCTGACATTCCCTGATCTCGACAGCGCCATCGCCTTCGCGGAACGAAACGACTGGCAGTATATCGTGCGCCACGAGCCGGACAAACGTCGATCCGTGGCACCGCGCCGATTCTGGTGGGAGACAGTGCCAACCAGCAAGGGAGCCGATGCTCCTGGCGCCCACCGTATCGAGACCGGCCACCGACCGAGTTCCCGGCACCGGCTTCACCGAGGCATCGACGCGGCCAGCGTTCGTGATCTCTCAGCGGAACTCGCGACGGCTGCAGACCCGGTCTGTGAAGCGAGTGCTGAGTCCTTCCCCGCGTCCGACCCACCGACGTGGATCGGGGCGACTGTCTATGGAAGCGGGCGACGTTGATGCACGCCGACCAGGGTCTGTTGGAGGCCGCCGCGTTGCTCGCCATGATGGCTTTTTGCCATGTCGCGATCTGCGCACGGCTTGGCATCCCCGCACTGGTCGGTTTCCTGCTGTCCGGCATTGTGATCGGGCCGTCCGGTCTGGGGCTCATCACCGAGGGTGCCACACTGACGGTTATCGGTGAGGTCGGGGTGATCCTGCTTCTCTTTGCGCTTGGTCTGGAATTCTCCCTCGACAAGCTCGTGTCGCTCCGGCGGCTGATCTTCGGACTCGGTCTGGTACAGGTGCTCGTAGTTGGAGGGTTGGTCACCGTAGGGCTCCTCGTCTTTACCGAGATCGCGCCGGCGGCAGCGGTTCTGATCGCTGGCGCGGTCGCGATGTCATCGACCGCGCTATGTCTTAAGGTCCTGGCGGGCGGCGATGCGCTCGGAACGCCTCAGGGACGGGTCGCGATTGCTGTTCTGCTGTTTCAGGATCTGGCGGCCGTCGGCTTTCTGGCGTTTCACGATGTCATCGCCGGGGCAGGAGCCGTGGAAAGCGCGCACGACGTCCTGAAGATGGTCGCGGGCATGGGCGTGCTCGTCGGGGCGCTCTTCATCACCCGGTCAATGCTTCAGCGGCTTGCCGGATGGGTCGCAACCCAGGGCGCGGCTGAACTCGCACAGCTTCTTGCCCTGACCGTTGCCTTGCTCGCGGCCATTATTGCGCAGGTTGCGGGTCTTTCGCCGGCGCTCGGTGCATTCGCTGCCGGCATGATGATCGCCGAGGGCGACGCCCGCCAATTTGTCGAACGGGAAATCAGGCCGTTCCGGGATTTGTTCGTCGGGGTGTTCTTCATCGGTATCGGAACTCAACTCCATATAGGAGCGGTTTGGTCGACATGGCCAACGGTGTTGGCATGGCTTTTTGTGCTCATGGTGGTGAAACTCGCGCTTGTTGTTGCCCTGACCCGTATGTTCGGAGAACAGCTCGAGACTGCGCTTCGCGCGGGCGCCATCCTGGCCCATGGCGGCGAATTCAGCTTGATGCTCATCTCTGTCACGACTGCCTCCGGCCTGTTGCAATCCAAGGTCGCCGAGCCTCTGTTCCTCGCGTTGGGGCTGAGCATGCTGATTGGAGCGGTTGTGGTTCGTCGCGCAGCGTAAATGCGACCGACGCACGCTCAGCAGTTGCCTGCTTCGCCTAATATTTTTTGCGCGCCGTAGGGGTTGAAACTCCAAAGTCGATTTCTAACTGCACTTTTTGCAGGGGTTCCCTGCTATCTGACATCGCTGTTTTGCGCAGGAGGTTTTGCCGGGCAAGGCCATCTCGCGTTCCGGCACCATGGTCCGGCGGATGGCAGTGATCTTGTATCACGACTGTCCGAATTCGAGATGCCACATCCGGCGGTCATGCCCAGGCGGGGTGATCGTAGACGACCTTCTCGCATCCATTGTTGAGGCTTCGCTCAGAAGAGGAGGTTTTGCCGATGAAGATCGCACAGATCGCACCGCTAGAAGAAAGTTGCCCGCCGCGTCTCTATGGGGGAACAGAAAGGATCGTCTCCTATCTCACCGAGGAACTGGTCAGGCAGGGCCATGAAGTCACGCTGTTCGCCAGCGGCGACAGCCGGACCAAGGCCCACCTGGTCCCGTGCAGCAAGGAAGCGCTCCGGCTCGATCCGAACGTGAAGAACTCGCTGCCGTGGCATGTCGCCATGCTGGAGGAAGTCCGCTTGCGGGCCGATGAATTCGACGTGCTGCATTTTCACATCGACTTCCTGCACTATCCCATGGCGCGCGCATTTGCCGACCGTATGGTGACGACCATGCATGGGAGGCTCGATGGCCCCGATCTCCGGCCCTTCTACGCGACGTTCCCAAACTATCCGCTCGTTTCTATCTCGGACGACCAGCGCCTTCCGCTGCCCTTCGTGAACTGGGCAGGGACCGTCTATCATGGACTTCCCAAGAATCTGCTGTCGTTCACCAAATCTCCGAAGGAGGACTATCTTGCCTTTCTTGGACGGATTTCGCCGGAGAAACGGCCGGACCGCGCGATCGAGATAGCGGTGCGAGCGGGGATGCCATTGAAAATTGCTGCTAAGATCGGCGATGCGGATCGCAAGTATTGGGACGAGATCATAGCACCGATGGTCGATGCCCATGACAATGTCGAGTTCATTGGGGAAATTAACGAAGAACAAAAAGCCGAGTTTCTCGGGAACGCGCGGGCGCTGTTGTTCCCTGTCGACTGGCCTGAACCTTTCGGTCTCGTGATGATCGAAGCTATGGCTTGCGGCACGCCGGTGATCGCATGGGCGAATGGCTCCGTGCCGGAGATCGTAGAGCCTGGGCTGACTGGCTATGTAGTGAATTCTCTGGAAGATGCCGCCGCAGCTGTGGGGAAACTGAACCGTATCAGCAGACGAATCGTGCGCGAGACGTTCGAAGAACGCTTCACTGCGGACCGCATGGCGCGCGACTATGTCGAAATCTATCGTGGGTTGCCGGGCGTCGAGGCTGTTGCGATGCCGCTCCCGCATATGCTCGGGGGCCAAGGGGCACAGGTCCTGCATGCAGCGGAATGAGAGCGAAGGAGAATAAGATGACCGAGGCGCTGCAACAAACGGGCTTGCGTGCGTCGCAACTGGTCGCGCCGCCGGCGCAATTCTTCATCCCGGCGGCAGCCTCCTTGCAGGAACGGCGGCCACGAACCCTGAAGCACGGCGATACCTTCGCCGTGTTCGATCACAATGGCGATGTGCTCTCGGGGCCGGGCAGCCCCGAGGGCCTGTTCCATCACGACACCAGGTATCTCTCGCATTACTATCTGACCATCGGGGGAGAGCGGCCCATGCTGCTCTCGTCCACATTGCGCGACGATAACGCCACGCTGACCTGCGATCTGACGAATCCCGATCTTAATGACGAAACCGGTCGCTGTCTGATTGCGCATGATCGCATCCACATGCGCCGGACGCGGTTTCTCTGGCAGGGCACGTGTTATGAGCGGCTGGCGGTACGCAATTTCGACGAGACCCCACATGAGATTACCTTGGAAATCGCCTTTGAGGCCGATTTTGCGGATATTTTTGAGGTCCGTGGCCGGGTAAGGGCCCGCCGGGGAACGTCGCTCTTGCCGGAGGTGGATGGCTCGCACGTGCTCTTGTCATACCGGGGGCTCGACCACAATCCACGTAGCACCGCTCTGCGTTTCTATCCTGCGCCTGCGCAGCTTGAGCCGGGGAAAGCCGTCTATCGTCTGAGCCTCGCCCCCGGCGAAACGCGTTCCCTCTTTATCGAGATCGGCTGCGACGCGAATGGGGCCGAGGATCCTCCGTCGCGCCTGTTTTTCCGCTCGTTGAGGGACGCGCGCCGCGCACTCAGACGTTCCTCTTCCCGCGCAGCCACGGTGCAAAGCTCCAACGAGATCTTCAACGAGACCATGCGCCGTTCGGTCTCGGACCTCTACATGCTCATGACCGATACGGAGGAGGGGGCCTATCCCTATGCGGGCGTGCCCTGGTTCAGCACCGTGTTCGGGCGTGACGCGCTGATCACCGCCTGGGAAATGCTCTGGCTCGACCCGGCAATCGCGCGGGGCGTTCTGCTGCATCTTGCGGCCAATCAGGCGACAGAATTCGATCCGGCCACCGATGCCGAGCCGGGCAAGATCCTTCATGAGGTGCGCTACGGCGAAATGGCGGAAACCGGCGAAGTCCCGTTCCGGCGTTATTATGGCAGCGTGGATTCGACACCGCTATTCGTCATGCTCGCCGGGGCGTATTTCGAACGCACTGGAAATCGGGAGGTTCTGGAAACGCTCTGGCCGCATGTTCAGGCGGCGCTTGAGTGGGTCGAATACCATGGCGATCGGGACGGCGACGGTTTCGTGGAATACGGACGGCGCAACGACAAGGGGCTCGCCAACCAGGGGTGGAAGGACAGTCATGATGCGGTGTTTCACGCCGATGGGACGCTGGCCAAGGGGCCGATCGCGCTTTGCGAAGTGCAGGGCTACGTCTATGCCGCCCGGCTGGCCGCGGCCGAGATCGCACGGGAACTCGGTCATGACGGGATCGCGCAAGAGCAGGCGCGTAAGGCCTCGGAACTCAAGTCCCGTTTCGACGCGGCGTTCTGGGACGATGAGCTTGGGACCTATGTGCTCGCCCTCGATGGTGACAAACGGCCCTGCCGAGTACGCAGTTCGAACGCGGGCCATCTGCTCTGGACGGGAATCGTCCCGGAGGAGCGCGCCGAAACGGTCATTCATACCCTGATGGGGCCGACGTCTTTCTGCGGATGGGGAGTGCGGACCATTGCCGCGGGTCAGGCACGGTACAATCCGATGAGCTATCACAACGGCTCGGTCTGGCCCCATGACAATGCGCTGATCGGGGCGGGGCTGGCGCGCTACGGGTTCCGTGAACAGGCCGCGCGTATATTCGAGGGCATCTTCTCCGCCGCCACCTATATCGATCTGAGACGGTTGCCGGAGCTGTTCTGCGGTTTTCCGCGCCGCGAGACGCAAGGGCCGACCTTCTACCCGGTGGCCTGTACGCCGCAGGCCTGGGCGGCGGGAGCGCCGTTGTTGCTGCTTCAAGCCTGTCTCGGGCTGCGCTTCGATGCTGAGGCGCGTCAGGTGATCTTCGAGCAACCGATCCTTCCGGAGTTTCTGGGAGAGGTCGTCCTGCGCAATCTGCGCCTTGATGGTGGATCCGTCGATGTGGCTCTACGCAGGTCGGGCACCCACGTGGTTGCCGATGTTCTGCGTCGCGACGGACCGGTTCGGGTGATCGTGACCACCTGAAGGGACGGGCTGGCGCCATCTTCTGCGCCAGCCCGATTTCTGTTACAGCAGATCGTCTTCTTCCTGATCGGCTTCGAGCAATTCTACCAACCGGGCGACCCGGCCCGATGGGAAGGGGCTATGGGCATCGACCTGCGCTTCATCCGCCTCGACCCAGGCCTTGGCACGGGCAAGCTCGGAGGCGTCAGCGCCGGTGCGCAGAATATCAGACAGAAGTGTAGGATCCGTGCCGGGACCCAAGATGCTCTTCACGTCGTTCTCGGTCATGATCTCCTCCTTTCGAATGCTACAAGGAAGTGCGTGAAATATAGGATTTCTGTTCGCAGAAAAAAGTTTTGAGCACCCTCTTGAAACCGTAAGGTGCTGTTCCAAATCAATTTATGCTGATCGCCCAGATGGGGATCGGTGACAAGGCGGGACGCCGTTCCTGCGGTGCTTCCGACGTCTGTACCCATGTTGCTCAAAGGAGGATATGGCTATGGCAACGAGACTTGATTTTGCACCTCTGTTCCGTTCGAGTATCGGTTTCGACCGTATGCTCGACGCACTTGAGGCCGCCCGTCGGGTGGAAACGCTCGACAACTGGCCGCCCTACGACATCGTCAAGACCGGCGAGGACGACTATCGCATCGACATGGCGGTGGCTGGCTTTGCCGAAGACGATCTGACCCTGACCCAGGACAAGAACATGCTGATCGTGTCGGGCCACAAGGAGACTCCCGATGGTGACGACGGTGCCAGCTATCTCTATCGCGGCATCGCCGGTCGGTCGTTTGAACGTCGGTTCGAACTGGCTGATCACGTCCGGGTCGAAGAGGCCACCTTGTCGAACGGCCTGCTGACTGTCCAGCTGAAGCGCGAGGTCCCCGAGGAACTCAAGCCGCGTCGGATCCAGATCGCGTCTCCTGAGGCGACCGAAGGTCTCGAGACCAGGCAGCTCGAGACGGCTCGTGAGCCGGAACCTGTCGCGGCCTGAAGCACCTCGGGCCCAGGATGGGATGCTCCGGCCGCTTTCTTGGCGGTCGGACGCCGTTACCGAAATCTGGAGGGTAAGTAGTGAACTTGATCAGTGGAGATTTCACAGCACAATCACATGCCTCACCCATTCCGAGCCTAGCCGTTTCGCGACCCGACTGGGACTCTTCTCTGCCGGACGATGCGGTCGCCCGGATCTGGAAGCCGTCGAAATCGGCGATGACCTCGGGGCGCGCGGGTACGCAGGGCTGGAAGATGAGCTTTCCGCGCCGGACCGGTCCTTGGCTCGAGCCTTTGATGGGCTGGACGGGTGGGGACGACACGATCCAGCAGATAGACCTGAGCTTTCCGACGCTGGAAGCTGCTATTCGCCATGCAAAGCGTCTGGGGGTGGCTTACGAGGTGCATCTGCCGGCAGGTGAAGCCGCGCGCGGTGCCGCCCGGGCACGGGACAGGCAGGCCGGGCTGTGGTCCGATGCCACGCTTTCTCGGCTCGGCCTGTCGGAGATGCGGCAAACCTATCGCGACGCGATGGCCGGCGCCAAACGGCGGGGCGATCCGAAAGGCGGCGATGATGGGCGTCCTCCCATTGAGGTTGCTTCGGACGCCAGCCTGTCGTTGGAGGCGCGCCGTTCTATCCTGATGAACTGGGCCTACACGGAGTATCTTCAGGATGTCGCCAGCACCGAAGGCATGCCGGAAAATCAACGTGAATCGCAGCTTGCCGAGGTTGAACGAGCGCTGTTGGCGCTTGAAGCGGCGGTGGCCGCCGACGGCATGTATCCGTCCGTTGAGGAAGGGAGGGCGGCATGAATCCCTTCGTTGCAATTGATGCCCAGCAGGCGGTGCCCGATCGTTTCGCTCTGGTCCTCGCCGCGAGCGCCCGCAGCCGGGCGCTGAACGCCGGGGCAGAACCGCGGGTCGAACCTAAACGGCAAGCCACCGAAGAGCTTGCCTTGGAAGAGATCGCGACCGGCGCGATTTCGCAGGAGGAGTTGTTGCCCTTCCTGCCTGCGCCGGCGCCCAAGCGGCTGGCTCGGCCGCATTGAATCCCTGGTGAAGAGAAAGGAGGTAACACCATGAGCAAGACCTGGACTACGAACTATGACAAGCTTGGCGACGGCATCAGCCTTCTCGCGGGCCTCGCCCTCGCTGGGTTGCCCTTCGTCATCACGATGACCGATATTGCCTTCTGGAGCGCCCTGCTGACAGGCGGACTGATCGCAGTGCTTTCCGCAATTGCGCTTTGGCGACCGCATGAAGGGCTTGACTGGGCGCGAGTGGTAACAGGTATTTGGGCGGCCATTAGTCCATGGGTGCTCATTGACGGTTTCACCTTAGGAGTCTCGCTCGCCCACCTGGCGCTCGGCCTGGTCGCACTTGCGTTCCCAGCTTGGCGCCGATGGAAGGACGACGGTGGCAGTTCAGCGCTGACCGCCTAGTAAGATTGCCGGCCCCGAGACTGGGCCGGCAATTTATGAACTTGGTTCAAGGAGACGCATTGTTCTCCGGTTTCTTATTGATGCGGTTATGGTGTTACAATTGACCCACCGTTGTCTGTTGCTGCGGAATACTGACGAGGTATTGTGGCGTTGCGCAAATCCCTCCGGGGTTTGTCTTTATCCCGTGTTTGAGAGCGCACATTCCTTGCTCCGGCACTCGGCACAGACAGTATGAAACCATATCCTAGCCTTTGCCGGTGCAAGATCCCGGCTTCGCGCGGGCCATAGGGTCTTGGCTGGAAAATGATCAGGAGAGGCGCGAAATCCCAGGGTAAGGATCCGGGGTCATGACGGCGCCGGACCCAACACAGACAGGTGAAGATGAACACCGATCCTTATGAGATACTTGGCGTGCCGAAGACCGCCACACAGGACGAGATCAAGAAGGCCTATCGCAAGCTGGCGAAAGAGCTGCACCCGGACCTGCATCCCGATGACAAGGCCAAGCAGGAACGGTTCAAGGAGGTGTCGGCGGCCAACGATCTGCTGGGCGATCCCGAGAAGCGCCGGCGTTTCGATGCCGGCGAGATCGACGCCAGCGGACAGGAACGCCCCGAGCGCCAGTATTACCACCACTATGCCGGCCAGGATGCCGGCCGCCGCTACGACCCGGGTCCGGGTTTCGAGGGTGGAATGGATCAGGACGATCTGAACGACATCTTCTCGCAGTTCTTCAGAGCGCGCGCCGCCGGGGCGGGCGGCGGTGGGTTCCGGCACGAGGTCCACGCCCGCGGTTCGGATATGCGTTATCATCTCGAGGTCGATTTCCTCGATGCCGCGCGCGGCGCGAAGCGTCGTGTCACGATGCCCGATGGCAACAATATCGAAATCACGATCCCGCCTGGCGTCAGGGATGGCCAGACGCTTCGGCTGCGCGGCAAGGGCGCTCCGGGGATCGGCGGTGGCGCCGCCGGCGACGCTCTGGTGACCGTTTCGGTGGGGACGCATCCGGTGTTCGCCCGGCTGGATGACGATATCGAGATGGAATTGCCAATCACCTTCGATGAAGCGGTGCTCGGCGCAAAGGTCGATGTGCCGACCGTATTGGGATCCGTCTCGGTCACGATTCCGAAAGGGGCGTCGTCGGGTCGGCGCCTGAGATTGCGCGGCAAGGGCATCAAGGGCCCGAAAGGCAAGCCGGGCGATCAGATCGTGAGGTTGAAGATCGTGCTGCCTAAAAAGATCGACCCAGAGATGGAGGAACTGGCGGAGCGCTGGCGCCGGATGGCCGTGTTCGACCCGCGCGCCGAATTGCGGAGGATGACATGAGACACACGGAAGAGATGGTCCTCACCAAGATCCGGCGCCTGTCCCGGCGGGAACTCCGGCTTTGGGTGCGCCAAGGGTGGGTACGCCCGGCGGTGGGCGAGGCTGGCCCGGTCTTCGACGAACTCGATATCGCGCGCCTGCGCCTTCTTTGCGATTTGCGAAAGGAGATGGCGCTGCCCACGACTGCTATGCCGGTGGTTTTGAACCTCATCGACCAACTCTACCAAACCCGACGCGACCTGCGAACATTGCTCAGGGCGCTGGACGATCAACCCGAAGATGTAAGAAGCACACTAGCGGCACGCCTTCGTCTTAGCGATACCAACGACGCGGCTGAAGACAGCGATTGAAAATGACTGTTGCGGCCGGTTTTGCCAGAAAACGGTAGTCAAAGGCGGCCGTGTTGCGCAAATCCGGCTCTGATCACAGTTCCCCTTTCCCCGGACGAAATTACCCTATGGCCTCTGTGAGAGGTATGCCGAGCGCGGCGTAACCGCCGAGGACTGCAATGCGGATCTGCAGCTCCACAATCAGGTGGTCAAAGTCTAGAGCCATCAGGGATTTGCGAAGCATCTTGGTGCATTTCATCTTGCTCTCAACACAGCTTCAGCGGTGGTAGCCTGAGCTATTACGTAACCGCCCGATTGAGGCCGCCTGCCTGACGGCGGGGTTCCGAGCTAAGACACGTGCATAACGACGTCCTTAACGACGTGTCTTATTGGGAGGGGCCA
>Ga0208328_1000461_pt1 | contig 18396 bp, 15 predicted proteins | sample DeeseametaMP2633_FD_184170 | JGI IMG/M metagenome (GOLD analysis project Ga0208328, IMG submission 184170) | Marine microbial communities from the Deep Atlantic Ocean - MP2633 (SPAdes) | ecosystem: Environmental > Aquatic > Marine > Unclassified | place: Northeast of Antigua and Barbuda, North... | reverse complement strand
CTCCTCGGAGACGTTCGGGATGTCCCGGGTGATCTCCTCGGGGCCGAGCTTGGTGTCGCGGGCGTCGACCTCGTGCTCCTCGATGTGGATCGAGGTGAGGACGTCCTCCTGCACCAGGCGCTGGCTGAGGATGATCGCGTCCTCGTAGTTGTGACCCTGCCAGGGCATGAACGCCACGAGGAGGTTCGTGCCCAGCGCCATCTCGGCGTCGTCGGTGCAGGGGCCGTCGGCGATCGGCGACCCGACCTCGACCCGGTCGCCCTCGCTGACCAGCGGGCGCTGGTTGATGCAGGTGCCCTGGTTGGAGCGCTTGAACTTCGAGAGGCGGTAGGAGGAGTAGGTGCCGTCGTCGTTCATCGTCTCGACGAGGTCGGCGGAGACCTCCTTGACCACACCGGCGGCCTCGGCGACGACCACGTCACCGGCGTCGACCGCGGCGCGGTACTCGATGCCGGTGCCGACCAGCGGGCTGTCGCTCTTGATCAGCGGAACGGCCTGGCGCTGCATGTTGGCGCCCATGAGCGCACGGTTGGCGTCGTCGTGCTCCAGGAAGGGGATCAGGGCCGTCGCGACCGACACCATCTGGCGCGGCGAGACGTCCATGTAGTCGACCTCCTCGGCGAGGAGCTCGGAGACCTCACCGTCGCGCTGGCGCACCAGCACCCGCTCGTTGACGAAGCGGCCGGTCTCGTCGAGCGCGGCGTTGGCCTGCGCGATGACGTAGCGGTCCTCGTCGTCGGCGGTGAGGTAGTCGACCTTGTCGGTGACCGAGCCGTTCTCCACCTTGCGGTAGGGCGTCTCGACGAACCCGAAGGGGTTGATCCGGCCGTAGGAGGCCAGCGAGCCGATCAGGCCGATGTTGGGACCCTCAGGGGTCTCGATCGGGCACATGCGGCCGTAGTGCGACGGGTGGACGTCACGGACCTCCATGCCGGCACGGTCGCGGGAGAGACCACCCGGGCCGAGCGCGGAGAGGCGTCGCTTGTGGGTCAGACCGGCGATCGGATTGGTCTGGTCCATGAACTGGCTGAGCTGGGAGGTCCCGAAGAACTCCTTCAGCGCCGCCACCACGGGACGGATGTTGATCAGGGACTGGGGCGTGATCGCCTCGACGTCCTGGGTCGTCATCCGCTCGCGGACCACACGCTCCATGCGCGCGAGTCCGGTGCGCAGCTGGTTCTGGATCAGCTCGCCCACGGTGCGCATGCGGCGGTTGCCGAAGTGGTCGATGTCGTCGGCAGCGATGTCGAGGGTGCCCTGCGGCGCCTCGATCTGGGCGCGGCCGTCGTGCAGCGCGACGATGTACTTGATCGCGGCCACGACGTCGTCGACGGTCAGCGTCTGCTGGTCGAAGGCCTCAGTCAGGCCGAGCTTCTTGTTGATCTTGTAGCGGCCGACCTTCGCCAGGTCGTAGCGCTTGGGGTTGAAGTAGTAGTTGTTCAGCAGCGTCTGCGCAGCCTCACGCGTCGGCGGCTCGCCCGGACGCAGCTTGCGGTAGATGTCGAGCAGTGCGTCGTCCTGGCCCTGGGTGTGGTCCTTCTCCAGGGTCAGCATCATCGACTCGTACTCGCCGAACTCCTCGCGGATCTGCTCGTTGGTCCAACCGAGGGCCTTGAGCAGCACGGTGACGTTCTGCTTGCGCTTGCGGTCCAGGCGCACGCCGACCATGTCGCGCTTGTCGATCTCGAACTCCAGCCAGGCACCACGGCTCGGGATGAGCTTGGCGGTGTAGATGTCCTTGTCGGAGGTCTTGTCGGCGGTGCGCTCGAAGTAGACGCCCGGGCTGCGGACCAGCTGGGAGACCACGACGCGCTCGGTGCCGTTGATGACGAAGGTGCCCTTGGGGGTCATGAGCGGGAAGTCGCCCATGAAGACCGTCTGGCCCTTGATCTCACCGGTGTCGTTGTTGGTGAACTCCGCGGAGACGTAGAGCGGAGCGGAGTAGGTGAAGTCCTTCTCCTTGCACTCGTCGACGGTGTACTTGGGGTCGTAGAAGACCGGGTTCTCGAACGAGAGGGACATGGTCTCGGAGAAGTCCTCGATCGGGGAGATCTCCTCGAAGATCTCCTGCAGACCGGACTTCTCGGAGACGTCCTCACCCTCGGCACGACGGCGCTCGACGACGGCGTTCCACTTGTCGTTGCCGACGAGCCAGTCGAAGCTGTCGGTCTGGAGGGAGAGGAGCTGGGGAACCTCGAGAGGTTCGGCGATCTTCGCGAACGAGATGCGGCGGTGGCCGGAGGTGTTGAGCGGGGTGGAGGCAGGCGCAGCCAAGAGGGATCCTTCGACGGGTCAGCTCATCGATGGCGCGAGCCCCCCACAAGACAGCCACCGGACAGGCTGAAGAGCATTTGAGGGCAGGCGCAAAGCGCCACCTTACACACTCGTCGGGCACGCCACAAGAACGGCGTCCACTCGGATCGAACGTCTCGATGAGTGTGGGGCTCCGGAGCCCCGAGGTCAAGCACCTCGGGCGGGGATCCGGGCAGGAGCTGCTCGGCGCCGCCGGCCCGCACCGGGCCGGCTCACTCCTGGATCGGCGAGGTCTGCAGACCGTCCACGAGCCACTGGCCGTCGACGCGGGCCATGGTCACGGTGACCTGGTCCTTGTAGACGATCGGGTCGCTGACCTGCTTGTTCGTAGTGGGACGATCGACGAAGAGCAGCACGTCGACCCGGTCCCGACCGGTGCGCACCACGGCGGAGTCGACCACCTGGGCCCCCACCACCGTCTGGGTCTCTGGGGCGTTGTCCTCGATCAGGCTGAACAGCGGGTCGTACTTGTCGTCCTGGTACGCCGAGGTCATGTAGGACCGCGCGGCCGCCGCGTCCTCGTCGAGACGCCGGTAGTCGTAGGAGAGCACCGGGACGATCGCGCGCACCGCCGCGGCCCGGGCCTGCTCGGCGGACTCCTCGACCAGCACCCCGCCGCGGTCGCTGACCGGCTCGGGAGCCCGTAACGACGCCACGACCGCGATGCTCAGGGCGAGGCCGGCCAGGACGGCCAGGACCACCAGGGTCCAGGCCGGGACCAGCGGGACGCGCCGGCCGGACGAGGGCCCGGGCCGCTCGGCCTCCGTGGCGGTCCCGGTCAGGGGGACCGGGCTCCCCTCCTCCGCCGCAGGCTCCGGCGCGGAGGCAGGGGCGGGCCCGGCACCGAGGTCCGCCCCGGCGCCCTCCAGGCCCGCGTCGTACGCCGCCCGGGCGGCCGGGTCCAGCAGCACCTCGGCCGCCTGGTTGAGCGAGCGGAACCGCCGGTCGGAGGGGTCGAGGTCGGCGATCGCGCCCCGCCAGGCGGTGCGGATCTCCTCGCTCGAGGCGTCCTGGTCGACGTCGAGCAGGTCGTACCAGCTCGGGCCCGTGCTCACTGCTCGTCCTCCGTGTCGGCCGTGGGGCCGGAGCCCGTGCCGGAGCCCTCGTCGTCCGGGTCCTGCGAGGTGCCGTCGGGCGCCTGGCTCGGGTCCAGGGTCACCCCGCTGCCCGTCACGGGCGCGAAGTCGTCGACGAGCCACTCGCCGTCGACCTTGACCAGCATCACCCGCACGCGGAACGGCGCAGGGTCGGTCTCGATCCGCTCGTCGCTGCGCTTGCCGCTGCCGGGGTAGGAGTTCACGAAGGCGCCAGCGACCAGGGCGGTGGCGGAGTCGGCGTCCATGCCGGAGACACCCGCGCCGTAGACCTCGCAGTCGCGCCCCAGGGCCGCCTGGGCGACGGTCAGCTCGGCGGTCCCGACCTGGCCCTCGAAGTCGGCACGGAAGGCCGGGGTGATCAGCTCCCCGACCCGCTCGCGGTAGTCGGGCATCGTGCCGTCCTCGGCGAGGTCGTCGGGACCGTAGGTGTTGACCCGCAGCATGAACTGCGTGGCCACCGACAACACGGCCTCCCGCTCGGCCGCGACGGCGTTGTCGCCCGACAGCAGCGCGCCGAACCGGTCGGGCACCCCACCGGTGGCCGAGGAGGTCCGACTGGCCAGCAGGACCCCGGTCACAACGACCGACCCGACCAGCACCAGGACCAGCACCACGGCCAGGCCCAGCCGGAAGACCGGCGAGGCACCGGCGCGCTCGGGCGCGGCGCTCCCGTCGGCGGAGGGGTCGTGCGACTCGTCGGCGTGCGGGCCGGTCACCGGCTCGACGTCAGGGGCTGGAGGTACAGCCACTTCCAGGACTCCTTCCCCAGGGTGCGCGGCGCCACGCTACCCGGGGAGGTCAAGGCGCTCGGCACGCGGTCGCCCCAGGTGAGGCTGCCGGAGTCGGGGTCGTAGGAGGCCACGACCTCGGAGTCGTAGTCGGCCGGGGCACGGAAGCGGTCGTAGATGTTCTGCGCGCCTCGGGCGTTGCTCTGGGCCGGCGGCTCGTCGCAGCGGGCCTCCTCGTTCATCGGCCGGTTCTCACCGTTCTGGGGCGGACGGGTGTCGGTGCTCTGGTAGCCGTCGTGGCAGATCGGGTTGGTCGTGATGATCAGGCCGAAGTGGGCGTCGTAGAGACCGGTGTCCGGCGACTTCGAGACCACGGTGAAGCCGCCCTCGACCACGTAGGGGTAGATCACCAGGATCTGCTCGAGGCCGTCCAGGCGACGGGTGACGATCTCGCCGGTGGTGATCAGGTTGTTGATCAGGTCCCCGAGCTCGACCTCGTTGTCGTCGATGAAGCGACGCAGCGCCACCGCGGCCCCCGAGCCGTTGTCGAGCAGCTTGTTGACCGCCGGGTCGGCATCGGCGAGCGCGCCGGTGAACAGCGACAGGTTGCGCGCGAAGGAGCGGATGGCGCTCTCGGAGGCGATCTGTCCGTTGAGCACCGTGTTGGAGTCACGGATCAGCGCCGTGGTGGTGTCGAAGTTGTCGTTGGCGGCGTTGATGAAGTTGTTGCCGGTGTCGATGATCTGCTGGAGCTGCTCGCCGGTGCCCGCGAACGCGGCGCCGAGCTCGGTGACCGTGGTCTCCAGGGCCTTGCGGTCCACCGAGCCCACGGTCGTGGCGAGGTTGGAGAGCAGGGTCTCGACGAGGATCGGGGTCCGGGTGTCGGCCATCGCGATCTCGGACCCGTCGGCGAGGTAGGGCTCGTCGTTGGACTTCGGCTGCAGCTCGACGTACTGCTCACCCACGGCCGACTTGTTGCCGACCAGGGCCAGCGTCGCCGCCGGGATGGTGTCGTGCTCGTTGTCGATCGCCAGCTCGACGTCGACGCCCTCCTCGGTCAGGACCAGCCGGTCGACCTTGCCGATCTGCACCCCGCGGTAGGTCACCTCGGCGCCGGCGAAGATGCCGCCGGAGGAGGCGAAGTGCGCGGTCACAGTGTACGCGCTGTCGTAGAAGAGCCGGTCCAGCTTGGCGTAGCGGGCTCCCACGAAGCTGCAGCCGACCAGCGTGATGAGCACGAAGACCAGCAGCTGGACCTTGGTACGGCGCGTGATCACGAGACCACCATCCCGGGGATCATCAGGCCGACGAGGTCGGCGTCGTAGAGCGAGGCCAGCTCGGAGACCCGCGGCCCCGTCGGCGGTGCCTCTCCCCCGGGCGCGGTGCGCGGCAGGCCCTGGCCGCCGCTGGTGCCACCGAAGAGGTCACCGAGGATCGGCAGCTCGATGCCGCCCAAGCCCGGCAGGTCGGGCAGGCCCGGCACCAGGTTGAGCAGCGAGCAGACCACGACCTCCTCGTTCTTGGGCTTGGCGCACTCCTCGCGCAGCTGCAGCAGCAGCTCGAGGCTGCCGAGCACCTTCTGGCACGAGTTGGAGGAGAGGTCGGCGCTGGCCAGGCAGTTGAGCACGGCCCCGACCACCGCGGTCGGCTCCAGCTCGGTGGGCAGCAGCGTGGGCAGGCTGGTCGGCACGCCGGTGATGCCCAGCGAGAGGTCGAGCTCCAGCTCCACGGAGAGGTTGGTGAAGTCACCCATGTGCAGGTTGCGAGCGACCTGCGGGTCGCGCCCGACCACCTCGTCGACGAATGGGTAGGTGAGGGCGACGTTGAAGGCCTTGACGAAGGAGTCACCGGAGTTCGCGAGCTCGGTCAGCACCGGCTGGAGCTGGCGGATCGTCTCGATCGTGGTGTCCTTGGACTGGTTGATGACCCGCACGCCGACGTCGCCGAGCTCGTTGAGTGACTCGAGCATCGTCACGAGGTCCTGGCGCTGGGCGTCCAGCGAGCGCAGCGCGCTGGGGAGCTCGTCCAGGGCGTCATCGATGGTGCCCTGCTGCTGGCGCACCGAGATCGCGAGCTGGTTGAGCCGCTCGATGGCGTCGACGATGTCGGCCTTGTTGTCGTCGAGGGTCTCGGTGAAGACGTCGAGCTGCTGCAGCACCGAGCGCGCGGACTCCTCACGGCCCTCGAGCGCGTTGTTGAGCTCGGAGGCGATGGTCTTCAGCTGCGCGACACCTCCGCCGTTGAGGACCAGCGACAGGGCGCCGAGCACCTCCTCGACCTCGGGGTTGCGGCCGGTCTGCTCGAGCTGGATCAGGTCGCCGTCCCCGAGCCGCTCGGCGTTGCCACCGTCGGCCGGGGTGTCCAGCTCGACGAACTTCTCACCCAGCAGCGAGGTCTGCCGCAGCCGCGCCACGGCGTCGTCGGGGAGGTCCACGTCGTTCTGGAGCTCCATGGTGACCAGCGCGGTGTAGCCGTCGAGGTCCACGTCGGTGATCTTGCCGACGGTGACGTCGTTGACCTTCACCGTCGACTTGGGGACCAGGTCGAGCACGTCGGCGAACTGGGCGGTGACCGTGATCGGGTCGTCGCCGGTGTCGGGCCCGCCCGGCAGCGGCAGCGAGTAGACGTCGAACTCACAGGCGGACAGGGTCAGCGAGGCCGCCAGCAGGCCGAGCGCCACACGGGTCCGGCGCAGCGTCGTACGGCGCATCAGCGGGTCACCTCCACGAGACCGCCCAGGGTGGGGTCGGCCACCTGCGGCGCGACCGAGGCCGATCCCGTCAGCGCGGCCGGGCGGGGCGCGGCTGCCTGGACGAGGTCGCACAGCGCCCCGGTGGGGTCGATCGAGTTGACGACTGTGCACAGGACCAGGCCCGGGTCGTTGATCAGCTGCTGCACGACGTTGCCGACATTGGCGTTGGTGTCCAGCGTGCCGGCCTGGGGGTTGTAGGTGAGGTAGAGGTTGTTCAGCGCCAACGGTGCCACCGCCAGCACCTCCTCGAGGTTGGCGCGCTGCTTGACCAGGACCTTGGCGACCCGGTTGAGCTTGGTGATGTCGCGACCGAGCACGGCCTGGTTGGTCTCGACGAAGTCCTTGACCTGACCCAGCGCGGTGCCGAGGTTGTCGAGCGAGGCCACGAGCTCCTGCCGCTCACCGGAGAGCAGCTCGCTGACGTCGGCCAGCGAGGTGTTGAACTGCCGCACGGTGGTGTCGTTCTCCGCGAGCGTGCTGACGAAGGCCTGCACCTCGGTGAGCGAGGAGAAGAGCTCCTCCTTGTTGTCGTCGAGGGTGGCGCTGAGGTCGCCGAAGTCGGAGATCGTCTGGTTGAACTTCGCACCCTGGCCACCGAAGTTGTCGGCGGTGACCTCGAGGAGGTCGGTCAGCGCGCCGTTCTCGTTGGCGCCGTTGGGGCCGAGGGCGACGTTGAGGTCGTCGAGGCTGTCGTAGATGTCGTCGAGCTCCAGCGGGGTCGCGGTGCGGTCGACGCCGATCACCTCGCCGCTGCCCATCACCTCTCCCCCGGTGTAGGCGGGGGTGAGCTGGATGAACCGGTCGCCCACGATCGACGGGGCGATGATGACCGCCTTCGCGTCGGCGGGGATCTGCACCTCGGGGTCGTAGCTCATGGTCACGACCACCTCGGTGCCCGAGGGGGTCACCGTGTCCACCGTGCCGACCGGGACGCCCAGGACGCGCACGTCGGAGCCCTCGTAGACCGAGACGGTCCTCGGGAAGCTGGCCGTGAGCGTCTTGCGCTCCTCCTCGCCGAAGAGCGTGAACGCGGCCACCACCACGAGGGCGAGCAGGACCACGGGCACCACGAGGCGGCGCAGGAGGCTGGTCGCGGCGCTCATCCGATCCCCCCTCCGTTCGTCAGGTCAGGAAGCGGGGCGAGCGGGAAGTTCTGGATGTAGGTGTCGAACCAGGGTCCGCTGCCCAGGGTGTTGGCGAAGACCCGGTAGAACGGCGCCATCAGCCGCAGGGTGTCGTCGAGGTTGTCCTCGTTCTTGTTCAGCACGTCGAGGACCTCCTCCAGGCTGGACAGGGCCGGCTTCAGGTCCGCACGGGTGTCACGCACCAGCGCGGTGAGCTCCCGGGAGAGCTGCGTGGTCGAGACCAGCAGCCGGTGCACCGCGTCGCGGCGGGCCACCAGGGCACGGAACAGGACGTCGGAGTCCTCCATCAGCTCGATGATGTCCTGGTCGCGGTCGTCGAGGACGGTCGAGACCCGGCGCAGGTTCTTCAGCAGGCTGTTGATCTCGTCGTTCTTGGCCGCCACGTTGGCCGAGAGCGCCGAGACGCCCTCCAGCGCGCCCTGGAACTCCTCGGGCGTGTTGCGCGACAGGTCGGCCAGGGTGGTCAGGGACTGCGCCAGCTGGTCGGTGTTGATGTCGGAGGCGGTGTCGGCGAGACCCTCGAAGGCGTCGACGACGTCGTACGGCGAGCTCGTGCGCTCCACCGGGATCGTCGTGCCCTCGGCCATCTGGCCGGACCCGGCCGGCTCGATGGCCAAGAACATGTCGCCCAGCAGCGTCTTGACCTTCAGGTCGGCGCGCGAGGTAGGTCCGAACTGGGAGTCGGTCTTGATGCGGAACCCGACGTGGACCTTGTCGCCGTCGAGCTCGATGCTCTCGACGGCCCCCACCCGGACGCCGGCGATGCGGACCTCGTCGCCCACCTTGATGCCCCCGGCCTCGGAGAAGTTGGCGTAGTAGGTGTCGCCGCCGCCGATCAGCGGAAGGTCCTGGGCACGGAATGCCGCCACCAGGGCCACAGCCAGGACGGCGATGCTGATCGCCCCGACGATGACCGGGTTGCGCTCACGGAAGGGCTTCATCCGAGGTCACACCTCGCTCCACCCACGTTGTAGTCGACCGGGACCGAGCTGCCGCCGGGGAGCCGGACGCGGCCCTGGAAGTGGCAGAGGTAGAAGTTGAAGTAGGAGCCGTAGATCGCGGTGCGACCCACCTTCTCCAGCTTGATCGGCAGCACCTGGAGCGCACGGTCGAGCTCACCCTTGTTGCGGTTGATGTTGTCGGCGAATCGGCGCAGCTGCTTGATGTCGTTGGTGAACGGCTTGCGGATGCCGGTGACCAGCGAGGCCGTCTCCTCGGAGAGGGCCGAGATCTGCTCGAGCGAGTCGAGGATCGGCTTGCGGTCCTGCTTGAGGCCCTTGACGAGCTGCTTGAAGGTGACGATCAGGTCGCTCAGCTCGCTGTCGCGGTCGGCGATGCGGTCCAGCACGTCGTCGAGGTTGACGATCAGGTCGCTGATCACCTCGTCGCGGTCGGCGAGGGTCTTGGTCACCGAGGCCGTGTGGCCCAGCAGGCTCTCGAGCGTGCCGCCCTCGCCCTGGAAGACCTGGACGATCTCGTAGGAGAGCTGGTTGATGTCATCGGGCGACAGCGCCTGGAACAACGGCTTGAAGCCGTTGAAGAGCACCGTGAGGTCGAGCGCCGGGCTGGTGTTGCGGACGTCGATGATCGCGTCCTCCTCCAGCGCAGTGGTGTCGCCGGCCTTCTGGCTCAAGGAGATGTAGCGCTGGCCGACGAGGTTGCGGTAGCGGATGGCGGCGTGGGTCGCGAGATTGACCGCGACGTCCTCGTCGACGTCGAAGGAGACCAGCGCGCGCGTCCGGTCGACGATCTCGATGTCGGTCACGCTGCCGACCTTCACGCCGGCGACGCGGACGTCGTCGCCCTTGACGACGCCGGTGGCGTCGACGAACTCGGCCCGGTAGGGCTTGGAGGCACCGAAGGTGAGGTTGCCGACCATCACGACGAGCAGGCCCGTGGCCATCGTGGTGATCACGATGAAGACGAGGAGCTTGACGAGGTCGGCGGAGGTCTTGGCGTCGAGGAGCTTCATCGCATGCTCACCTCCGCGCCGCGTGCCATCGGCCCGAGCAGCAGCGGCCCGAGGTCGGAGACGTCCTCGGCGCCGACCCCGAGGCCCGGCGCGAGCAGCTCCTTGAGGAAGGAGGACTCGGTGGCGGTGCCGGTCCAGCCCTCGCTGCTGCGGAACCACGGCCCGGGAGCGACCCGGGAGGTGCCCTTGCCGGTCGGCTCGTCGACGCCGTCGTCCATGTTCGGTTGGGCTCGCACGGGGTTGTCCTGGTTCCAGGGCGGGTTGGGCAGGTTCAGGCAGTTGGGTCCCCGGTCCTCGCCGTAGCGCGGCACGTCGTTGACGTTGTAGCCGCGCGGCTGGTTGGGGAGGGTCTCCAGCACGATGTGGAGGGTGAAGTTGCGGAACGCCTCGGCCTGCAGCTTGCCGGCGTTGACGATGCCCTTGGACAGGCACGAGAACTCCGGGGCGTACTTGGCCAGCATCGTGACCTGGGGCTTGCTGACCTCGCCGAGGCGGATCAGGTTGTCGCCGTTGGTGCGCAGGAAGGACTCGGCGCTGCCGGAGAAGTCCGAGACGTCGTTGAAGAGCGCGTTGAGGGCGTCCTCGCGGTTCTCCAGGGTGCCGAGCGTGGTGATCTGGTCGCGGAGGATCTGGCCGACCTCGGGCAGCACGTCGGCGTAGATGTCGGAGACCCGGGCGGTCAGCCGCAGGTCCTCGACCAGCGCCGGCAGCTGCGGGTTGAACCGCTTGAGGTAGCGGTCGATGGTCTCGAGGTTGTCGCCCAGCTGGTCACCGCGGCCCTCGAGGGCGGTCGCCAGGGCGTTGAGGGTCATGTTGAGCTCTGCCGGCTGCACGGTGCGCAGCAGCGGGTAGAGGTCGTTGAGCACGGCCTCCACCTCGGTGGCGGTCTTGGTCTGGTCGATGACGTCGCCCGGCTGCAGGGAGTCCGAGGCGGGCGCGTCGGGGATGACCAGGGAGACGTACTTCTCGCCGAACAGCGTCTTGGGCACGATCTGCCCGGTGACGTCGGCGGGGACCTGGTCGATCTCACCGGGGTAGATGCCCAAGGTGACCTCGGCGCCGTCGGCGACCGGCTCGTAGTCGAGCACCTCGCCGATGATCACGCCGCGGATCTTCACGTCGCCGCGCTGGGGCAGCTGCAGACCCAGCGTGGAGGACTGCAGCGTGACCTCGTCGTACTCGGCGAACTTCTTGGTGAACACGGCATAGGTCAGCCACACGCTGCTGAGGAGCAGCGCGAGGAAGACGATCCCGAGGAGCTTGAACTGCTTCAACATCGCCTAGCCCGCCAGTCTCACGGTCGTGGTGGTGCCCCAGATCGCCATCGACAGGAACAGGTCGATGACGTTCACGGCCACGATGGACGTCCGCACCGCGCGCCCCACGGCCACGCCCACCCCGGCCGGGCCGCCGGAGGCGGTGTAGCCGTAGTAGCAGTGGATCAGGATCACGGTGACGGCGAAGACCAGCACCTTGCCGAAGGACCACAGCACGTCGCCGGGCGGCAGGAACTGGTTGAAGTAGTAGTCGTAGGTGCCCGCGGACTGTCCGTAGAACTGGATCACGGTCAGGCGCGTGGCGAAGTAGGAGGAGAGCAGGCCCACGACGTAGAGCGGGATGATCGCGATCAGGCCGCCGACGATGCGCGTGGAGACGAGGTACTGCATCGACGGGATCGCCATCACCTCGACGGCGTCGATCTCCTCGGAGATGCGCATCGCGCCGAGCTGGGCGGTGAAGCCGCAGCCCACGGTCGCGGCCAGCGCGATGCCCGCGACCAGCGGCGCGATCTCGCGGGTGTTGAAGTACGCCGAGACGAACCCGGCGAACGGGGCCGTGCCGATCTGGTCGAGCGCGGCGTACCCGGAGAGGCCGACCTGCGCGCCGGTGAAGAACGTCATCGACACGATGACGCCGACGGTGCCGCCGATGACGGCCAGGGAGCCGGAGCCGAGGGTGACCTCGGCGAGGATCCGCAGGACCTCCTTCTGGTAGCGCACCGCAGCACGGGGCGCCGCCACGAGGGCACGGATGTAGAACGCGAGCTGCTGGCCCAGGTCGTCGAGGGACGAGAGGGGCTTGGTGTAGACCGCCTTGAGGTTCGCCATGTGCTCAGCCCGTCTTCGGGGGGACGACCTGGAGGTAGATCGCACTGATGACGAAGTTGACGATGAACAGCAGGACGAAGGTGATGACCACGGACTCGTTCACCGCATCACCCACGCCCTTGGGTCCGCCGGCGGCGTTCATGCCCTTGTAGGCGGCCACCACCGCTGCGATCAGACCGAAGATCGTCGCCTTCACCAGGCCGACCCACAGGTCCGGCAGCTGGGCCAGCGCGGTGAAGCTGGCGATGTAGGCGCCCGGCGTCCCGTCCTGGAGCACGACGTTGAAGACGTAGCCGCCGGCCACGCCGACCACCGAGACCAGGCCGTTGAGGAAGACGGCGACGAGCATGGCCGCGAGCACCCGCGGCACCACGAGGCGCTGGATGGGGTCGATGCCCAGCACCATCATGGCGTCGAGCTCCTCGCGGATCTTGCGCGCGCCGAGGTCGGCGGCGATCGCCGACCCGCCCGCCCCTGCGATGAGCAGCGCCGTCGCGATCGGTGCGGCCTGCTGGACGACCGCGAGCACGGAGGCCGAGCCGGTGAAGGACTGTGCCCCGAACTGCTTGATGAGCCCGCCCACCTGCAGCGCGATGACCGCGCCGAAGGGGATGGCCACCAGCGCGGTGGGGATGATCGTCACCGACGCGATGAACCAGGCCTGCTGGATGAACTCGCGGAGCTGGAAGGGGCGACGGAACAGGGCCCGTCCCACGTCGAGGCCGAAGGCGAAGAGCTTGCCTGCGGCCCCGACCGGGGCGAGCACCCTGGTCGCGGTCATGGACGCCACGTGTGTCTCGAACTCCTCAGGCGCCCGTGGTCATGGTCATGTTCTCCTCGAACGACCCCGGCGGGGGCGTCACGCCGTTGTCGCGGCACCAGGCACCCGGCTCGCGCTGGGAACGGCGCGGGATGCCGTTCGAGGGCTCGAGCTGCATCGGGATCGGCGGCAGCGGGGGCAGCTCCTGGTCGGCCTCGGCCGCCAGCTCGTCGGCGTCCTTCTCCTCCGACATGCCGATGGGGCCGACGCGCTGGGCGTTGAGGAACTGACGCACCACCGGCTCCTCGGAGCTGAGCAGCATCTCGCGGGGGCCGAACATCGCCAGGTGCTTGTGGTAGAGCAGGCCGATGTTGTCGGGCACCGTCCGAGCGGTGTTGATGTCGTGGGTCACGATCAGGAACGTCGCGTCGATCTGGGCGTTCAGGTCGACGATCAGCTGGTTGAGGAACGCGGTGCGGACCGGGTCGAGGCCGGAGTCGGGCTCGTCGAAGAGGACGATCTCGGGGTCGAGGACCAGCGCGCGGGCCAGGCCGGCGCGCTTGCGCATGCCGCCGGAGATCTCACCGGGAAGCTTGTCCTCGGCGCCGAGGAGACCGACGAGGTCCATCTTCTCCATCACGATGGAGCGGACCTCGGACTCGGACTTCTTGGTGTGCTCGCGCAGCGGGAAGGCCACGTTGTCGTAGAGGTTCATCGAGCCGAACATCGCGCCGTCCTGGAACAGCACGCCGAAGAGCTTGCGGATCTCGTAGAGCTCACGCTCGGAGCAGGAGGCGATGTCGGTGCCCTCGATGATGATCGAGCCCTGGTCGGGCTTCAGCAGACCGATCAGCGTCTTCAGGAACACCGACTTGCCGGTGCCCGACGGGCCGAGCATCACGCAGATCTCGCCGGCGGGGACGGTCAGCGTCACGTCCCCCCAGATCAGCTGCTTCCCGAAGGACTTGGTCAGGTTCTCGACCTTGATCTCCACGCCCATGTACGTGACTCCCCTTCGTCCTGCGGCTGCAGCGTCCACCACGCCCCGTCGGGGAGGTGACCACACTCACGGGTAACAACGCCGTTACCGCGGCGAGGTTACGTCACTTTGTCGCCGACGTCACTCAGACGCCGATCACCGAGACGTGAGGGCGGCCCCACGGGCGCTATCCCCCGGTGGGTACACCCGCGGATCGGCCCGGATCGCCCCGAAGCTGCCTGCGACCTGCACAAATGCCTGACGGCCCCGCTCCCACGAGGGGAACGGGGCCGTCGGCGCGACCGAGGGCGGCCTGGGCCGCCCACCGGTCAGGGGGTCACTTGACGGTGACGGTGGCGCCGGCGCCCTCGAGGGCCTCCTTGGCCTTCTCAGCGGCGTCCTTGGCGACCTTCTCCAGGATCGGCTTCGGGGCGGCCTCGACGAGCTCCTTGGCCTCCTTCAGACCGAGCGAGGTCAGGGCGCGCACCTCCTTGATGACGTTGATCTTCTTGTCACCAGCGGCCTCGAGGATGACGTCGAACTCGTCCTGCTCGGCAGCGGCGGCCTCGCCACCACCGGCACCGCCGGCGGCGGGAGCGGCGGCCACGGCGACCGGGGCGGCGGCGGTGACGCCGAAGGTGTCCTCGAACTGCTTCACGAACTCGGAGAGCTCGATGAGGGTCATCTCCTTGAACGCGTCGAGGAGCTCGTCAGTGCTCAGCTTCGCCATGATGGCGTTCCTTCCGTTGGTGGCCGCGACATCTCGGTCGTCGGCCGGGTTTCAGGTGGTGGTGTGCCGGGGTCGGAGCCTGGTGGCTCAGGCCTCGGCGGTGTCGCCCTCGTCAGAGGCCTCGGCGGCAGCCGGGGCCTCGTCGGCGGGGGCCTCGGCCGCGGTGTCCTCCGCGGCGGGGGCCTCCTCGGCGGCGACCGGCGTACCGGCACCACCTGCGAGGATCGAGGGGTCCTGCTCGGCCTTGGCCTGCAGCGCACCCGCGAGACGGGCGGCCTGGGCGATCGGCGCGTTGAGCAGGTAGACGGCCTGGCTGAGCGACGCGAGCATCGCGCCGGCCAGCTTGCCCAACAGCACCTCACGGGACTCGAGGTCCGCCAGCTTGGCGATCTCGGCCGCGTCGAGGGGCTGGCCGTCGAGGACGCCACCCTTGATCACGAGGGTGGGGTTGGCCTTGGCAAAGTCACGCAGGCCCTTGGCGGCCTCGACCACGTCGCCGTTGATGAAGGCGATCGCGGTGGGGCCGGTCAGCAGCTCGTCGAAGCCGGAGATCCCGACCTCGTCGGCGGCCAGCTTGGCCAGCGTGTTCTTGACCACGGCGTACGAAGCGTTCTCGCCGAGGGAGCGACGGAGGTCCTGCAGCTCCTTCACGGTGAGACCGCGGTACTCGGTCAGCACGGCACCTGCGGAGGCGTTGAACGACTCAACGATCTCCGCGACGGCCGCCTGCTTGTCTGCCCGCGCCATGGGTCTCCTCACTTCTGCTGGAGAGACCGCGGGCACCCGTGGAATGACGAACGCCCCGAGCACAGGTGCTCAGGGCGTGACCGGCGGGGCCGGCTTACTCTGCTCACCTGCGCAGGTCGCCCGCTCTCGCGGGGCCTTCGGACCGACTGCCTGGGCAGCCGGACGACCGGCGGTCTCTGGTTACGAGAAGTAACGATAGGTGTTACCCACGGACGCGCCAAATCGGGCAGGGTCGGGGACGTGACGAGCACCGGCTGGGCCGAGGCCCAGAGCATCGACGACGTCCTGGACCGGATGGAGACCATCTCATCGGCGCTGCCCGCCGAGGACGGCGTGGCGACGTTCAACCGGATGTACCACCAGGTCACCCGGCTCGTGGACGTGGCCATCGACCAGGGCCGCTTCGGCGCCGGACCCTTCCTCGGGCGGCTCGACGTGCACTTCGCCAACCTGTTCTTCGAGGCCTACGCCGCCGACCTCGACGGCCGCGAGGTCAACGACGCCTGGGCGCCGCTCTTCGACAACCGCCGCAAGCCACGGACCCACCCGATCCAGTTCGCCCTGGCCGGCATGAACGCCCACATCTGCCACGACCTGCCCTCCGCGGTGGTGCTGACCTGCCGGGAGCTCGGCGTCGACCCGGTCGACGACAGCCCCGAGCACGTGGACTTCTCCACCACCAACCACGTGCTCGAGGAGGCCGCGGACGAGATCAAGTCGTGGTTCTCCAACGGCGTCGTGGCCCGGCTCGACGAGATCGGCGGGCGCCTCGACGACGGCTTCGCGATGTTCGGCATCCACGTCGCCCGGGCCGGCGCCTGGCAGGTGGCGCAGATGTTGTGGGACCTCGCCGACAACCCGCGACTGGACGCGATGTTCCGCGGCAACCTCGGGCGCGGCGTGGGCCTGGCCAGCCGCGGCATCCTGATCTGAGCCTGTCCCGGCGGACACCCCCACCGGGCGCGCCGGCGGGGCTGGCAGGATCGGGGCCATGACCGAGCGCGCGCCCCTGTCCTCCCTCTCCGCCGACGAGCTGGCTGCCTTCCTCGCCGACAAGCAGGCGGCGTACGCCGAGCTGAAGGACCGCGGGCTCTCGCTCGACCTCACGCGCGGCAAGCCGGCGAGCGACCAGCTCGACCTCTCCGAGGCGCTCTTGTCGCTCCCCACGGGGCACACCGACCGCAGCGGCGCCGACGTGCGCAACTACGGCGGGCTGGAGGGTCTCCCGGAGCTGCGCGAGATGTTCGCCGAGCTCTTGGGCGTGGAGACCGCCCAGGTGATCTGCGGCGGCAACTCCAGCCTCACGATGATGCACCAGGCGCTCACCGACCTGCTGCTGTGGGGCGGCCCCGGCTCGGAGCGGGCGTGGAAGGACGAGCCGGTCGTGAAGTTCGTCTGCCCCGTCCCCGGCTACGACCGGCACTTCTCGATGCTGGCCGACTTCGGCATCGAGATGGTGACCGTCCCGATGAATGAGGACGGCCCCGACGTCGAGGCGGTCCGCGCACTCGTCGCCGACGACCCGTCGGTCAAGGGCCTGTGGATCGTCCCGACGTACGCCAACCCGACCGGCGCCACCTGCTCGGTCGAGGTCGCGACCGCCCTGATGTCGATGCCGACCGCGGCCCCGGACTTCCGGGTGTTCTGGGACAACGCCTACGCGCTGCACCACCTCACCGACACCGAGGTCAAGAGCGCCGACGCCCTCTCGATCGCCGCCGCCAACGGCCACCCCGACCGGCCGATCATGTTCGCCTCGACCTCCAAGATCACCTTCGCCGGCGCCGGCGTCGCAGTGATGGCGATGTCGGAGACCAACATGGCGTGGTTCCTGGGGCACCTCGGCATGGCCTCCATCGGCCCCGACAAGGTCAACCACCTGCGTCACGTGCAGTTCTTCGGCGACGCCGACGGCGTGCGGGCCCACATGCGCAAGCACCGCGACCTGATCGCGCCGAAGTTCGCCGCGGTGCAGGCTGCCCTGACCGCTGAGCTCGCCGGGCTCGAGGTCGCCGAGTGGACCGAGCCGACCGGCGGCTACTTCGTGAACCTCGACGTCAGGGACGGCACCGCCACCCGGGTCGTGCAGCTGGCCAAGGAGGCAGGCATCGCCCTCACCCCCGCCGGCGCGTCCTTCCCCCACGGCCGGGACCCGCGCGACCGCAACATCCGCCTCGCCCCCACCTTCCCGCCGCTGGAGCAGGTCGAGACCGCCATGGCCGGCGTCGCCACCTGCGTGGCGCTCGCCGCCGCGGAGGCGCTCACCCGCTGACGCGCTGTGGGGGCGGAGCAGGGCTCGGACCCCCGACCGGGTGGTGGGGGCGGAGCGGCTCCCGGTCGCCCACACCCCCGCCGGAGGGATCCACCCCTTCCGCTCCTTCGTCGCTCCAGGGGGGCCAATCCCGCCACCCTCCGGCGGGGGTGCGTGCGTCCGTCCACCGCTCCGCCCTCGTGCCCGCCCGCAGGTCCGACCCGCACGCTCGAGGTCTCCACGGTGCCGGGGCGCCGCGCCGCGTCAGCGGCGTCGGCGGTGGGCCCGGCTGCGCCCCCGGAGGAGGGTGGACGGGCCTGGCCCCCCTCTCGTGAGGGACGAGCGAGAGGGGTGGTTCCGACGAAGGGGGTGTGGCGGGCCCACCGCCGCCGCCCCACCCCCGCGGGGCGGTGCCCCGACACCCCATCCCGGCCGACACCACCCACCCAGCCACGGAGAACGACACGAAGGCCCGGCCCCCTCGCGGGGACCGGGCCTTCGACGTACAGCGGTGTCGACCGCGTGGACTCAGGCGCTGGCCTCGTCCTCGGCGGCGACGTTCTTGGTGCGGTTCGGGTCGACCTGGACGCCGGGGCCCATGGTGGTCGAGACCGTGATCTTCTTGATGTAGCGGCCCTTGGAGCTGGCCGGCTTGAGACGCAGCACCTCCTCGAGGGCGGCGGCGTAGTTCTCGGCCAGCGCGGCCTCGGAGAACGACGCCTTGCCGATGATGAAGTGCAGGTTGGCGTGGCGGTCGACGCGGAACTCGATCTTGCCGCCCTTGATGTCCGTCACGGCCTTGGCCGGGTCGGGC
>Ga0208328_1000459_pt1 | contig 18506 bp, 12 predicted proteins | sample DeeseametaMP2633_FD_184170 | JGI IMG/M metagenome (GOLD analysis project Ga0208328, IMG submission 184170) | Marine microbial communities from the Deep Atlantic Ocean - MP2633 (SPAdes) | ecosystem: Environmental > Aquatic > Marine > Unclassified | place: Northeast of Antigua and Barbuda, North... | reverse complement strand
GCCCCGCCCACAGCACCCGCCGGTCCCCCGGCGATCCACCGCAAATGCGCGGCCTGCGCCGGCGGCGGCCCGCCCTGCGCCCATTGCGCCGAGGAGGAGCTGATGCGCAAGGCCGTGGGCACTGCCATGCCCTCCGCCGCCAACGCCTCCGCCGCCGCGGATGCGATCTCGGGCGGGGGCCGGCCGCTCTCGCCCGCGACGCGCAGCTACTTCGAGCCGCGCTTCGGCGCCGACCTCTCCGGCGTCCGTGTCCACACCGAGGCGCGCGCCGCCCGGGCCGCGCGCGGCATCGGCGCCAAGGCCTATGCCATGGGCCCGCACGTGGCCTTCGCACCGGGCCGCTACGCGCCGTCCACGGGCGAGGGCCGCCGGCTGCTCGCGCATGAGCTGGCGCATGTGGTGCGGGGCCACGGGACCGCCGGTCCCGGGCCCTCGGTCTTCCGCGAGGGCGAGGACGACGCCGCAACCGCCGAGCCCGCCGCGCCGCTGAGCCGGCAGGAAGAGATCGCGCTGTCCCGAAGCTCTCCCGGCCGGGTGACCGCGACGCTGCGCCCGTTCCGCTTCGTGCTCGAGAACTTCGCCATCGACAGCGCAAGGCTCAAGGACGAGCACCGCGCCGTGCTGGCCGAGCTGCGCAGGCTCATCGCGGTGGCGGAGCCCGGCGCGCTGCGGGTCGTGATCGTCGGCCACGCGGACGAATCCGGCCCGGAGCTGCACAACAGCGGCCTTTCGGTGCGCCGGGCCCGTGCCGTTCGAACGGCGCTCGGGCGGGCGTCGGGCGCGGGGATCGCCGGGTTCGGAGAAGCGGCCCCGCTCGATCCCGCCGACAGCGTCGAGGCCCGCAGCCGCAACCGGCGGGTCGAGATCCTGCTGCTGCCCGGGCCCCGGCCTCCGCCGCCGGTGCGGGTCGAGGAGGAGCCGCCGGTCGACGACGACACGCCCACACCGGTCGAGACCCGCGACCCTCCGCCGGTCGACGAGAGCTTCTGCGAGCGCTTCCCGCTGATCTGCGCGGCGCTGCTGGCGGGCGGCGGCATCGCCATCGGCGAGTTCCTGCGGCGTCTCCTGTGGAACGCCCTGCGCTCGGCGGCGGCGAGCCTCGCCGCGGGTGGCCTCGCGGCGGCACTCTCGACGCTGGCCACGGCGCTCAGCGGGCTTGGCGGCGCGCTCGCCGCGGCGGTGGGCTCGGCGCTGGCCTATTGCCTCGCGGACCCGTCGGCCTGCCTGCCCGACACCGACGGGCCGGGCGGTGACGACGACACCGACGACGACCGTGACAACGACGAGGAAGACGACGATCCGCCCGAGCGCCACGCCTGCGTGGATGTGGTCAACCTGCCCAGCGGGGCGCTTCCGCCGGCGGTTCTGCAGGGCGTGGGCGTCAGGTATTTCCTTCAGCGCAGCTTCAACATGTCGATCATGTTCCGCAACGATCCCGAAACCGGCTGCGACTGCAGTTGCGGCGAGTACCTGCAGAAGGTCAACGGCACCTTCGAGAAGAACCTCGGGGCGGGCTGGGTGCGGATGCGCGCGCCGCCCACGGTGTCGAGTTCGCAGCTGCACCCGACCCGGCCCGAGGAGGACGCCCGGCACGGGCGGCTGCCCTACGGCCACAGGTTCAGCGACGCCGCGCGCAGCAGTGCCCGCGACCCGGAGGATTTCGACCAGTTCCTTCCCGCCATGGAGGACGGCTGTCTCTATTCCGGCAGCGACTCGCCGGGGATCACCTTCGTGACCGATCCGCCGCCGGCGCCGGGCACGGAGTACCGGTTCCACCTCGAGTTCTCCGGAGTGCCGGTCGACGGCTGCCACGGGCGCCGCCCGATCCCGGGCCATCGCCACGAATGGACCGTGGACGGCTACGCCCGCATCCCCGAACCGACCGAGGAGCCACCCGGGGACGACACGCCGGAGCCGACCCCCGACACCGACGACACCCGGGCGACCGACACCGCGCCGCCGCCGCGCTACGACGGGCCGACCATCGGCCCCGCGCCGGACAACGTGGTCCCGGTCCCGACCGATCCGAATGCGTTCTGCGTCAACGACAACATCGCCTGCATCACCGCCGAATACCTCCTCGACCGCCGCCTCGTGGTGACCGACGCCGAGATCGAGCGCGCCGTCCTGCTCGAGTTCCGGGCCCTGCGAAACCGCTGCCGGGTCCACCGCTGGCGGCCCACGCCAGTCCAGCCGGACCGGCCGCTGATCTGGGACGGCTACGTGCGCAGCCAGGCCCGGGCGCGGGTCCGCCGTTACCTTGCCGCCCGCGGCATGCTCTTCGACAGCGACCCGGGGCCGCTCTGCCCGTTCCCATGAGCGGGGGCGCCCGCCGGGTGACGTCAATTTCTGCCAGGCGCCGAGTGACGGGTATGCAACTCAGGCGCGAGATGCTACCCTTGGGGTATAGTCAAGAAAGCATTCCTACTTCTCGGCGCGAGCGGTGTCTGGAGGAGCAATGAGTTCGGATTTCCCCCGGTCTCCCCGGGTCATGAAGGGCGGTCTGGTCGCCTATCAGTTGCCAGAGCTGACGCCCACGATCATCGTCTACCAGTACAACCCTGACGAGGTGCAGCGACAGTTGCGGCTGCGCGGTGGCGGCGGTGGCGGGCGCGGCGATTCCAACCGGGTGAACGGCCCTCCGGAAGAGACGCTCAGCTTCACGCTCGACATCGACGCGGCCGACCAGCTCGAGGTGCCTTCCGAGAACGCCATCACCGTCCGGAACGGTCTGCACCCGGTGATTGCCGCGCTCGAGGGGCTGCTCTATCCGCCCTATCCGCTGGTCATCGCCAACGAGGCGCTGGCGATCGCCGGCACCGCCTTCATCCAGGGCGAGCAGGCCCCGATGGTGCTGCTGGTCTGGGGCCCGAGGCGGGTGCTGCCGGTGCAGATCGACAGCCTGTCGATCCGCGAGCAGGCCTTCGACCAGCAGCTCAACCCGATCCGGGTGCAGGTCGAGATGTCGGCCAGCGTCCAGACCTATCGCGACCTCGACATCACCAACCCCGGTTACTGGGTCTACATGTCGTCCTTCACCCAGAAAGAGGTGATGGCGACGCTCAACACCTTCGGCAACCGGACCGGAATCCAGGGGCTGCTGCCCCTCTGAAGGAGACGCCATGTTCTTCCGCGGCTCGCGCTACGACCCGGTCCCAGAGGCCGAACACGTCACGCCGGACGGGCGGGTGCTGCGCCACAAGCGCCGCCGCGTGATCCCGGTCACGCCCGCGCCGCTGGGCACGCTGGTGCGGCCGGGCGACCGTCCCGACCTGGTGGCCTTCCGCACGCTGGGCGACCCCGAGCTGTTCTGGATGCTCTGCGACGCCAACCTGCAACAGCGCCCGGCCGAGCTGACCGCGAAGCCCGGCGACGTGGTCGGCGTGCCCGGGCCGGAAGGCGGGCGGCCATGATCTTTCCGACGTATTTCCGGGTCGAGGTCGGCTTCGCGCCGCTGCCGCCGCCATGGTTCACCGCCCTGCGCGAGATCGAGGTCGAGACAGCGGTGGGGCAGGCGTCGATCTTCCGGCTGCATTTCGAGCTCTCGCGCAACGCTTTCGGCGATTTCGACGCGCTGGCGCTGGATCTCTTCGCGCCGCTGATGCCGGTCTCGATCTCGATCTCCGCCGGGCCGGGCGTGCCGCTGACGATCATCAACGGACGGGTGGCCGACGGGCAGCTCGGGGTGACCAACACCCCCGGCACCTCGACCTACGAGGTGGTGGGCATGGACGTGCTCGGCACCGCCATGGCCCAGCAGCAGGCGCCGTTTCCCTGGACCAACATGTCCGAAGACCAGATCGCGGCCTCGATCTTCGGCAGCCACGGGCTGGTGCCGGTGGTGATCCCGACGCCGCCGCTGCGCATCGACCCCGAGACGGCGACGGTGCAGCGCGGCTCCGACGCCAATTTCCTGCAGCAGCTGGCGCAGCGCAACGGCTACGCGCTCTACGTCCAGCCCGAGCCGGTCAGCGGCCGCGACGTGGGGCATTTCCACCCGCCACTGACGCCGCCGCTGCCGCCGCAGGGGGTGCTGTCCATCGACTTCGGCGTCCGCACCAACCTCGACAGCCTCAACGTCTCCAACGACATGCTGCAGCCGAGCGGCGTCATGGGCTCGAAGATCGACCCGCGCAGCGGTGCGCCGGTGCCCGTGGTCGCGCCGGCCGCCGCCGAGATGCCGATGGGGCTGCAGCCGGCGTTGAGCCGGATCGTCCCGCCGCCGGTCGAGCGCATTCACGACACCGACGCCGACGGCCCGGCCGAGGCGCAGTACCAGGCGCTGCAGCGCGCCACCGCCAGCGCCCGGGCGATCCGCGCCACCGCCGAGGTCGACGGGGTGAAATTCGCGCGTCCGCTGTTTGCCGGGGTGCCCGTGCTGGTGCGCGGGGCAGGGCGGCAGTACAGCGGGCTCTACTACGTCGAAAGCGTCACGCACCGGATTTCGCGTGACGAATACAAGCAATCGGTCGGGCTGTGGCGCAACGCCGTGGGGCTGACGGGGGTCGAGGTCTTCGTCGATCCCTTCGCCGCGGCCTGACGACACTGCGGCCCGACGCTGCGGCCTGACGGAGGAAGACAAGGGAAAGGAGCACGACCATGCCCGACGGAACCCCGCGCGACCTGCGCGAAAGGGTCTACGGCAAGCACCGGGGCATCGTCCTGCGCTCGGACGACCCCGAGCGGCGCGGGCGCCTGACCGCCATGGTGCCCGAGGTGCTGGCAGAGGTCCCCACAGGTTGGGCCGATCCCTGCGTGCCCTATGCCGGGCTCAACGCGGGCTTCCTGTCGCTGCCGCTGCCCGGGGCCGGCGTCTGGATCGAGTTCGAGGGCGGCGACGTCTCGCGCCCGATCTGGACCGGCTGCTACTGGCGCACCGCCGAGGCGCCGATGCCGCCGCCGGCCGGGGCGGGCGGCAGGCAGGCGCAGAAGATCTGGCGCTCGGACCTCGGCTTCACGGTGATGCTGGACGACGGCGCGCAGCTCATGACGGTGAGCGACCCCACCGGCCAGAACAAGGTCGAGGTCGACGTCGCCACCGGCACGGTGACGATCAAGGGGCTCGCGAAGGTCGTGCACGACGGCCCGCTCGTGCACATCGGCAGCGCCGCCGCGCGGCACCCGGCGGCCTTCGGCGACGACCTGCTGACCTACCTCAACCAGCTGGTGACGATCTTCAACGCCCACGTGCACCCCGGCGAGCTGGCGCTCGGGGTCCTGCCGGTCACGCCCGCGCCGCCGGTCGGGCCGATGCCGCCGCCGACCCCCGCCCTGATCTCGACCAAAGTCTTCGTGGAGTAGCGCCGATGCCGAACCTTCGCCCCGGAAACCTGACCGACGTTCCCGCCGACGAGACGCAGTTCACCGGCTCGCTGGCGGATACGATCGAGCAGGAGCTCGACGCGCTCCTGGCCCTCGACGGTCTGCCGCAGCTGCCCTCGGACCCGACCGACAGCGAGGTGCGCGCGCGCCGCCGCTTCCTCATCGCCATCGCCCGCGGCGTGGTGCGGCACCTGCACGAGAACCCCGAGGCCTTCGTCGTCACCCTCTCGGGCGGCGACCATCAGGTCGCCATCAACGCGGAGCAGCTCTGATGGAGGTTCTGGCCGATCAGCTCGACTATCCCTTCGGCTTCGATCCCCGGGGCCGGTCGCAGCTTACCGGCAAGTCCGACCACGTGCGCGACCTCATCGAACAGGTGCTCTTCACCGCGCCGGGCGAGCGGGTGAACCGCCCGGAGTTCGGCACGCCCATCAAGGACCTGGTGTTCGAAGGCCTCTCGGACACGCTTGTCGCCACCACCGAGCAGATGGTCCACGGCGCGCTGATCCGCTGGCTCGACGCGCTGATCTCGGTGGAAGCGGTCGAGGTCGAGGCGGTGGAGTCGACCCTCACGGTCACCGTCACCTACGCCCTGCGCGGCGACGACGACCGGCGCACCGAGATCTTCGAACGCAGGACGGAGGTCTAGCCATGGTCCTGTCCCCCTCCGGCGAGCTGTGGTGCGAGGACGAGCGGCGCTCCGCGACGCTGCTCGACGCGCAGCACCCGCTGAACGGGCTGGACTACGTCGAATACCGCCGCGACCGCAACGCGCCCGAGGGGCGGCAGTTCTGGCTCGAGGCGACCTTCCTCAAGCCCGCCCCGGTGCTCGACGCGTCGGGGGCCACGATCCTCGGCGGTGTGCGCAGCGTGGGCCTGCGCGTCCTGACCGTCGAGCCCGACGCCGCGAACCCGCTGCGCCTGCGGCTCTTCCTCGATGCCGAGGGCGATTTCTCGACCTATGTGCTGGCGCTCGAGCATGGCGATCTGGACCCGGAACGCTCGGAGGCGCGGTTCGGCTTCAAGGCCGGTTGCCCGACTGAGTTCGACTGCCGCGCGGTCGATCTCTGCGTGCCCGATCCGGTGGGTGAGCCCGACCTCGACTATCTCGCCAAGGATTACCAGAGCTTCCGCCGGCTGTTTCTCGACCTGATCGCGGTGCGCAATCCCGACTGGACCGAAAGGCTGCCCGCGGATTTCTCGGTCGCGCTGGTCGAGATGCTGGCCTACGTGGGCGACTACCTGTCCTACCTGCAGGACGCGGGCCCCGCGACCGAGAGCTTCTTCGAGACCTGCCTGCACCGGGTGTCGATGCAGCGCCATGCGCGGCTCATCGACTACACCATGCACGACGGGCGCAACGCCGCGACCTTCGTGCAGTTCGACCTCGACCCCGCGCCCGATCCCACCCCCCGCGTGGTGCCCGCCGGCACCCGGCTGGTGACCCGCATCGCCCGCCCTCTGATCGGCGCGACCGGCGCGCCGGGAGCGGTGCTGCCGGCGGACGCGGATTTCGACGGCGACCCGGCGCTGGAAGGGGCGAGCGTCTTCGAGACCACTGCGCTCATCGCCACCACTTCGGCCCACAACCTGCTGATGGTCCACACCTTCGCGGATGTCGACTGCTGCCTCGCGAAGGGCGCGCGCGAGGCGTTTCTCTACGGGCTCGACGGAGAGGCGATCTACCGCCCGGCCTTTGCCGAGGGCGACTACCTGCTGATCGAGGAGGCCCGCAGCCCGACCACCGGGGCCGAGGCCGACGCCGATCCGCGGCACCGCCATGTCGTCCGGCTGGAAGCGGTTGAGGACACCGACGATCCGGTGTTTTCGGACCGGCTGACCGGAGGCGACCTGACCGCGCGGCTCGATCCGCTGACGCAGGATCCGCTGCCGCTGCAACGGGTGCGCTGGCGGGTCGAGGACGCGCTACCCTTCACCGTCTGCCTGTCGAACGAGACCGCGCAGGCGGGGCTGGTGCGGAACGTGAGCGTGGTGCGCGGCAACGTGGCGCCCGCCGATCACGGCCGCACCGTGCGCCGCGACGGGCTGACCGTCGCGCCCGGCACCGGGCGCTGGCCGCTGGCGACGCTGCGCCTGCCGGACGCTGGGCTGACGCGGCACTCCGGCCCCTTCGACCCGGCGCTCTCTGCCGATGGACGCCCGGTCACCGCGCGTCACGCGCTCGACGCGCCGCCGCGGGCTGCGGCCCCGGCGATCCACATGCGTGCCATCCTGACCAGTGCTGCGCGGCGGTTCTGGACCCCGGTGCCGCATCTCGGCGACAGCGGCGCCTATGACCGGCATTTCGTCGCCGAGACCGACGGCGACGGCAGCACCACGCTGCGCTTCGGCGACGACATCCACGGCCGCGCGCCGCTCAACGTCGAGAGCGTCACCGCCTTCTACCGCATCGGATCGGGGCGCCGCGGCAACCTTTCCGCCGGGGCGCTGGTGCATGCGGTCGCGCCGGATCTGGCCTTCTGGGCCGATCCCGGCGTCACCACCGGCCCGGTCTCGCTCGATCCGGGCGACCCGGGCGCCAACGTGGCCTTCGCCGAGATCGCCCGCGTGCACCAGCCGCTGCCCGCCACGGGGGGCACCGACCCCGAGACCATCGAGGCGGTGCGGGCGCTCGCCCCCGAAGAGGTCAAGGCGATCCAGTTCCGCGCCGTCACCGCCGGGGATTGGCGCGAGATGGCGCTGCGCCACCCCGGCGTCGCCTCGGCCAAGGCCCGGTTCCGCTGGGTCGGGAGCTGGCATTGCGTCTTCGTCGCGATTCATCCCGTGGACACCGGCAACCTCGTCGCGCTGCCCGGCGGCGGGGTGCGGCTGGCGGACGATTTCGGCGACGAGATCCGCGCGCATCTGGTCAGGTTCAAGCTCGCCGGCACCGATCTTGCGGTGCGCGCCGCGCAATACGTGCCGCTGGAGATCGAGATCCGGCTCTGCATCGACCCCGGCCACTACCGCGGGCAGGTGCTGCAGGCGGTGCACGAGGCGCTGTCGAACCGGGCCCGGCCCGACGGCCGCACCGGCTTCTTCTACCTGCCCGCGCAGGACTTCGGCGCCGACGTCTACCTCTCGCGGCTCTACGCGGCGGTCGAGGCGGTGGACGGCGTCGAAAGCGCCGAGGTGCTGGTCTTCAAGCGCTACTGGGAACTGCCCGGCGAAGCGCTCGACCGGGGCCGCATCGAGCTTGGCGATTTCGAGATCGCGCGGCTCGACAACGACCCGAACTTTCCCGAATTCGGCGTGCTGCGGCTGTCCGCGGTGGGAGGGGCATGATGGCGGTGCATCCCGATCCCCGTTTCTGCAACTGCTGCACGCCGGGCGTGGTGCCGGCGCCTGCGGTGATCTTCAACCGCCCCGGGCTGGCGCAGATCTCCTACCGCATCGGCACCTTCGGCAGCTTCCGCAAGGCGATGCTCGACCAGATCCACCGCCATCCCGAGCTTGCGGGCCTGCTGACCCGCGAGAGCGACGACCACGCGATCACCCTGCTCGAGCTCATGGCCGCGCTGGGCGACGTGCTGACCTTCTACAACGAGCGCATCGGCAACGAGATGTACCTGCGGCAGGCGCTGCACAAGGCCTCGGTCGAGCAGCTGACGGCGCTGGTGGGCTACATTCCGCGCCCGGCGCTGTCGGCCACCACGGCGCTGGCCTTCGAGATCGAGCCCGGCAAGACCACGCGGCTGTGGCAGGGGCTCAAGGTGATGAGCGTGCCGGGTCCGGACGAGACCGCGCAGATCTTCGAGACGCTCGAGGAAATCCGCGGGGCGGGGCGGCTGAACGCGGTGCCGGTGATGGCGCCGTTCCTGCGGTTCAACGCCTTCGCCGAGGCCCGCAGCCGCGCGCCGCTGGCCGCCCCCGGCGGGCCGGCCCCGGGCGACCGCTTCGTCATCTTCGGCGACCGTCTGATCGAGGTGAAGGAGGCCGGCGCCACCGAGACCGGGCCGCGCGGCAGCTACCTGAACTGGTCGCCGCCGGTGCAGGCCGCGGATCTCGACACGATCTTCATGCGCGCGGCGCCGGTGCTCCGACGGCTGCAGTTCTTCGGCCACAACGCGCCCGACAGCTACACCGCCTACAACCCCGACACTTCCGAGGCGCCCCAGAACCGCTGGCGGTCGCGCCCCATCGACGTGCATTTCCCGTCCACGGCGCAGTTCTACCCGCTCTCCGCCAAGGTGGAAGACCTCGCGCCCGGCGCCCACCTGCTGCTCGACGCGGGGCCCGGCACCGCGAGTGACGAGCCGCGCCTGCGCACCGCCCGCGTGATCGAGGTGACCGAGGGGCCGGTGCAGCTGCCAACGAGCCCGGTGGGCGACACGCCGCCCGCGATGACCGACACCGTGACCCGGATCCGGGTTCGCCGCACCATCCTTGGCCGGCCCGCGCTGGTGCCGCAGGTCGGCAGCAACCCGTTCATCCTGATGCGCGAGGGCGGCGGCACGCCGGCCCTCGCCGTCGCGGACCCGAGCCCGCAGAGCTTCTTCCCGCCCGCGGCCGACCTGCCGGCGCTGTCCTCGGACGTGGCGGGCACGGCACCTCCGGGCGACCTCTTTCTGTTTGCGCGCAACCGGCGGGGCGGGCTGTCCTACACCTCGGTCTCGAATGCGCTGAACTGGCAGGATCTCGGCGGGCTGCTGACCTCGCCCCCGGTGGCGGTGGCGCTCGCCGGTGCCCGGGTGCGGGTCTTCGTGCGCGGCGCCGAGGCGGCGCTCTGGATGTTCGACGTCACCGGCGGCCCGGCACTGCCGCAGCCGCTGGGCGGCATCCTCGCCTCGGACCCTGCCGCGGTCACCCCGGACGGCATCCGCGTCGCCGTCTTCGCGCGAGGCATCGACGACGCGCTCTGGTGGCGCGAGCATGACGGCACGGACTGGTCCGGGTGGGAGAGCCTCGGCGGCGCCATCGCCGGGACGCCCGCTGTCGCGGCCACCGGGGCCGGGCGCTACGACGTCTTTGCCCGCGGCAAGGCGGGCGGCGTGCTGCACTTCCGGCAGGCCACGGGCGGCTGGCAGCCGCCCCGCGACATCGGCGGAGACCCGGCGGGCGATCCGGCGGCCATCGGCGGCGGCCCGGACTGGGCGCTCTGCGCGGTCCGCACCCGCGACGACCGGCTCGCCCATCTCTACCGCTCCGCCGAGACGTGGTCCGGCTGGACCGATCAGGGCGGCACGCTGGGCTCGGACCCGTCGCTTGCCGCCTCGGCCTCGCAGCTTCATGTCGCGGCCCGGTTCGCCGACGGCACGCTGGCCACGGCGGTGCTCTCCACCGGCCTGCCGACATGGGTCCGGCATGGCGAGGGCTGGGGCGGCATCGGCGATCGCCGCGCGGCGCGGCTCTACGAGATCGGCGGCAGCGACATCGCCTTCCGCGACTACGACTACCCCGACCGCACCTCGGGCGGCTGGCTGTCGCTGCCACTGGAGCCGGGCGAGGACCCCGACGACGCGGGCGGTCTCGGGCCGCTCGCCAAGGGGCGCAAGATCATCCTCTCGGACGGCATCCGTCAGCACCGGGCCGAGGTGGTGCAGCGCTTTGCCGTGCCCTCGGCCTTCGGGCGCAGCCCCGATCATCTGGCCGTGGGCATCGCGCCGCCGCTGCCCGAGACCGCGGCGCAGGTCATCCTGATGGGCAACGTGGCCGAGGCGAGCCACGGCGAGACCCGGCGCGAGGAGGCGCTGGGCGGTGGCGACGCTACTGTGCCGTTCCAGTCGTTCCGCGTGCCGCCCGGCGAGATCACCCACCTGCCGCAGGCGGCCGAGGTCCGCCCCAAGCCGCAGGTCGAGCTGCGCGTCGACGGGGTGCTCTGGCAGGAGGTCCCGCATCTCTATGGCCACAGCGCCAAAGAACGCGCCTACACCCTGCGCTTGCCGGCGGACGCCGCGCCCCGGGTGCGCGGCGGCGACGGGCTGCGGGCGGGGGCGCGGTTCCCGACCGGGGCGCTGAACGTCCGGCTCACGCGCCGCCTCGGGGCGGGGCTTGCGGGGAACCTCGCCGCCGGGCAGCTCTCGGTCGCGCTGGAGAAACCCGTGGGGCTGCGCGGGGTGACCAACCCGCTGGCGGCCTCCGGCGGCGCCCCGGGCGAGACCGCCGAGGTCGCGCGCACCGCCGCGCCCGACGGGATGCGCACTTTCGGCCGGATCGTCTCGTTGCGGGACTTCGCGGCGCTGGCGCTGGCCTCGGGGCTCGCCGCCAGGGCAGACGAGGCCTGGGTCTGGATGCGGATGCAGCGCACCGCGCATCTGACCGTCGCGGGCCCCGGCGGCGCCGCGCTGCCGCCCGGGACGCTGGCGCTGCTGCACGGGATGCTGACCGCGAGCCGCGATCCCAACCGGCCGCTGGTGCTTGCCAACATGGTCCGCATCCCCATCGCGCTGCACGCCCGGCTGCTGCGCGATCCCGCCCACAGGGCCGAGGACGTGGCCGAGGCCGCGCGCCGCGCCGTGCTCGAGGCCTTCGATTTCGGCACCGTGGGCATCGGCCGGCCGGTGCACCTTTCGAACGCCCATGCGCTGCTGCAATCCGCGCCCGGCGTGGTGGCGGTGGACATCGACCTGCTGCAGCTCGCCGATCATGCCGACCTGACGCCCGCCGAGCGCAAGCTCCGCGCCGTCACCGCGGCACCGGTGCAGCCGCACATCCGCCTGTTCCACGCCCGGCCCACGCCGCAGGACCCGGCCCGGATCGACCGCTACCAGTCCGCCGCCTTCGCTCCCGGCCCGCCGCCGCCGGTGCTGCCCGCCGAGCAGGCTCACATCGCGGATCCCGCCACCGACCTGCAGCTGACCATCGTGGAGGCCCTCTAGATGCCCGCATACAGCCAGGCCACCGACCACAAGCTCTGGAACCTGCTTCCCTCGATCCTGCGCGAGCGCGACGCCGATCAGGGCTATCCCCTGCGCGCGCTGCTCGACATCGCCGAGGAACAGGCCGACGCGCTCGAGGCCGATATCGAGCAGCTCGGCCGCAACGCCTTTGTCGAGACCTGCGAGCCGTGGGCGATCCCCTACGTGGGCGCGCTGGTGGGCACGACGCTGCTGGCGGGCGACAACCGGGTGCAGGACGCGGCCACCGCCGAGGCGCTGTTCGAGGATCTCGAGGGGCCGTCCTTCGTCACCACCACCGGGCTGCGCAGCCGCACTGACACGCTCAAGACCGTCTACTACCGCCGCCGCAAGTCGACCCTGCCGATGCTCGAGGAGCTGGCCCGCGACGTCACCGGCTGGGCCGCCCACGCGGTGGAGTTCTTCGAGCGGCTGGTCTGGTCACAATGGGTGCGCAACCGGCTGCGGATGCACGCGCTGGCGACGCCGGACCTGCGCTCGGTCGAGGTCATGGACCGGATCGAGACCGCCTTCGACACCACCTGCCGCACCGTGGACGTGCGCCCGCCCTCGCAGTTCGAGGGGTGGGAGAACATCCCCAACATCGGCTTTTACCTCTGGCGGCTGCGCTCGCTCGAGCTGCCGCGGATCACCGCCCGGCAGCTGGGCGGCGCGGGCGATTTCCGCTACCACCTGTCGGTGCTCGGCAACGACGCGCCGCTGTTCTCGAAGCTGCGCCGCGAGGGCGACGAGACCGGGCTCGCGACCGAGCTGCACGTGCCGCAGGCGATCCGGCCGGCGAAGTTCTTCGACGACCTGTCCGCCTATTTCGCGCTCCCGCTGCCGCGCCCGGGCTTCACCGCCTTCTACGGGGCGCCTGCGGGCATGGGGGCGCTGCCGCCGGCGCCGGATGCGAGCCTCTTCGTGGTGGTCGACGGGGCCGAGGTGCCGCCCGACGACATCCGTTGCCGCACCCTCGAGACATGGGCCCAGCCGCTGGCGAACCAGGTGGCCATCGACGTGGTGCGTGGCCGCATGACGCTGGGCGCGAACCGGGTGCCGGCGGAACGCGTCGAGGTCTGGCGCTTCCAGGGCGTCCCGGGCGAGCTGGGCGGCGGCACCTACCAGCGCACCGCGTGGCTGATCTCGGAAGACGTGCCCGCCCGGCGGCTACGGGTGAACGCCTCGGGCGATGCCGACAGCTTCGCCAGCCTCGGCGATGCGCTGGCGGAGTGGGTGGCCGCCGGTCGCCCCGACACGATCATCCGGATCGAGGACAACCGCAGCTACGACGAGACCCCCACGATCCAGATCGCCGGCGCGCAGGGGCGGTTCCTTGCCATCGAAGCGGCGGATGGGGTGCGCCCGCACATCCGCCTCGCCTCGCGCCTGCGGGTGCAGGGGGCAAACCCCGACTTCACCCTGACCCTCGGCGGGCTGCTGATCGAGGGCGCGGTGGACATCCCCGGCTCGCTCGGGCGGCTGCGGCTGATCCATACCACGCTGGTTCCCGGCGGCTCGATTGCAGAGCCCGACCCGGACGCGCCGCCCGCGCCTGCGGGGCCGGTGATCCCCTCGGTGAGGGCCTCGGCGGTGCTGAACGGCGATCCGGCCAACACCGAGCTCAGGGTCGAGATGGCGTTCTCGATCACCGGCCAGATCCGGGTGCCGGAGAGCGCCGAGGGCATCTTCGCGCTCGACTGTGCCATCGACGGGCAGGGGGCGCAGGCGATCCGCGGGCTCGGGCCCTCGGCCACCGCCTCCGGCCCCGCGCTGCATCTCGAGCGCTGCACCCTGCGCGGGGATGTGAATGCCCGGCAGATCGACCTTGCCACCGAGACGATCTTCGACGGCGTGGTCACCGTCGCGCGCCGGCAGACCGGCTGCCTTCGTTTCTCCTACGTCACGCCGGGCTCCGAGACCCCGCGCCGCTACCGCTGCCAGCCAGGCCTTGCCGAGCGCGCCGAGATCGCCCGCATCGGCGCCGCGGGCCCGCTCACCGAGGCCGAGCGCGACGCGATCCGCGCGCGCGTCCGGGCGCGGGTTCGGCCCGAGTACACGTCCGAGGACTACGGCGACCCCGCTTACCTGCAACTGGCTCTTCTGGGCGCGAAGGAGATCGCGACCGGCGCCGAGGACGGCTCGGAAATGGGCGTCTGGTGCCATCTGAAACAGCCGCAGCGTGCCGACAACCTGCGGACGAGACTGGAAGAATACCTGCCGTTCGGACTGGATCCCGGGATCATCTTCGTGACCTGAGCAGCCCGCGCATTTGAAAGGACGACGTGATGAGCGGAGATTATTCGCGCGACACATTCGAAGAGCTCCGGCGCTACGCGGCGCTGCGGATGCAGCAGGGGCGCGTGCTGCTGGACGCCGATTTCAACGAGATGGTCGACATCCTCAAGACCCGCATCGAGAAGCTCTCGCTCGATGCGCTGGGCAACCCCGGCTATTCGCTGCAGGTGAGCCCCGGCGCCTTCGAGGTGAGCCTCGTGCCCGGCCCGCAGCCCGATCTCGCGCTGTCGCCGGGGCGGGTCTACGTCGACGGCAAGATGGCCGAGATCTTCGACGACGAGACGGTCACCTACACCGGCCAGCCCTTCTATCCCGAGCCGCCCGACCTGCCGGTGGGCGACGCCGCGGTCTACCTCGAGCTCTGGGAAGAGGAGCTGACGTGGGTCGAGGCGCCGCTGCTCGACCCGGCGCTCGGCGGGGTCGACACCACCACCCGGCTGCGCACCAACTTCCGCCTGCATGTCGAGGGCGTGCAGGCCGCCGAATGCGGTCTCGACGTTGGCCCGCCGCCCTCGGCCGGCCGCCTGACCACCCGCGCCGTCGCGGTGCCAGCCCCGGACGATCCCTGCATCCTGCCGCCGGGCACCGGCTACCGCGCCACCGAGAACCGCTTCTACCGGGTCGAGGTGCACGAGGCCGGTCCGCTCGGCACCGCGCGGTTCAAGTGGTCGCGCGACAACGGCTCCATCGTCTCGCCGGTGCGGCTGATGGCCGACAACGGCGGCCAGACCGAGCTCACCGTCGATCGCATCGGCCGCGACCCGGTGCTGCGCTTCAGCCCGGGCGACTGGGTCACCGTCACCGACGACCACCGCGAGTGGATGGACGAGCCCGGCGAGATGGCGCGGGTCGCGAGCATCGACGAGGCGGCGGGCACGATCCTGCTCGAAAGCGCCATCCCGCAGGCCGGCACCCGGGCCTTCGGCGCCAACTCCGACGAACTCGAGGCGCGGCACACCCGGATCCAGAAATGGGACCAGACCGGCGCCACCAACACGCTCGACCCCGAGGGGCTGATCCTCACCGGGCCGGGGCCCATTCCCATCGACGACGTGGGGGTGGCGGCCGGCCGTGCCTCCGCGAAGGCCGCCGGCGTGGTGGTCGACGACGCCGCGGTGACGCCGCAGTTCGTCCGCGGCGTGGCCGCCGAGCGCGAGCTGCCGATCATCAAGCGGATCGCCATCGGGTCGATCCGCAACAAGCTGCTGATCATCCTCCCGGCGGCGATGCTGCTCAGCCAGTTCCTGCCGTGGCTGCTCACACCGATCCTGATGTGCGGTGGCGCCTTCCTCTGCTACGAGGGGGCCGAGAAGGTCTGGGAGAAGCTCGGGCCCGGCCACCACGGCCCGGCCGAGGAGGACACCGGGCCCAAGGACGAGAAGACGATCGTCTCCGGCGCGATCCGCACCGACCTGATCCTCTCGGCCGAGATCATGGTGATCTCGCTCAACGAGGTCGCCGACGAGCCCTTCGTCTCCCGCGCGCTGATCCTCGTGGTCGTCGCGCTGCTGATCACCGCGGTCGTCTACGGCGCGGTCGCGCTGATCGTGAAGATGGACGACATCGGTCTGGCCCTCTCGCAGCGCACCTCGGCGCTCTCCCAGCGGGTCGGTCACTGGCTGGTCCGCTCGATGCCCGCCGTGCTCGGTGGGATCTCGCTGATCGGCACCGTCGCGATGCTGTGGGTCGGCGGGCACATCCTGCTGGTGGGCGTCGACGACCTCGGTCTGCACGCGCCGTACGACCTCGTGCACCACCTCGAGGAGGCCGCGCACGACGCGACCGGGGCCCTCGGCGGGCTCGTGGGCTGGCTGGTCGAGACCACCTGCTCGGCGATCACCGGGCTGCTGGCCGGGGCGGTGCTCGTCGTGGTGCTGCACGCGCTGCCCTTCAAGCGCGCGCACTAGAGGCCTGCGCCGGGATCACCCGCCGGGATTGACGGATCGTCAGCAGCCTCGCCTAACCTCGGTGGGGTCCGCGTGGGAGATCCCGACAGTGCGCAGATGCGCGACGCAGACCAGTGCACCACCTCCAGGAGACGACACTCATGGACTTCAAGGTCGCCGACCTTTCCCTTGCCGACTACGGCCGCACCGAGATCGAGCTGGCCGAGCACGAGATGCCCGGCCTGATGGCGATGCGCGAGCGCTACGGCGCCGACAAGCCGCTCGCCGGCGCCCGCATCGCGGGCTCGCTGCACATGACCACCCAGACCGCGGTGCTCATCGAGACCCTCACGGCTCTCGGCGCCGAGGTGCGCTGGGCCTCGTGCAACATCTTCTCCACCCAGGACCACGCCGCTGCGGCGATCGTCGTCGGCGAGGGCACCCCCGAGGCGCCCGCCGGCGTGCCGGTTTTCGCCTGGAAGGGCGAGACCCTGGAGGAGTACTGGTGGTGCACCCAGCAGATCCTCGACTGGGGCACCGACGCCTCGGGCGAGAAGGTCTTCGCCAACATGATCCTCGACGACGGCGGTGACGCCACGCTGCTGGTCCACCTCGGTGTCGAGGCCGAGAAGAAGGGCGAGGCGCCCGACCCGGCGACCGCCACCAGCACCGAGCAGCGGATCATCTTCGGTGTCCTCCAGGAGAGCCTGGCCGCCGACACCGAGCGCTGGACCGGCGTCGCCCGCGAGATCAAGGGCGTCACCGAGGAGACCACGACCGGCGTGCACCGTCTCTACGAGATGATGCGCGAGGGCTCGCTGCTCTTCCCGGGCATCAACGTCAACGACTCGGTCACCAAGTCGAAGTTCGACAACAAGTACGGCTGCCGCCACAGCCTCGTCGACGGCCTCAACCGCGCCACCGACGTCCTCATCGGCGGCAAGATCGCCGTCGTCGCGGGCTACGGCGACGTGGGCAAGGGCTGCGCGGACTCGCTGCGCGGCCAGGGCGCCCGCGTCATCGTCACCGAGATCGACCCTATCTGCGCGCTGCAGGCGGCGATGGACGGCTACCAGGTCACCACCCTCGACGACGTGGTCGAGACCGCCGACATCATCGTCACCGCGACCGGCAACCGCGACGTCGTGACCGTCGACCAGATGCGTCGGATGAAGCAGAACGCGATCCTCGCCAACATCGGCCACTTCGACAACGAGATCGACATGGCCGGCCTGGAGACCTACGAGGGCGCGGTCCGCAAGAACGTCAAGCCGCAGGTCGACCTGTGGACCTTCCCCGAGGGCGAGGGCAACGCGATCATCGTGCTGTCCGAGGGCCGCCTGATGAACCTCGGCAACGCGACCGGCCACCCGTCGTTCGTCATGTCGAACTCCTTCACCAACCAGGTGCTCGCGCAGATCGAGATCTTCACCAAGCCCGAGGAGTACCCCGTCGGGGTCTACGTGCTGCCCAAGCACCTCGACGAGGAGGTCGCGCGCCTGCACCTCCCGGCGCTCGGCGTGAAGCTCACCGAGCTCACCGAGGGCCAGGCCTCCTACCTCGGCCTGTCGGCCGAGGGGCCCTACAAGCCCGAGGCCTACCGCTACTGACGCGCGGCGACCGGGCCGGCTCCCACCAGGGGGTCGGCCCGGTCCCGTACGCTCGGGGGTCGAGACCGCACCAGCAGCGCCGAGACGCGCACGAGATGACCGGGGCACCGACGATGACGCAGGACGACTACGCGACCAAGGGTCGTGTGCTCGTCGTCGACGACGACGCCTCGCTGGCCGAGATGCTCACCATCGTGCTGCGCCAGGAGGGCTTCGAGAGCCGCATGTGCACGCGCGGTGACGAGGCGGTCGAGGCGTTCCGCGACTACCGCCCCGACGTCGTCCTGCTCGACCTGATGCTGCCCGGTCGCGACGGCATCGACGTGTGCAAGGAGATCCGCGCCGAGTCCGGCGTGCCGATCGTCATGCTCACGGCCAAGGGCGACACCGTCGACGTCGTGGTCGGCCTGGAGTCCGGCGCCGACGACTACGTCGTCAAGCCGTTCAAGCCCAAGGAGCTCATCGCGCGCATCCGGGCCCGGGTGCGTCGCTTCGACTCCACCGTGCAGTCCGAGACGCTCGCCGTGGGCGACCTGTCCATCGACGTCGCGGGG
>Ga0208328_1000456_pt1 | contig 18656 bp, 17 predicted proteins | sample DeeseametaMP2633_FD_184170 | JGI IMG/M metagenome (GOLD analysis project Ga0208328, IMG submission 184170) | Marine microbial communities from the Deep Atlantic Ocean - MP2633 (SPAdes) | ecosystem: Environmental > Aquatic > Marine > Unclassified | place: Northeast of Antigua and Barbuda, North... | reverse complement strand
CCCGCCACAAGCGCCAGCGCACGGTGGCCGCGCCAGCAGGCCTCGGCGCCGTCGAGCAGGACCTCCAGTTCAGCCTGCCGTCCGACGCAGAGTGCGCCGGAGCGCTGCGCGGGGCCGGGGGTGTCGCCGCGGGTCGGGATCGGGCGGGTCAGGCGGTAGCCGCGGCGGCCCTCGGTCTCGATCAGCCCGGCGCCCGCGTTGCCGTCGTCGAACAGGACGCCGATCAGGTGACGCAGCTCGCGGATGCATTGCTTGGGGCCCGCCTGGCTGCCGTGGCCGCCGCCCCAGACCATCCGGCGCAGATCGTCCTGGCTTACGACCTCGCCCTGCCGTTCGATGAGGGCCGCGAGCACCGCGAGGGTCTTCGGGCGCAGCCCGACAGCCCGGCCGCCGCGGAACAGGGCGCCGCCGGAAAGGTCGAGTGCGATGTCTTCCGAAACCATACCCGGTTGATTTCCCTGCGGTACAACGTGAAGGGTGTCGTGGGCGCAGCAGGAAAACGCCGGCCGGAATGAGGGTTATACCAAAATTGAACCCGACGCCACTTTGAAGGCGCCCACTCTTGCGCAAGACAGGGATCCGGCACGGGAGCTGGATGGGGGTGTAAGCAGATGTTGAGGATCGGACCGGGCATATCAGTGCGGCAGTTTTCGCGGGCAGTGGCGGGCGCCGCGCTGGCGACGCTGCTGACGGGCGGCGTGGCACTGGCGGAGGCCTGCGTGGCGGACCCGGTCGCGGTCACCGCCCGGCCCGCGGCACCCTCGGGCCTGCCGCCCTTGCCGGCAGAGCAGGCCGCAGCGCTGGAGGCGGCGGTGCGCGCCGCCTTCCCCGAGGCGGCGACGCCCGGCATCATCGCAGGTGTCATGACGCCCGAGGGGATCTGGACCGGCGCCTGGGGCGAAGCGGATCCCGACAGCGGCGCGCCCATGGAGGTGGGCATGCACACCCGGATCGGCTCGGTCACCAAGACCTTCACCGGCACCGTGCTCCTGCAGCTGGCCGAGGACGGGGCGCTGTCGCTCGACGATCCCATCGGGCGCTACGTCGAGGGCCTGCCCAACGGCGACAGCATCACCCTGCGCCAGCTCGCGACCATGACCAGCGGGTTGCTCAGCTACACCCGCGCCGACGCCTTCCTCGACCGCTTCTTCGGGGATCCGACGCTGACCTACACGCCCGGGGAACTGGTGGAGTTCGCCGTTCCCGGCTCGCCCATCTTCGCCCCCGGGGCGGAGTTCGACTATTCCAACACCAACACGGTGCTGCTCGGCATGGTGATCGAACAGGTGACCGGGCAGCCCATCGGCGAGGTCTTCGCCGAGCGGGTCTTCGCGCCGCTGGGGCTCGGGGGGACGTTCTGGCCCGGGGCAGAGACCGGGCTGCCCGAGCCCTTCCCGCAGGGCTTTACCCTGCAGGGCAATGCGGTGACGCCCGAGGCGCCGTCCAATGCCACGCACTGGAACCCGTCCTGGGGCTGGACCGCGGGCGGCATGGTCTCGACCCTCGGCGACCTGCTGGTCTACGGACAGGCGCTTGGCACCGGGCGGGGGCTGCTCGGCCCCGAGACCCAGCAGGAGCGGCTGCGCTCCTTCCCCGAGCCCGCAGGCTATGGCCTCGCAATGGGTTGCGTCGACGGCTGGATCGGCCACACCGGCGAGCTGCCGGGCTACAACACGACGGTGTTCTACGACACGACGACCGATACCACCGTGGTGGTGCAGGCCAACAGCGACATCCCCTCGGGCGACTGCGGCGACGAGGCGGTGCTGCCCGACAACCCGACGGGCATCGTCTGCGCCTCTCCGGCCAGCCGCGTGTTCGGGGCGCTCTCCGAGGCGCTCGGCCACCCGTTCGAGATGCCATAGCCAGTCGCGGAAACGGCTTACGCCGCGTCGGCGCAAGGGAAACAGCCCGCCTTGCGGCAACCTTTGCGAGCCCCCGGCGTTTCCCCTACCGTTCGTGGCCCCCGCACCCGAGTTCGGATTTCAAGGCCCCGCCACAGGCGGGGAAGACAAGCTCTTTCAGTATTTCCCCCCCTCCGGCGCGCGGTCGCCGGCGGGCCGACCGATGGCAGGCAGAGATGACATATGGACGTTCCTACGATGCCATCGTGGCGGGCACCCGGCTGGCGGGATGTGCGGCGGCGATGCTGCTGGCGCGGCAGGGCTTGCGGGTGCTGGTGATCGAGAAGACGCGGCACCAGATCTCGCCCGCGCTGCCGGTGGGGCTGCTGCCCGGCACGGTGCGCTCCTTGCGGCGCTGGGGCCTTTTCGAGGGGATTCTCGGCGCCGGCACGCAGGCGATCACCCGAACCACCCATGTGCACGGGAATCTCGCCATCGACATGCCGCTCACCGGCCGGGGCCGCGCGGTCTATGCGCCGAGCCGACAGCTGCTCGAGACCTTCCTCGTGCAGGCGGCACGGCAGGCGGGGGTGGCGTTCAGCTACGAGACCGCGGTCCGGGGCGTGCTGCTCGACAAGCGCGGCGCGGTGAGCGGCCTGCGGGTGAGCCGCGGCGGCGGTCCAGAAGACGACGTGACAGCGGACCTCGTGATCGCGACCGACCGGCAGCGGCCCGACGCGCCCCGCTGGACGGATTGCCTCTACCAGTATGTCCGGGGCGCGAGCCCGCGCGGATTGCGCTGGCATCACGGCAAGGGCGTCTGGGGCGGGCTGATCCCGAGCAGCGAGGGGCTCACCTGCGCGGTGATGGCGGGGCCCGCCGTGCGCGACGGCGGGGCGGGTCCGCTGCACGACCTCGCGGCGGCGCAGCTTCCGTCCATGGCGACGGAGCTGCGCGGCGGGATTGCGGTCGGGGCAGGGGCAGCGAGGGGCATGCTGCCCGCCGGGCGCCTGCACGGCTGGGCGATGGCCGAAGGCCCTGGCTGTGCCCTGGGGCCGCTTGCCGGGCAGGACATCTCGCGCGGGTTCCACGATGCGCAGGCGCTTTGCGACGCGATTTCTGGCGGTGCTCTCGACAGCTTGGCGCTGGGGCCGGAGGCCCGGTCGCTGAAGCTCCTGCGTCGGGGCGGCGAGGCGCTCCGCGTCGGCCGGTGAGGCGATGCGCGTGCCGCAGTGAGACCCGACCGAAAAGTCGCGCGGAGCGGTGAGGCGGGGACTGGCAGCGGTCCCCCGCCTCGTGCGGGGTCGGGTCCGTGGGGGCGAGGGGCCCCTGCCGGGCGTGACGCCCTTCGCCGCCGCGGGCGGCGGGCGGAGTTCCGCCCCGGGCCTGAAGCGGCCCGGGAGCCTAGCGCGGCGTCAGGAGGCCAGCAGGCCGTGCGGGTCGAGCACGAATTTCTTCGCCACGCCGCTGTCGAAGCTGGCATAGCCCTGCGGTGCCTCGTCGAGCGGGATGATCGTCGCGTTGACGATGTCGGCGATCGGCAGGCGGTCGTGCAGGATGGCCTGCATGAGCTGGCGGTTGTAGCGCAGCACAGGGGTCTGGCCGGTGTGGAAGGTCTGCGCCTTGGCCCAACCGAGGCCGAAGCGCATCGACAGGTTGCCGGTCTGCGCGGCCTTGTCCTCGGCGCCCGGATCCTCGGTCACGTAGAGGCCGGGGATGCCGATGCCGCCGGCGACGCGGGTGATCTCCATCATCTGGTTCAGCACGATGGCGGGCTGCTCGCCGCCCGAGTGGCCACGGGCCTCGAAGCCCACCGCGTCGATGGCGGCGTCGACCTCGGGCGCGCCGGTGATCTCGGCGATCATTTCGGGCAGGTTGTCGCTCTTCGACAGGTCGACCGGGGTGAAGCCCACCTTCTCGGCGTGCGCGAGGCGCTCCTTGTTGAAGTCACCGACCATCACCACCGCGGCGCCGAGGATGCGAGCCGAGGCCGCCGCGGCCAGACCGACGGGGCCCGCGCCCGCGACGTAGACGATGGAACCCACGCCCACACCCGCCTGCAGCGCGCCGTGGAAGCCGGTGGGCAGGATGTCCGACAGCATGGTGAGATCGCGGATCTTCTCCATGGCGCGGTCCCGGTCGGGGAACTTCAGCAGGTTGAAATCGGCGTAGGGCACCATGACGTAACGGGCCTGCCCGCCGATCCAGCCGCCCATGTCGACGTAGCCATAGGCCCCGCCCGCGCGCTCGGGGTTCACCGTGAGGCAGACGCCGGTGTCGCCCTCGCGGCAGCAGCGGCAGCGCCCGCAGGCGACGTTGAAGGGGACCGACACGACGTCACCGACCGAGAGCATCTCGACGTCCGAACCGACCTCGACGATCTCGCCGGTGATTTCGTGGCCGAGCACGAGCCCGGGCTGGGCGGTGGTCCGCCCGCGCACCATGTGCTGGTCCGAGCCGCAGATGTTGGTCGAGATGACCTTCAGGATCACCGCGTGCTCGAGCTTGCGACCGTCGGGCCCGTGCAGTTTCGGGTCGTCGATCTTCTGGACCTCGACCTTGCCGGGGCCCGTGTAGACCACACCGATATTGCTCATGTCTCTTCTCCTCCATAGAGCCGCATGCACCGGACTCCGTTTTTTATCAGACGCTTGCCGTCGAATATTGTTCGCCGCCACGCGCCCGGCCCTGCCGGTCTGCTGCGCTGATTTGGACAGGATTCGCGCGACTCGCACACGCTGGGAAACGACATGCGCGCAGCGTGAAGCGACAATCGTACGGGCCGTGCCCCGGACGCCGGGCGACGGCGGTCCCTTGATGCCCGCCGGTCGCCCGCAGCAAGGCATCCCGACCCGCCGTCACCGCGCGGCAGGGCGCCGATGGGCGGTGGTTTTCCCCCGCCCCCTTCGGTATGGAAGGCCCCGAGGCAAGACCGCAACGATCGGGACAGAGATGGAAAAGATCACCCTGCCGGAACGTCCCGGCTGGAGGGCGCAGGCCGAGGAGCTCGGCTTCACCTTCGCGGACATGCATGGCGAGCCCTACTGGGACGAGACCTCGGCCTACCGGTTCACGCTCGACGAGGTCGAGACGATGATCGAGGATCCGGCCACCGAGCTGCACGCCATGTGCCGCGAGGCCGCGGCCCGCATCGTCGAGAGCGAGGAGCTGATGGCGCGGCTCGCCATCCCCGAGGCGCATCGCGATCTCGTGCGCGACAGCTGGCGGCGCGGCGATCCCGAGCTCTACGGCCGTTTCGATCTGGCCCACGACGGGCAGGGGCCCGCGAAGCTTCTGGAATACAACGCCGACACGCCGACCTCGCTCTATGAAAGCGCCTCGTACCAGTGGCTCTGGCTCGAAGGCCAGCTCGAGCTCGGCGTGCTGCACGCCGGCGACGACCAGTTCAACGGCATCCACGAGGCGCTGGTCGCCCGGTTCGCCGAGCTCTTCGCCGAGGACGAGCAGCTGCACTTCACCGCCGTCGCCGGTGCGCCCGAGGATTATGCCACCGTCGAGATGCTCGGCTGGGCCGCGCGCGAGGCGGGGATGGGGGCGCATTACTGTGACCTCGACAAGATCGGGCTCAGCGACGAGGGGCAGTTCGTCGATGACGAAAGCCGGGTGATCGGCACGCTCTTCAAGCTCTACCCGTGGGAGGACCTGCTGCGCGATCCCTATGCCGACCACGTCGCCCCGTCCGGCGTGCGCATGCTCGAGCCCGGGTGGAAGGCGCTGCTGTCCAACAAGGGCCTGCTGCCGGTGCTCTGGCAGATGTTCGAGGGTCACCCCAATCTGCTGCCGTCCTTCTTCGAGGACGACGCCGACATGGACGCGCCCGGCATGGACCGGGTGGTGCGCAAGCCGCTCTTCTCGCGCGAGGGCAGCTCGATCACGATCCGCGAAAATGGCGCGGTCACCGAGGCCTCGCCCGATGACAGCTACGCCCATCATCCCCATATCCTTCAGGCCTATCATCCGCTGCCGGTGATGGACGGGTTCCGGCCGGTGGTCGGCGCCTGGATCGTGGGGCAGTCCTGCGTCGGCATGGGCCTGCGCGAGGACCGGTCGCGCATCACGCAGGACCTGTCGCGCTTCAAACCGCATTTCATCCGGGGCTAGGAGGTCCCTGTCATGACGCATCCCAAGAGAAAACGCTCGCGTACCGTTGCCGTCGGCATCCTCGGCGCCGCCTCCTTTGCGCTGGCCGGCTGCCGCGACGAACAGGTGACCGCGCAGGCCTTCCCCGACCTGCAGAGCTGCCGCGACGCTTCGATCGCCAGCGCCGAGATGTCGGCCAGCGACTGCGACGCCGCCTTCGCGCAGGCGCAGGAGCTGCACGTGCAGTCGGCGCCGCGCTACGACAGCCGCGAGCTCTGCGAGGAAGAGCACGGCGAGGGCTCCTGCGGGACCGAGGCGCAGGCCGCGGGCGGCGGCTCGGGCAGCATCTTCATGCCGCTGATGATGGGCTATCTTCTGGGCAACATGATGAGCGGGCGCAACGGGTTCGCCGCGTCGCAGCCGCTCTATCGCAACCTTCAGGGCGGGTTCACCAACGCCTCTGGCACCTCGACGTTCTCGACCAATGCCGGGCGCGGCAACATGAGTTCGAGCCAGTTCCGCACGCCGCCCACGACCGTGGGCAAGGCGCCGCTGACACCGGCGACGGTCTCGTCGCGCGGCGGCTTCGGCGGCAGCGGCGGCTCGCGCATGTTCGGCGGCTGAGGCGCTGGTCCGGTCGACATGAAAACCGCCGCGACGGGCTGCGTCGCGGCGGTTTTTTCTTTTGCCAAAGTCAGCGCTTGCGCAGCGCGTCGGCCTGATCGTCGGTCAGCGGCCGTGTCTTGTGGCCCTGAAGCATGAGGAAGAGCTTCGCCGTCTCCTCCAGTTCCTCGGTCGCGTATTGCGCCTCTTCCAGCGAGCCGCCCGCGACCACGGGCCCGTGGTTGGCCAGCAGCACCGCGTGGTTGTCGCCGGCCTGCTCCTCGACCGCGCGGGCGAGCTTCTCGTCGCCGGGCGCGAAATAGGGGATCAGCGGCAACCGGCCCACGCGCATCACGTAATAGGCGGTGAGCGGCGGCAGCACGTCGGCGGGGTCGACCTCGGCCAGCACGCTGACGGCGACGGAATGGGTCGAGTGCAGGTGCACCACGGCGTTGGAATGCGGCCGCTGGCAGTACATGCACATGTGCAGGAAGGATTCCTTGGTCGGCTTGTCGCCGTCGAGGAAGGTGCCGTCCGCGTCGAAGCGCGACAGCCGCGCCGGGTCGAGCGCCCCGAGCGAGGCATTGGTCGGCGTCATCAGCATGCTGCCGTCCGAGAGCCGCACGCTGATGTTGCCGGTCGAGCCGAAGGTCAGCCCGCGGTCGAAGATCGACTTGCCCACGGCGCAGATGCGGTCGCGGGCTTTGGTGGCCTCGGATACGGTCGCGGTCATGCCAGCATCTCCCATGCCTTGAGGAAGAAGTCCTCGCCCCCGAAGTTGCCAGATTTCAGCGCAAGGCACAGCGGGCGATCCGCGTCGAGCGCCGAGACCCACGGCACGCCCGGGTCGATCTCGGGCCCGATGCGCAGGGCCGAGGTGCCAAGCGCCGCGACCACCGCGCCCGAGGTCTCGCCACCGGCCGAGATGAAGCGGGTGAAGCCGCGCGCGGCGAGGGAGGCCGCGACGCTCGCCAGAAGCTCTTCGACGATCTCGCCTGCGCGCATCCGGCCAAGCTTGTCCTGCGCCTGCGCCACGACGGCGGGATCGGCGCTGGAATAGACCAGCGGCGGCAGGTCCGAGCGCTGCGAGGCCTCCTCGACGAAGGCGACGACCGCCTCGGGCGTGGTGGCGCCGCTGGCGATCTCGAGCGCGTCGAGCCGCAGCATGTGCACGCCCGCCGTCTCGGCAGCGGCGATCTGGCGGCGGGTCACGGCGGAGCAGGACCCGGCGAGGATCACGCCGCGGCCCTCGGGGGCGGCAAAGCCCTCGCCCGGGGCGGCGGGGGTGATCCAGCCCTTCTCGCGGTAGACATCCGGCAGGCCCATGGCGACGGCGGAGCCGCCGGTGACCAGCGGCAGTTCGGCCACGGCCCGGCCGATGGCGCGCAGGTCCTCGTCCGAGATCGCGTCGACGATGCAGATGCCGGGGTCCTGCGCGATGGCGGCCTCGATGGCGGCGGCGCCGCGGCGCACGGTCTCATGCGCAACGAGCCGCACGGGGCGCGTGGTCTGGCGCGACAGCACGCTCACGAGGTTCGGGTCCCGCATCGGCGTCAGCGGGTGGTCCTTCATCGGGCTGTCCGAGATCAGTTGGTCGAAGACGAAGAGATGCCCCTTGTAGACCGTGCGGCCATTCTCGGGGAACGAGGGGCAGGCGATGGTGGTGGCGGCCCCGAGATGCGCCATCAGCGCCGCCGCCACCGGGCCGATGTTGCCCTCGTCGGTGGAATCGAAGGTCGAGCAGTACTTGAAGAAGAGCTGCTTCGCGCCTGCGCCCTGCAACGCGCGGGCGGCAGCGAGCGACATCTCGATGGCCTCTGCCGCGGGGTTGGTGCGCGACTTGAGCGCGATCACCACCGCATCGGCCTCTTGCGCGTTGGTGTCTAGCGTGTCGGGCACGCCGATCACCTGCACGACGCGCATGCCGTTGCGGGAGAGGATCAGCGACAGGTCGGTCGCGCCGGTCAGGTCGTCGGCAATGGCGCCAAGGATCATGGGTTCGCTCCGGTGTTCGGGCCAGTGGGGCGGCTCGCGCCTAGTAAAGCCACTGGCCGGGGACGGTGACAATCTGCGGGAACAGCACCAGCAGGACCAGCAGCAGAAGCTGGACGACGATGAAGGGGAACACGCCCCGCACCACGTCCGAGTAGCGCTGCTGGGCCACGGCGCAGACCACGTTCAGCACGGCGCCGACGGGCGGCGTCAGCAGGCCGATGGCGGCGGACATCATGAAGACCACGCCGAAGTAGACCGGATCGATGCCCGCCTGCTTGGCGATGGGCAGCAGCACCGGGGTCAGCACGAGGATGGTCGGGATGAAGTCCAGCGCGGTGCCCACTGCGATCACGATCAGCACGATGGCGAGCATCAGCAGCACCTGGTGCTGGGCGAGCGGTCCGAGCAGTCCCGCAAGCTGCTGCGGCACGCCGGCGATGGTGATCGCATAGGCGGTGATCCCGGCGGCGGCGATCAGCAGCATGACCGCGGCGGTGGTGCTGATCGCGCTGATCATGCAGTCGTAGAGCGCCTTGAGGGTGATCTCGCGGTAGATGACGGCGCCCGCGAAGATCGCGTAGACGCAGGCCACGACACCGGCCTCGGTCGGGGTGAAGATGCCGAACTTGAGCCCGCCCACGATGATCACCGGCAGCATCAGCGCGACCAGCGCATTGACCAGCGCGGTGCGGATCTCGGCGCCGGATTTGCGCGGCAGCGTCGACATGTTCTCGCGCCGGCACATCAGCCACCAGGTCGCGGTCAGCGCCAAGGCCATGGCGACGCCCGGCACGATGCCTGACAGGAACAGCCGGGTGATCGACACGTTGCCCGCGACGCCGAAGACGATGTAGCCGATCGACGGCGGGATGACCGGGGCGATGATCCCGCCCGAGGCGATGAGCCCCGAGGCGCGGCCCATCGGATAGCCCGAACTGCGCATGATCGGCACCAGCATCCCCGCGAGCACGGCGGTGTCGGCGATGGCCGAGCCCGAGAGGCTCGCCAGCAGCACGGCGGTGACGATGGCGACGTAGCCGAGGCCTCCGCGCAGGTGGCCGACAAGCGCGAGCCCGAGGGTCACCAGCCGTTTCGACAGGCCGCCCGCGTTCATCACCTCGCCCGCGAGCAGGAAGAAGGGGATGGCGAGCAGCGGGAAGCTGTCGGCGCTGTTGGTCATCTGCAGCGCGATGGACTGCCAGTCGAGGAAGCCCATCTGCCACAGCATGCCGATCCCGGCGAGCATCAGGCCGAAGGCGATGGGCACACCGGTGATGACCGCCACGATGAGGACGACGAGAAAGATCAGGATGGTGGTCATGCGCCGTGGTCCTCTTCCCCCGAGGCCATGGCGCCGTCGGTGTATCCGAAGGCCGCGCCCATGGCGTTGGCGAAGGCCACGCAGCCGATGCCGATGCCGCCGAGCCAGGGCGCGGCGTAAGTGAGCGCGGTGGGCAGGCCCGAGACCGGCGCGGTGTTGATCCAGTTGAGTTGCATCTGCCCCCAGGCGCCCGAGACCAGCACCCAGCAGCAGAACAGGATCGCGAGGTTGCCGAGCAGGTGCACGATCCGGCGCGGCAGCGCGGGCAGTGCCGCGACGACGAAATCCACGCCCAGTTGCTGGTGGCGGCGCGACACCGCGATGGCGCCGGCGAAGGCGATCCAGACGAACATCATGCGCGAGACCTCGTCGGTCACGGTGATGCCGCTGTCGAAGCCGTAACGCAGCACGACGTTGCCGAAGACCAGCACGATCATGGCGGCGAGCACGAGCACGAGAAACGCCTCGAGCGCGGCAAGGACAAGGTCCGCCGCGCGGATGATGCCGGTGACGATGGGAGGCGGCTGCATCAGGAGGCCGCCCCGCCGGTGGTGCCGGGCATGTCCTCGATGGCGAAGATCCGGGCGGGCGCGCCGTCGGCATTGCCGACCTTGAGCGGGGCGGCGCAGAGCCAGGTGCGCCTGCCCTTCAGCGCGGCGGTGTTCACCACGTATTCGATGAGCGTCACGCCCGCGCGCAGCAGCACGTCATGGGTCACGTGCTCTTCGTCGGGCACGCGGATGCCGTCGAGCAGCAGCCGGATCGGGTAATCCTGCGGGAAGTCCACGGCCACCGCCGTGGGCGCCAGCGCCAGCAGGTATTCCGCGGCGGCGCGGTTCAGCCACGGCGCCTCGGTCCAGAACTCGCGGGTCTGGCAATCGCGCTTGGTGTCCCATTGCGTTGCCAGCAGCAGGATCTCGCCCGGGTTGCCGCCGGGATCGGCGGCGGCGAGGGTCTCGGGGCCGATCTCCTCGTCGGGCTGGACGCCCGAGAGGTCGAAGATGCGGCACGGCCCCACCACCCGGTCCAGAGGCGTGCTCTCGATGGTGGGGCCGTCGGCGATGAAATGCGCCTGCGCGTCCACGTGCGAGAACCCATGGCAGGTCGTGGCGAGCCGGGTCACGCGGAACTGGTCTCCGGCGCTCTTGTCACCCTTGACGGAAATCTCGGGGGCCCAGCGGAAATGCGGCCCGACCGTCATGCTCAGATCGACGATGTCCATGGTGTTCTCTCGGCCTTCACGTGTCTGCGGTTCAGGCGGCGGCGCCGTTGATCTGGTCGATCAGATCGCTGCCGAACTCCGAGGCGAACTTGGCCTGCACCTCGTCGGCGACGATGGCGCGGAAGGCCTCGCGATCGGGTTCCTCGACCACCTCCATGCCCTCGTCCTTGAGCGTCGCGAGGCTGGTTTCCTCACGCTCGACGTTGAGCGCGCGCTGGCGCCTGGCACCTTCCTGCGCGGTCTCGATCAGCAGGGTGCGGCGGTCCTCGCCCATCGCCTCGAGCTTGTCGGCGTTGGTCACCAGCGGCGCGGCGGTGAAGGCGTGCTGGGTGAGAGACAGGTACTTCTGCGCCTCATAGAAACGCGAGTTGAGGATCAGCGTCGTCGGGTTCTCCTGCCCGTCGACGGCCCCCATCTCGAGCGCGGTGAAAAGCTCGGTGAAGGCCATCGGCGTCGGCACGGCGCCGAGCAGGCGGAAGGCCTCGATGTGGGCCGGGTTCGGCGTGGTACGGATCTTGAGCCCCTTGATGTCCTCGGGCGTGGCGACGGGACGGCGGCTGTTGGTGACGTGGCGCCAGCCGGTCTCCCAGAGCGAGAGCGCGAAGAGGCCGGTGCCCTCGAAGTCCGAGCGCAGACGGTCACCGATCTCGCCGTCGAGCACGCGAGCGACGTGGTCGCGGTCCTGGAACAGATAGGGCAGGTCGAGCACATTGAGCTCGGGCGCGAGGCTGGTGAAGAACGGGTTGCCGGTGACCATGATGTCGAGCGATCCGGCGCGGACCGAGTTGATCATCGTGGGGTCGTTGCCGATCAGGCCGTTGGGGAAGACCTGCAGCGTGATCTCGCCGCTGGACTTTTCCTTGAGCGTGTCGGCCATCCACAGCGCGGTGTCCTGCCAGCTGTCGGTCTCGGGGTGCGGGTGCCCCATGCGCAGCGCCAGCGCGCCCTGCGCGCGCAGGATCGCCGGGGCGGCCATGAGGCCGGTCGCCGTGGCGGCGGTGGTCAGGAAATTGCGTCGGGTCAGTGTCATGTCGGGTCCTCCCTTGGTGTCGTACGATCAGGCGCTCTTGCGCGCCTTGAAGAAGCGGGCGTCCTGGCTTTTGCGAAGCCGGGCCAGCACGCTGTCCTGCGGGATCTCGAGATGGCGCATGCGGATGAGCTCCCCTGCCGCCACGTCCCGCGCGAGGCGGCAGTTCGCGGCGAGGTAGAAGGGCGCCGGGCTGTCGCCGTCGAGCGCGCCCGCGGGCATCATCCGGGCCGAGACGCCCTCGATCGAATGGTGGTGTCCGCCCATGGCCAGCCGGTGGCCGGCGGGCAGGTCGCGGTCGGCATGGGCCACGAGGTCGATGTGATGGCCGGGCGAGTGCGCGCCGCTGGAGATGCCCAGCAGGCCCACCTCGAGGATCGAGGTCGCGGCCTCGAGCCCGAGCAGGTGGCGCGGGATGAAGACCATGGCGGTCTTGCCGTTGCGGCTGACCACGTGGCCCTTGTCGCGCAGCATGTCCCAGGTGTCGTCATGGTCGCAGCGGATCACCACGAAGACCCCGCCGGCGAAGCTGATCTCGCCCGGGGCGCGCAGGCAGTGGAAGACCTCGAGCACGCCGGTGCGGCTCAGGATGCCGCCGTCCTCGGTGCCGCTGAGGATCGTCGGCACCTCGTCGATGCGCACGATGGGGCAGTGCAGGTCGGGGCGGTCGGGGCTCATGCCGCAGGCGTTGGCGACCACGGTCATCTCGCAGAGATCCGGCACGGCGCGTTGGGGCAGGGCGCTCGCGGCCTCGGCCCGTGCGGCCACGATCTCGGCGGCGCTGCGGTCGCCCATGCAGGCGAAGGGCGCGAACCCGGGCACGTCGTAGCTGCTGCCGTTGCACAGGATTGTGCCGGTCTCGGGGTCGTGCACGAAGTCGTATTCGCTGGACTTGCCCGCGGCGACGATCTCGAAGCCCAGCACCTGCGCCCAGGTGATGAGCCCGATCAGCAGGCTCGGCTGGTCGCCGTCCACCGGCGTCACGATCACGCCCTTGTCGGCGGCTATGGCAGCAAGGCCGGGGCCGATGACGCTGTCGACTTCCTTGGAGACCATCGCGACATGCTTGCCCGCGGCGATGGCCAGCTCGGCGTGGCGGGCGCCGTGGACCGGATGGCCGGTGGCCTCGACCGCGACGTCGAAGGGCAGGTCTGCGACGAGCGCGAAGTCGCCCACCGCCACGAAACTCCCGGCCTCGAAGGCGGCGCGGGCGCTGTCGGCGTCGTCGCAGATCCGGATGTCGTCTGCAGAGATGCCCACGTCCCGCATGGCGGCCGCGGCGGTGGCCGCGTCCACGTCGACGCCGATGCGCACCGACATCTGCGGCACGCGCAGGCCCTGCGACAGGAAGCTTCGGCCAAAGCCCCCGGTGCCGATGATGCAGGCCTCGACGGTGCGGCTGTCGGCGCTGAAATAGGCGTTGTAGTTCATTCGCGGTCCCCGGATCTGCGGCGATTGCATGCGCATGGGATCGGTGCGGGGCACCGTATTGCGCGCAATCTGCGAGAAAACTCCTCGGCCGACCCACTGAATCGGCGATTTCGACATTGATTGCATTCAAAACTGTGTCCGTCAACCGGCTTGCGCAAATCCGCGCGGTTTTTTAGATTGATTGCATGCAATAAGGGAGGGCAGGCATGGGCGAGGACAGGTGGCAGGCGTTGTCCGAGGAGGTCGCCGGATGGCCGCGTGGGCAGCGGTCGACCTTCGTGACGAATTTTCTCCGCGACCTGATCGTCAGCGGCGAGATTCCTCCGGGCGAGCGGATCAACGAACGTATCCTGACCGAGCGGCTCGGGATCTCGCGCACGCCCCTGCGCGAGGCCTTCAAGATCCTCGAGGGCGAGGGGCTGGTGTCGATCCGTCCCAACGCGGGCGCGACGGTGGTGAAGCTGTCGCCCGAGGACGTGGAGGACTCGCTCGAGATCCTGATCGGGCTGGAGAGCATCGGCGCCGAGCGTGCCGCCGAACGCGCAACCCCCGAGATGATCGAGGAAATTGCCGAACTCGACGCGCGCATGGTCGAGGCCTTCGAGCGCCGAGAGCTGATGGATTACTTCCACATCAACCAGGACATCCACCAGAAGATCATCGACGCCGCGCAGAACGAGGCGCTGTCGCGGGTCTATTCCTCCGAGAGCGCCCGCATCCGCCGCTTCCGCTTTGCCGGGAATCGCGATCATGCCCGCTGGGCGCAGGCGGTGGCCGAACACGCGCAGATTCTCGAGGCGCTGCGGCGGCGGCAGGGTCCTCTTCTGCGGGAATTGCTCCGGGCGCACCACCGTGCAGGTTGGAAAATTGCACGCAAAGCCCTGGAGAGCCCCGAGCCAACCGACTGAGTGCATTCAATTTTGCGCGAATTACGGATTTACTGTCAAAAATCTTTGACAAATCCCCTATATTGCATGCAATGCTCGTCACCGAGGCGCCCGCACCGGGCAGGGAGGCACTGTGACCAGCGAAGCAAAGACCGATGCGATGCAGATCGTGGATGCCCATTGCCATGTCTGGGACCTGTCGCTCGGCAAGCATCCCTGGCTCATGCAGGGCGTGCGGCATCCGCACCGCTACGGCGACTACAGCGCGGTGAAGGTGGACTTTCTGCCGGACGACTACCGCGCCGCCGCGGCGCCGTGGCAGATCGCCGCCGCCGTCCACATGGAGGCGGAATGGTCGCCCGACGATCCGCTGGGAGAGGCCCGCTGGATCGCGGAACTCAATGAAAAGACGGGATTTCCGGCGGCGATGACGGCGCAGGTCTGGTTCGACCGGCCCGACGTCGACGAGCTGATCGCAGCGCAGGCCGCCTTTCCGCTGGTCCGCTCGCTCCGCCAGAAGCCCAAGGCCTTCGCCACGGCGGGGGAGTGGTCGCGCGGCCATGACCTCGCGGGGTCGATGAATTGCCCGACCTTTCGTCGCGGCTATGCCGGGCTTGCGGCGTACGGATTGCATTTCGAGCTGCAGACGCCATTCTGGCATTTGCCCGACGCCGCGGATCTGGCCCGCGATTTCCCCGACACGCTCATCATCATCAACCACGCCGGCGTACCCGGCAGCCGCGAACCCGCGGTGCTGAAGGCATGGTCCGCCGCACTCGCCACCGCCGCCGCCCAGCCCAACGTCCGCATCAAGGTGAGCGGGCTCGGCGTGCGGGGCGAGGACTGGACCACCGAGGCGCAGCGCGAGGTCATCCTGACCTGCATCGACCTCTTCGGCGCCGACCGCGCCATGTTCGCGAGCAACATGCCGGTGGACGGCATGTTCCGCAGCTTTCCCCGGCTCATCGAGGATTTCATCGAGATCACCTCGGCGCTGCCGAAGCGCGACCGCCGGGCGTTCTTCGCCGGGACGGCCGCCGACACCTACGGGCTGACATTGTCCTGACCAGAGATCACAGGGAGGATCACACCATGTTCACCACCACCCGCCGCAGGGCCGCCGCGCTGATCGCCGGCTTCACCATGGTCGCAGGCGCCGCCTTCGCCGAATACCCCGAGCGTCCGATCCAGCTGATCGTGCCATACCCGGCGGGCGGCGGCACCGACATCGTCGCGCGCACGCTGGCGGTGGAGCTCGAGAAGGAGCTCGGACAGCCGGTGTCGGTCGTCAACCGCGACGGCGGCGGCGGCATCCCGGGCCAGACCGCCATCGCGCGCGCCCGTCCCGACGGCTACACCATCGGGCTCATCGCCTCGGACATCTCGCTCTACAAGCCGCAGGGGCTGGCGCCGCTGACCTACGCGGACATGACCGCCATCGGCCAGACCAACGAACTGGCCGGCAGCGTGACGGTGAGCGTGGATTCGCCCTACCAGTCGATGGAAGAGCTGGTCGCCGCGATCAAGGCGAACCCCGGCACCATCAAGGGCACCGGGGCGGCGCCGGGCGCAAGCTGGCACGCGGGCTTCCTCGGGCTCATGTTCGCGCTGGGTCTGTCGCCCGACGACGTGATCTGGGTGCCGACGCAGGGCGGCACCAAGGGCCATCTCGACGTGGCCGCCGGCAACAGCGATTTCTCCACCGCCTCGCTGGTCGAGGCCCGCGCGCTGGTCGAGGGCGGCAAGCTGCGCCCGCTCGCCACCATGGCCGCCGAGCGCGTCGACATCTTCCCCGAGGTGCCCACGCTGCGGGAGCAGGGGATCGACTATACCTACGGTCTCTGGCACGGCGTGACCGGGCCGAAGGGGCTCGACCCCGAGGCGCTCGAGGTCCTAAGCAAGGCCGTCGAGGCCGCCGCAAACAGCGAGAGCTTCGTCGAGACGCTGCAGGAACGCGGCTTCAAGCACGTCTGGCGTCCCGGCGCCGAGTTCGAGGCCTTCATGGCCGAGGATCTCGAGAAGATGCAGGTGATCTTCGACCAGCTCGAGAAGTGACGCGGGCGGATCGCGACGACTGAAAAGGGGGCTGACCCATGCACATCCATGACACGGCCATCGGAGCGCTGCTGGCGCTGCTCGGGGTCGCGGTGATCTGGCACGTGGGCAGCTTCCCGCAGGTCGTGGGCCAGAGCTACGGCCCCGACCTCTTCCCGCGGCTCACCGGCATCGGGCTGGTGATCTTCGGCGGCGGGCTGGTGCTGCGCGGCGTGCGCACGGCCGAGGGCGCGCCGAAACTCCTGACCATGCCCGGCACCGTCACCCTGCGGCGCGGCACGCTTGCGGCGCTCTACATCCTCGCCTCGGTCTTCGCCATCGTGCTCTTCGGCGAGACAGTGGGCATCCAGATCCTCGTCTTCGTCATCCTCCTGGTGGGCCTTCTGGCGGCGTTCCGGCGCCCGGTGATGTCACTGGCGCTGGCGGTGGGGCTGACGGTCGCCTTCGACCTGATCTTCCGGATGCTGCTGCGCGTGCCGGTGCCCTCGGGCCTGCTGACGGGAGTGCTGTGATGTTCTCGGACCTGATGGGCGCCGCCGTGCTGGTGGCGAGCCCCGACACGCTGCTGTCCATCGTCGTCGCCTCGTTCTTCGGCTTCGTCGTCGGCGCCTTGCCCGGCCTCACGGCCACGATGGCGGTGGCGCTGCTGATCCCGATCACCTTCCTGCTGTCGCCGATCGCGGCCATCGCCTCGATCGTCTCGGCGGCGGCCATGTCGATCTTCGCGGGCGACATTCCCGGCGCGCTGCTGCGCATTCCCGGCACACCCGCCTCGGCCGCCTACATGACCGACGCCAACGCGCTGGTGCAGAAGGGCGAGGCGGGGTTCGTGATCGGCGCCTCGGCGGTCTTCGGCACCATCGGCGGCATCATCGGCACGGTGATCCTGATCGCCGCCTCGCCGCTGCTGGCCAATTTCGCGCTGACCTTCTCGAGCTTCGAATTCTTCTGGCTGGGCTGCCTCGGCCTCAGCTGCGCGGTGCTCGTGGCGGGCGACGACCTGCTCAAGGGCATGGGCTCGCTGATGATCGGCCTGCTGATCGCCTGCGTCGGCATGGACTACACCACCGGCTTCCCGCGGTTCACCTTCGGGTCCTGGGCGCTGCTCGAGGGCATCTCGTTCATCCCGGCGCTGATCGGCATGTTCGCATTGCCCGAGATCCTGCGCCTGCTGTCGCAGGAGGCCACGGTTCGCAAGCTGCCCGAGGGCGCGCCGGGCTCGGCGTTGTCCAAGATCGGGCGGGCAGGGCGCCGTTACTGGTGGCCCTCGCTGCGCGGCTCGGTCATGGGCACGGCCATCGGCTCGCTGCCCGGCGCCGGTGCGGACATCGCGGCGTGGATTTCGGTCGCGGTGACCCGGCGCGCGACGCGGGAGCCCGAGAAATGGGGCAAGGGCCACATCGAGCCCATCGTCGCGGGCGGCTCGGCCAACAACGCCGCACTTGCGGGCGCATGGATCCCGGCGCTGGTCTTCGCCATCCCCGGCGACACCATCACCGCCATCGCCATCGGGGTGCTCTATCTCAAAGGCGTGAACCCGGGGCCGATGGTGTTCCTCGAGAACGGCCAGATGGTCTACGCGGTGTTCCTCGTGTTCTTCCTTGCCAACCTCATGCTCATTCCCTTCGGCTGGCTCGGGATCCGCATGGCGGGTCTGGTGCTGCGCGTGCCCACCACGGTGATCGCGCCGACGTTGCTGATCCTTGCCTGTCTCGGCGCCTTTGCCATCAACAACGACATGTCGGGGCTGCTGGTGATGATCGGGCTCGGCGTGCTGGCGGCGATCATGAACGCCTCCGCGCTGCCGCTCGCGCCGACGGTGCTGGGCATCGTCATGGGCAAGATCGTCGAGCAGAACCTGATGCAGTCGCTGATCAGCACGCAGGGAGACCTGCTGGCCTTCTTCGACCGGCCGGGCTCGGCGGTGCTGGGGGTGCTGACGCTGGCGCTCTGGGGCAGCGTTGTGGTGCGCGCGGTCTATGGATTGCTTCGCAAGAGTCCTTCGGCGCGCCGCGCGCAAAGCTGAGCGACGGGCGTATTTTTATATTACATAATCAACCTTATAGGGCTTTAATGTGTAAGCGCAAAGTTAGAGTGTCCCACATCTGCAAAACAGAAGTGTCACACTTCCCCTGTGTCAGACAGGATTGGAGTGGACCGTGGGATTGGT
>Ga0208328_1000455_pt1 | contig 18728 bp, 22 predicted proteins | sample DeeseametaMP2633_FD_184170 | JGI IMG/M metagenome (GOLD analysis project Ga0208328, IMG submission 184170) | Marine microbial communities from the Deep Atlantic Ocean - MP2633 (SPAdes) | ecosystem: Environmental > Aquatic > Marine > Unclassified | place: Northeast of Antigua and Barbuda, North... | reverse complement strand
ACCGAGTCCGTGGGCGACCACTCAGATGCCAGGGATCACCACGTGTCCCGGTCGGAACGCTCGACCGCCCACGGACCCACCGTCAGGCTAAATGTCGGACCGCTCCGGCAGAGTTCGGCACGTGCCACTGACGGCGCAGCACACCCAAGCCGGCGTGCTCGATGCAACCGTTGACCCGCTCGGCGAGGGGACGTCCTGGGAGGCGATCCACCGAGCGCGACCCCGCGCGCCCTTGACCTGCCGCGAATGTGGGCACGGGCTTCACGCCAAGGTCTCACCCAGAGGGCTGCGGTTCTTCGCCCACGACCGTGCTGCGCCGGCGTGCTCCCTGGTCGGGGAGACCATGGCCCACCGACTGCTCAAGCTGCAGTTGGCCTCAGCCATCCGCGAGGCCGGCTGGTACGCCGAGCTCGAGGTAGCCGGCGACGGCTGGCGCGCCGACTTGCTGGCCACCAGCCCCGACGGCGCCAGGAGGATGGCCTGGGAGGCGCAATTGGCCCAGATCACCTTCGACGAGCTGCATGAGCGCACCACGCGGATGCGGGCCTCCGGTGTGCCGGTGTGTTGGGTCACCGACCACGACCGACCATGGATCGGAACCGTCCCCTCCATTCAGATCGCCCTGCCCGCCGACCCAGGGTCCGCCGATGCCCAGATCGTCGACGGAGCCGCCGTCTTCCGCGAATCCTGGTGCCTGCACCGGCGCTGTGAAAATGATGGCGGAGCGCCCGGTCCCTGCCCCGGGCATGGGTGGTGGGGAGTGGTCCCCGACGCCGTCAACCTCGAGACCTTCGTCGCCGGCGTTCTGGGCGGCACGATCAGGCTTCACCAGGTGGCAGTGCGCCAGTACCTGCGGCTGCCCACAGCTGCACGGATCGTGTGGACCACACGACAGCACGTCATCTCCGAACGAGCCCAGGTGGAAGCCAGCGCGCGCCGGCGAGAACACGACGAGCTGGCGGCCGCGGAGTACGAGCGCCACCTGGCTGCGATCGCTGCCAAACTCGCCCGTCAGCAGGCACTCACACCGCCAGCGGTCGACCTCGTCGGGCGAGAGGCCCGCGGCTACGTCGGGGTGCGGGACGCGACGCCCGAGTGGGCGATGGGTGTGCCGTTGTTCGTCCACGACATGCCGCAAGGAGTGATCAGCCCGGTCGTCAGCAGGGTCTCGGCCGAGGTCCGCGCGCGATTCCGGGGCCTGACCCTGTTCGTCGCCACCGAAGCTGAGCGCCGCGCCCTCGCACGGGCGTGCGGTCCCGCACAGAGGATCGTGCTGTTCGAGGTGGAGATCCCGGCCGAGCCGCGGCCGCCGGCGGTGCCCTACAGGAGGGCCGGTCGGGTGCGGTAGACCTGCACCTGGTCGCGCAGCTCGGTGCTGGCGATCGCTAACCCGGAGTACGCCGCGGCCGCCGCCGCGAGGTTGAACGACGACGCCGGCGTGCACATGACGTCGGAGGCACTCAGCGAGCCGGCCTCGAGACGGTCGGCGAACGTGTCGGCGGCCGCGGCCGCGTCAGCTGCGTGCTGGGTGATCCCCGCGGGCACAGGCTTGCCGGTGCCGGACACGAAGGCCTCCCACACGAACAGCTCGGCGTCGCCGGCCAGCCACGGCTCGGGCCGCGTGGTGCACCGCAGTCCGGGGAACCCGGACCCGACCCGCTCGAGCACCCACGCCATCTGCACCAGCCCGGTGGCCAGGGCGCCACTGCCGGCGCCGGCCGACCAAGGCCGCGAGCGACCATCGACGGTCTCGCCCTGGCGCGCCTGCCCCAACGTCCTCCACCCGTCGACGGGCCCGACCGGGCTGACCGGAACCATCAGCGGAGCCTCAAACCCGAGCGCCACGGGCACGCCGGCGTCGAGCGCCTCGAGCACCGAGAGCGCCGCGCCCTCTGGGTGGCTGCCTCCTTCGCCGACCGGTCGCCGGCCGGGCAGGTCGAGGGCTGCCCACGCGAAGTTGCTCCGGACGGATCCGACGTCGACGGCGACGACTCGTGGCGACCTCAGCGCAGCATCCCCTCTCACGGTCGCGGGGCCAGGTTGACCCGGTACACGGTTGGGTCGGCGGCCGCCACCACGGTCTGCCGGTCGTACTCGACCAGTGTCGGGTCGGTGAGGGCGCCGGTCACCACCGCCAAGGACCAGTCGGGATCGGTCTCGGCGGTGCGCAGCTCGTTGCGGGTCAGGAGCACCGAGGGCATGGAGCTGGAGACGCCCTTGACCTCCAGGTGGCGCTGCTCGTCATGGCGCGTCGCGGTGAGGTCCCAGCCGCACTTGAGGTGCGCGACGCGGGCAATGGTCCATCCTGCTGCCTCGTAGTGGCGTTGGACCGCGTCCTCGGCGGCCAGCTCGACCTGCCGGTTCGTGGCCGGGTCGCCGAAGCCGGCGCCCCACGCGCCGACGGCGATCGTGCTCGAGGTCTCGCGCGGGTCGCCGGGGTGAACGGGGGTCTCGAGCACGCCGCTGTACTCCCGGACCAGCACCGGCACCGATCGTGGGTGTGTCCGGTAGCCGAGGCCGCGTTCAGTGAGGAGCTTGACCAGGTCGGTGCGGAGCGGGATCAGGCGGTGGCGCGTCTCGGTGCCGATCTCGAGCAGCTCGGCCCACAGGGTCATGATGTTGCCCGGGGAGCGGTGCCAGTCGTCGTCGTAGGGCGCTGCGGTGTCCCACAGGTAGGCGTGGAGGAGGGCGAGGAGCTCTTCTTGCTCCTCGGCCGGGTAGAGCTTGAGCGGGACGCGGGCGAGGCCGGCGTCGTCAGCTCGCGCCAGGCCGGCGCGGATCAGCTCGACGAGCCGGGCGTTGGAGTCCTGTGAGGTCACGGCGATCGCTCGCGGCCGAGCGGGTAGTCGACGTCGAAGTGGTCGGCGACGATCTGCGTCGTCTCGCATCCCCAGCTGGCCCGGCGGTCCATCGGGTCCGGCTCGTCATCGAGAGAGTCGCAGACGCCGGTGCCGGATCCACAGTCGCGGTGGAGGGTCAACAGCTTGCGGGCGAGCGGGTCGTTGATCGTGTTGAGTCGACGCATCGCCTCCACCCATCGCGAGACGGGGGCGGTGGAGTCGTCGACCTCGTGCACGACGTCCATGCGCCACGCGGCGCTGGCCTCCTCGTCGTACTCGTAGCGCGTCATCAACGCATCCCGAAGAACGAGGTGATTCGGTCGACCTGCTTCTGGTCCAGCAGCGCCGGCCGGCACGCCCCATAGGCGTTGGTCAGGTCGATGACGAGCTGGCGCGTCTGGTCGAGGCTGAGATCGATCGTCGCCGTCTCGCCGTCGGTGCTGGTGACTTTGAGGTCGACGCGCTGCACGTCCTCATCGACCTACCGGGCATGAGCCCCGATCTTCTTGGCCCTGACGGCCTCGCTGCGCTTGAAGAGTCCCACGCGTCGAATCGTGGCACGCCGCGCACCCATGCAACCCTGGAACGGCTTGCCTCGCTACATGGTGACGACAACGACGCCGGCGATGTTGAGGCCGGCGAGCTCGCGAGGTCGCCGGGGCTGGGGCGGAGGCTGTGCGGCAACCATGTAGCCGCTCGTGCCCGGGTCGATGTCGGGCACCTCCGGCCGCCGCCGGAGCTGTTGGACGTACGACGGTGGCCGCCGCCGCACTCCTTGGAGCACATGGCGAAAGTAGGAGTCCGGGAAGTGGCCTGGGTCCTCAGGCACCTCCAGGAACAGCGGCTCTCCGGGGACGACAGTGGGTTCGGCGCTGACCGCGCGGAACGCGCCGCGGCGGTGTTCGCTGACGGCCCGGAAGATGCGCTTGGCCACCTCGAGGGGGCCGGCCTGGTCGTTCAGCAGGAACTCGCGCAGCGGGCCCTCCGGGATCTCGGGGAGGTTGAGGTCCTCCACCGGGCCGGCAGGTCGGTCGGGGTCGACCAGGTCCTCCAGCCCAAGCGCATCGCTGAACACGAGTGCAGCGGTGTCCTTAGGGGAGGTGCGGGACCAGGCGCCCCCGAGTTGATAGGCGGTGACCATCGAGATGGCCATCCGCCGGCAGCCCAAGCAGTCCGGCTCGGCGTCGTGGAAGCAGGGCAGGTCGGCCCGGAACACGCGCCCGCCGGTGTAGACGCCGTACAGCGCCGGCACCTGGAGCTGGCGTGAGGATCTCAGCAGGTCGGAGTACTGCTGGCCGTCGTTGTGGTTGATGTCGACTCTCCAGCTCGAGGCGGAGCGGGTGAGTCGCTTGGCCTGGACCAGCATCCCGAAGCACAGGCTGCTCGAGCGGTCCAGCCACCACCACAGGTAGTCGCCGCCGACGACGGCCTCCTGGCGGCGGTTGAACTTGACGACCTTCACGTGCGGGTGGCCGCGGTGGACTGCCACGTCCGTCACCGATTCCTCCGCCCAGCCATGGCCGAGCTTGTCGAGCTCGTCCATGTGCGCTTCCGCGGCTTCGCGGATGCTGGTGAAGGAGGCCAGCACTTCGTGGTTCGTCATGGGCGGCTCAGTGCGCTGACCAGGTGAGACCGAGGACCCGGAAGGCCTCCTGGACGTCGCGGTGCTCGGGGGAGAGGGCGTGGTGCTCGATCGCGTCGAGTGTCCGGCTGATCGCGGGGTCCTCGGCTCGCTCGAAAACCGCCCAGAGCGTGAGGTCGTCGCCGTGGCGGGAGGCGAACGTGACGCCGGCGAGGTCGGTGGTCGCGTGCAGGTAGGTGGCCACCGACTGGGTGAGCGCTCGCGGCCGTCCGTCCTTGAGCGCGGCCCCGTCGAAGTCGTGCAGGTTGAGGAGATGCGCGAGGGCGACGAACTGCGGCCGCAGGACCGCGATGGACTCCGCAGCGGACACCGCGCAGAAGCGTCCCGTCAGCGTTGCGCTCGCTGCCGAACGGGGCTCGAGCCAGGAGTAGGAGATCTCGCCGGCGCGGGCCGTCGGGTGCATCGCGGCGTCCTTCTCGTCCTCCTCGATGTCGTCGAGCTCGAGCACGAGCGTTGGGTCTGGCCGGAAGCCGGCGAGGACCTCGAGGAGGCAGGCGAGGAGAGTCGATCCGGCGTAGATGCTGCGGAAGTTGCCCTGCCGGTCATCCCAGCGGCCGTGGAACCTGCCATCGGCGCCGGCCCACTCCCAACCCGACCAGGCCCAGGGCTCCGGTTTGAAGCCGACGCGCCAGACCTGCTCGGCCGCGTCGACGACGACCAGCTGCGCCCCTTCGGTCACCAGCGGAGTCACCCGGCCGCAGCGAACGCGCGCGCGGCCGCCAGAACCTCCGGGCCGACCTGCTCCAAGTCGCCCTCACGCAGCAGCCGCGCCGGCGCGACGTCGTCGAGGCGGGGGTTCATGCCCTGGAACCACGTCTGGACGACCGCGGTCGAGTCCTTCTCGCGCAGCAGAGCCGCGATCCGGTACGCCATCCGCAGCCGGTTGACCACCTCGGTCGACGGGGTCCGGGCGTCGGCCGAGTCGGCCCACTGCCGCACGGCGCGAGTCTCCTGGACCGAACCCAGGTAGGCCACGAGCTTGGCTCCGAGCAGGTCGCGCAGCCGCTCGACGAGCTCCGGCGTGGGCAGCCGCACCGACTCCTCGTAGGCGCGAAGGTCGCCGCGGGCGATGGTCGACTGAGTGCTCATACCTGCAGTGTGTCATCTGGTGCAGCGAAATCCAATAGCAAATCGCAGGGGTAATCACACCTTGTATCACACTACCAATAGCGTTCGCGCGAGGTCACCATGGCCGGAGTTGACGGCCGCGGCGGCGGAGCGTGGGCGCATGATTTAAAACGACGGGTTCTGTGGGTCAATACCAGTGTGGTGCTTGGCCGCCTCGAGTGCGGACGCGCGCTCGCGAGCGCTGGGCCGGGACGAGGGCCTTGTGCTGGCTACGGATCTCGTCGTAGAGGTTTCCGTTGGCGTCCTTGTCGCGAAGAGAGACGAGTAGGGCGAACGGCACCTTGCTCGGCGCGTTGTCGATCGCGCCGGTGCGACGGGCGACGTAGCCCACTTCGAGCCGCGGCAACTCCACCTCACCTGCCTTGAAGCCGACCTTGTGGTAGCGGACGGTTTCCCACTTGCCGCTGTCGCGCAGCTGGGCCTCGTTGGATCCCTTCGGGGCGCCCAGGCTGCGGGCCACGGGCTCTTGGCTCTGCTTCCACCCATCGATGATCAGTTGGCGGGCCTCCGCGGTTCGGATGTCGAGGGTGGGTCGCTTTGCGTTCATGCCAGGCGGTGGGCCGAAGCTGTACATCTGATGGTGGGGCCTGAGCAGCATCTCCAGGGCTGCGTTGGTGTATTCCGTCGGCTCGGTCGGGTCGACAGGGGTGGCGTAGGCGAGGGTCAACCGAAGGTCCAGCTTCGCGGAAAGCCCCGTCGGTACGGGAATCTGATAGCCGAGCAGGTCGCCGCGCTCAATCTCATCAACGATCAGCACGTGAGCCTCGTCTGGGTCGCACTGGAGGGCGTCCTCGAAGCTCAGGGCGTGGCGGCCGTACCCTATCTCGTGTCGGAGCTTGTTGCTGCGTCGGTGTGGTTCGGCGAAGTGGGTGATGAACGCCCGCAGGACGCTGCTGTTAACTCGCGGGAGCCGGGTGATGAGGTCAGCGAGCGCGTGGGTAGTGACCGGGGCAGCGAAGCTGGTGCCCGACGCCTCGAGGAACGAGCCGTCGGCGCGCAGAACGTCGAAAAGGCGATCGTCGACGCCGCCGAACTGGACGCCCAGGGGCTGGACGCGTGCGCCGTGGCGGCCGGGTCCCATTGAGGAGTAGGGGGCGCGTGCCCACGGCTTAGACGGAGTGGGGGCGTCGCATGCCCCGACCGCGATTCCGTTGGCCATGTCGGCTGGGACTTGGACTCGGTGCATACCGGTCGCGCGGTCTTGGTGACCGTCGTTTCCGGCTGCGATCACGAACAGGACGTCGTTCTCCCAGGCGAGCTGGTCGAGCTCGCTGGTCCAGCGGTTTGGTTCCAGATCATCCTCGACTGCCACCTCCGGCCCGAGGCTGAGGTTGATCAGCTTGTGACCGCCTTGCTGGATGGCGGCCTTGATCTGGTCGAGGACCCAGTAGCCGTCGAGGTCGTCGATGTCGGTGGGTGGGGGCATGACGCGGAAGCTCTCGACCGGGAGCGGCGGCTGTGGTGCCTGTTCTCCAGGAGCGATGAGGCCGTAGAGAACCGCGCCGGTCACGCCGGTTCCGTGGTCGAGGAACTCCTGAACGGCCGACTCTGTGGTGAGGTCTGGGGTGGCAATCGGGAACAGTGGGGTGGTGCCGTTGGCGACATCGACCCCCCGTCGAACACGGCCACCTTGACCGAGGTGTCTACCGGCCGGCTGCTCGCCGGCGGCCTTAGCCGGTTGCCGGAACGGAGCCCGAAGCGTGGTCGGGGCCGGATGGCTGGCATGGGCCGCAGGGTGCGCAGCGGGTTGAACGCGGCGAGCGCGGCCGCGTCCTCGTCCGAGGGCATCGTGACCGGCGTGAAGGTCAAGCCGCCGACTGTGCGTACGAAGTCACGGTGCGCATAGCCGTTGTGCGCCTCGATCAGCGCGAACCACCGCAGCAAGGTGGCTTCATCCAGCGGCACCGCCTCACCCGAGAGCGTCGTCAGCGGGTGCAGCACAGCCTCCCACGTTCGTGCGCCCTCATGGTCTGCCGCCCGGGCCGGGGTGCGGAGTACTCGCGAGGGGTCGGGCAGCGCGACTTCATCGAGCTTGCGGATCTCGGTGAACGCCTGTGCCTGGGTGCGGCCTTGGCCACCGGTACGCACGAGCGATTCGAAGGTGGTGAGCCCGCCCTCCGGCAGCGTGAAGATCAGTCGGCGGGTCTGCACCTGCTCGCTCTTCGATGCGGTCTCGTAGAGCCCCACGTCGGCGCGTGAGCCGACGGGCGTCGCGCCGATGGTGGCGAGAAGCGGCGTCGGGAAGTAGGAGGGCGCCAGGTAGTTGGCTACGAGCTTGGCCTCGACGTAGACGCGACCTTCGGCACGCAACTCCTGGGGCAGGGCGCGCGCGTCCTGGACAGCGGTGGTGAGCTGGGGAAGCAAGAGCGTGGCGGCTTCCTCGGCGGTGCGCGGCTCATGCTTGGGGCCGCCGCCGCTGTTCGGGGCGGTCACGCCGACCCTGAGCGCCTCGCCATTGACCAGCAACGGTCGATTCTGCGCCTCGACACCGGCGTTCGACATTCCTACTCCTCGTTCATGACTCGACCGTGCGCTTCAACGCGGTGGCCACGGTGGGATGGCTTATGCCCACCAGCTCCGCGATCTGCCGATTCGAGAGCCCGAGCCGAAGGTGTAGTGCGGCGATCACCTTGTCACGCATCTGCGTGCTTGACGTACCGATCCGCGCGATCTCCTCCAACAGCACCGTCTCGACCGGCGCGTCGCGCAGCACCGCCCGGCGCAACACCAGCGACCACATCCGCACCACGTCGGAGCTGCTGTAGCCCTCGGTGAGTTCAGCCGCGAGATCGCGAATGGAGTCGGAGACCTCACCCGCCGCGTCCGGGCGTCCTGCGACGGCATGGGCCAGGATCGCCGAGCGTTCCGCGGCGCTGGGCAGCGGGAGTTCGACGGAGCGGTCGAAGCGCCGCGCGACAGCCGGGTCTAGGAGCTGGGGGTGGTTGGTCGCGGCCACGAGCAGGCTCGAGTCGGGCCATCGGTCGAGTTCGACGAGGACGACGTTGACGATGCGCTTGAGTTCGCCGATGTCGGCATCATCGTCGCGGCGCTTGGCGATCGCGTCGAACTCGTCCAGGAGCAGGACGCAGGGGCCGGACTTGGCGTAGTCGAGCACCGCTTTGATATTGCGGCCTGAGGAGCCCAAGTAGCTCGAGACGACCGAGGATAAGTCGAGGGTCACTAGCGGTAGCGACAAGGACTGCGCGAGCCACCGCGCGGTCATCGTCTTACCGACCCCCGGCGGGCCGCTGAGCAGCAGTGTGCGACTCAGCCCGACGCCGGCGCGGTGGAGGTCCTCGCGGCGGGACCACTCGGCCAGGATCTCGCCCAGTTGAACGGTGGAGGCCTCGTCGAGCACTAGGCCGTCGCCGTCGGGGAGAGGGTCGACGTTGGCCAGTTCGATCGCGGTGTCGCCCTCTGTGGGGATGGTGCCGCCGGTGAACCGGAGCTCGGCACCAGCGTCGGCGGTGACCATCGCCTCATGCAGCGCGACGCGGAAGGCTTCCGGATCCGGCACCGCTGGCGGTACGGTCCTCAGCAGCCGCGAGGCCAGTTGTCGCACGCCGGCGCCGTGCCCTCGGGTACCGACCCGGACGAGATCGAGTACCGCGCGCTCCAACCCGTCCTCGGAGTGGTAAGAACTGGTTGCTTGACTACTCACCCTTACCACCCTAGCCCAGCAACCCCTGAGCGGCTGCAAATCAAAGGTTGCTTTCCGCGGTAAGGTGTGCGGTTCGACCGGGGCAGGTTACCAATTCAGGTCCGCGCTGCATCGATCGGGCCGGGTGTGGCCGCTGGCGGTACACGCGGGAGAGGCGCTGCTGATGGCGGACGCTGTGCGTCGCGGCGGCCACTGGGTGGCAGCCCATCAGGCGTTGTGCAGGGACTCGACCAGGTGGTCGATCAGGTCGTTCACCCGGCACCGCAGCGCGCCGACCCATCCGCCGCGCCAGGGTGCGGGTTTGTGCGAGCGTCGTGGTGCGTGGGTGGCCGTGGCGGCGGGCTCGCGGGTCATGACGGTGCGCGCGTCACCGACCGCGACCGCGTGTTCGGCCGGGCAGTAGCGCTGGGTGCTGTGCGGCAGGTGCTCAAGGTGGTGGGCCGCGAGGCTGAACCGCAGGGGACCGGGAACCGGTTGCCCGCCGGGGTGCGCGACGAGACTGACGAAGTGCTCGAGTTGGCTGGCGCTGACTCCGGCGCACAGGGCGGCGACGTTGGGGCGTCCGGAGACATTCTCTCGGCCGGCGCGGCGGATGTACTCGGGGTCGTCGAGGTCTCCGCTCATCTCGAGGGCAACTTCCGTCATGCTGATCTGGCCTGAGCAGGTCAGGCAGGGCCGGCCCGGCACGACGGTCTGCGCTCGTCGGGTTGCGCCGCGCATCTTGCCGGTGGGCAGGGTGTCGATGGCGATGCCGCCGTCGATGACGGGGATCAAGTCCGCGTAGGCGATCGCGTTGAGCACGGCTCGCGGCCACGGGCGGTCGACGCAGCTGAAGATGATGTCGTAGTCGAGTGCGGCGGCCTGGCCCGTGGGGGTGCAGATGCTGTCGGCGTGCCGGCGCACGGTTAGGGAGCGGCTGGTCGCGGCGCGGTGAGCGAGCCGGGAAGCGACGTCGATTTTGCGGCGCCGCAGCCGGGCGTCGCGGCGGGTGGCGCCGATCATCCTGTCCCGGTTCAGCTCTTCGACATGGTCGTAGTCCATGACGCCGATCTCGAGCAGGCCAGTGGCGGCCAGCCGTTGGACGATGTCGAGGCCGACGCTGCCGACGCCGACGACGAGGACGCGGAGCCGGGTGATGTCGCGGTGGGTGTGCTCTCCCCACGCGGAGATGGTGCGGGTCTGGGAGCGCTTGTCGAGTAGGGCCGGGACGAGGTCGTCGCACCAGCTGGTGATCATCCTAGGCCCCACCCGACGCACCGATGCGGCCCACTGCGGGTCTCCCTCGATCCAGACCCTTGCGGACCAGGTGTGGTCGCCGCCGGCGAGCGTCATCCCGACCAGCGGAAGTCCTGTGAGCTGCTGGACGAGCCTTGCGTAGGCGGACTCGCAGTCGAAGTCGGGGCCGCTGAGACCCTGCCAGCCGGGGACGCCGGGATGGCTGTGGAGCAGCGCCACCCCTCGTCCGGTGCGGGCTGCCTCGGCGGCGACGCGTAGCACGTAGCCGCCGGTGATTGTGGCGTTGCGGTGCACCTCTCGCTCGCCCTCGAGCGGCAGCTCGACCGTCGCGATGATCCTGGTGGCGCGGGATGCGCCGGTCGACGGCGCGTAGGTCGCCAGGCAGATGTCCTCTTGTCCGTCGGCCCGCAGGAGGTGCTGCGCGAGCTCGGTGTGGACGGCTTGGCTCATCGCGACCGAATGCGCGTACCTTGCTGCCGAGGGCTTCGGCATCCCTGAGTTCTCTGAGATCCCTGGCGTCGCGTGGTTCGGCCGGGCCGACGTCCCGAGGAACCGCCGAGGCCGCCGGAGCTGGAGCCGGCGCCAGAGCCGGGTCGTTGCGGTGCTCGCGTGGGTGGCCACGTCAGGCAGCCTGCCCGAGGACGCCGCGGACGTGGGCGAGCCAGATGTGGATGGGCTTGCGGGTGAGGTTCCACGGGCCGGAGTCGCGGGAGTGGCGGCGCCACCCGGGGGCGCAGTCGGTGGTGTCGGAGTTGGTGTGGGTGAAGGTGACCTCGTCGGGGAGGTGGATCCAGTGCGGGGGGACCATGGGCCAGGACTGGACCTCGCTCACGCTGACGCCGGTGGCGACCTCGGTGCCGGCGAACCGGCCCGCTGCGGGGACCATCACGTAGGTGATCGTGTTCCCGCAGCGGACCGGGCGGAGGCCTTCCTCCTCGAGGTCGGCGAGGAAGCGTGCGGCCCCGTCGGTGGAAGAAGGCCCGGTGCTCATCAGGCGACCTGGGCGCTCTGGCGCACGGTGACGAACGCGTCGCCGTCCTTGAGGTTGATGATCTTCTCGTCGCGGAAGACCTGCGTCTGGCCGTTGTGCCTGACCATCGCGAGGTCGTAGTGCGCGGGGTCGACGCCTGCCATCCACAGCAGGGCCGAGGCCTGCTGGTGGTCCACGCCCGGGGTGTAGGACACCCCGTCGATGGTGATGGTCACCTCCTTGTCCTTGGGTGCGTTGCCGTGCCCGCGGTCGTGCCAGGCCTGCTGGTCGTCGGGCTTGTCGCTGTGTCCGATGTTCGTGGTGTTGCCGTTCATGTCTCCTCCTGAGGCATATGTCGGGGCGGGGAGCGCCTGGTTGGCTGGCTGCTTGTGGAGCGCGGCGAAGGGGTGTGCGAAGAGATCTCTGCGGTGCCGCTGGGCCGGGGTGCCCGTGGAGAGGTCGGGCACCCCGCGTGACGGCGTCACTTCTCGTTGCGCACGCCCTTGTGCTGCTTTGGACTGCCGTTGAGGATGCGGCCGGTCTTGGTGTCACGCTTGAACCACGTGCCGTTGATCTTGAACTCGCTGCGCCCCTTGACCGCTCCGATGCGGCGGCCCTTGCCGGTGTTCTTCGCCACTGCCGATTCACCTCCTCCCCGAGAGGCTCGGACCGTCCGCGTCCTCTCAGCAGGTAGTCGAGGCACCGCCGAGGAGTGTTAGCGGCAGTCCTCGCAGCGGCCGTCGACCAGGAGGTGGGGCTTGAACTTCAGGAATCAGCCGCCCTGACACAAGACGAGCTCGTCGTCGCGGCGATCGCAGCGGCACTTCCCGCATGTTGGGCAATGGATCTGCCCGCAGGGGTCGTGCGGGTAGCCGCGGACCTTGCGGGTCTGGCCGCAACAGGTGATCTCCTGCTCGGGGCGCTGGTCGAAGTCGCGGCGCTCGGTGGGGTGGAACCGCTCCGACCCCCACAGGTCGGTGTCGGCGAAGACCCCGATGGCTCGGCGCGGCGAGATCGCGACGGCATCGAGGTAGAATGTTGCCCGTTCGCGCCTAGGCGTGGCCCAGAACGACCGTTGCTGCAGCGTTCTGAGCCCGCCCGCACCGCCGGCCGGTAGCTGGGAGGGAGGTGTCTGGCCGGCGGACAGGAGGTGTCGCAGGGGGTGGCCGGCCGGGACTGCCTGACCGGGCCAGGGAAACACCTTGGGCCAGCCACGGTGCGGGTCCGGCCGGATGCTGGCGTACCGGACGACACCGCGGTTCTCCGAACCGATCGCCGCGAAGCCCATGCCGAGGTCATCGTCGATGTCCAAGTTGGTCGGGGCGTCGACCACCACGATCGCACCTAGCCCGGGAAGGCGCGCAGCGAGCGCGATCGCGCAGGCCGGGATGCTGGCCTGTGTCGCGTGGTAGAGGTCGACGACTTGCTGGGCCCGGACTGGTCCGCCCGCAACGACGCGGTCGACTGCGGACTCGGCGAGGAGTAGACGCTGCGCGATCCGGTCACACAGCGTCTCCAGCGCCTTCGCGGGCGCCGTCTGAGAGAACAGCCAGTCGAAGATCTCTGACACCTGCTCGACCAGCCAGTGCCCGAGTTCGTGGGCCAGCGTGAAGTTCTCCCGCCGCGAGTGGCTCGTTGGCGCGTAGAGGATGACGCCGTCTTTGGGAAAGGACAACCCGTCGCACGCCCCGCCGTCGGCACGCTTCTCGGTGAGGTGGTCGGCCGCGGCGACCTTGAGTCCCAGGTCGGTGCGCATGGTGGTCAGTGGGTTCAACACGAACCGCGCCCGGGCCTCTGCGCTCATGCTGGCCAGGGCGGCTGCCACGCACTCCTCGATCGTCTCCACCGATTCATCTGCTTTCTCGGCGCCGTTGCTCTAGTCCTGGGTCTGTCCGCCGAGTCGGTGACGCTCGCCGGCTCAGTCCGACTCGTGGGCGCGCACCAGGACCTCCAGGGACTCCAGCATCTGCTCGACCTCGGGCTCGTCGCCGCGCTGCACGGTGGCCAGCATCCGCGTGCGCAGCATCGTGTTCGCCATGCTCGGCGAGATCCGCTGCGCCAACGCGAACCGCTGCACCAGGTCGCTGAACCGTTTGGTCGCCGTCACTCGCTCGGCCACGGTGTCGAGGACCGCGCGCTGGGCAGCTGGCGGCGCGATGAGGTCGTCCGGGCTTACGCCCAGTTCCTCGCCGATCACCCGGATCAGTGCGGGGGAGACATCGGAGGCCACGCTGGTCCGCCACCGGAACAGATCCGCGGCCTCGACCTTCCAGCCCCGCGACTGGAGCCGTGCCGCCAGCGCCGTCGGCTTCACGCCTTGCCGCGAGCACAGCTGGGTGAAGGCGGTCGAGTCGAGGCGGAAGGAAGCATCGGGAACCAGGCCGAGCATCGCGGCAACCGGATCGGACTGCAGCGGTGGCGCACCGTGGCTTGCTGCCCACACCAGGTCGTCGATCTCGAGCATCTTCGCGACCGCCTCGCGCTGGTAGGGTGGCAGCGACGTCAACAGCCGATCACGCTCCGGTCCGGCCGGCGTCGCCAGGAGACGTTCGAGGGTCTCTTCGAGTTGCTCGGTAGGGCTGCTGCTCCACCGTAGGCCGATTCCGGGTCGCGGGGCTCTGTTGGGCTCGGCTGCCGACCGCTTGGACTGCTTCGACGGCTCGGATTCGTTCTCGTTCATCGTTCACCTCCTCGGGCTTCTAGGATCTTCCTCAGTTCCGATCGCGCTGTCATCACGTGCTGCCGTACTCGGGAGTCCGATACTCCCAACTCGGCGGACACGTCCTGCGACGTGCGGCCCTCAGCCTTGACCTGCACGAAGACGTAGTGAGCGTCGGGGTGGGTCACTCGGAGCTCAGCAAGAGCCTCACGCACTTCGGTGACGGTCGTGCTGCGCTCGTGGTCCTCCTCGACTAGTACCGCGGGGTCGAGACCCAAGTCGTCGGCTCCAAGCCGTTCGCCCTCGATCGGGGTGATCTCCTCCAGCCGCAGACGCTCTCGCCGGTGTCTCGCCGACTTCCACAGGTCGCGGATCTTCAGCTTTACCGCGGTCACGAGGTAGGCCTCCCAGTTGTCGACGTCACGGGGCCGCTTCGCGGCGAGCGCGAGCACTACTTCCTGAATGACGTCCTTGGCCTGGTTCGTGTCGCCGCGCAGCATGCTCAGAGCCATCCCCCACATGGCGTCCTTGTGCTGCAGGTAGAGCGCTTCGACGTCGGGGCGCGCGCGCTCAACGTCCGGCCGAGAGGCCGCTTGGTCTCGCGGTTCCATCTCCACCCCTCCCCGTGGCCACACGGATGTCGGTCCTGAGTTGCTGTGAGGTAGACGAGACAGCTCGTCGGGATGTTAGCCAGGCCAGACGGCCTCCCTGGACATCACACCTAGTCGACAGTGGTGAACTGGGGGCCACTAGATCGGATGGGGACAGGACAGATTCGAGCCATGCCACGTTTATGTCCCGAAAACGGTGTCGTAAGCCATCGAGCGACGTCAGATAGCATCAAGAGGAGTGAGCGCCGTCGCCTAGTTCGCTGCGCCTTTGCGCAGGTCAGAGCACGAGACAGCAAAAATCATCAAGCAGGTTCGCGGCCCGACACTACCGAACTGTGAGTCCAAGGGGTGTGTTTGCGCGTCGGTCAGTGGCCGAGGAGGTCGACGCGGGCAGGCCACGGGTTTGGCTCGCAGCCCTCCAGGCCCTTGGTCTGTTGCAGCATGACCGGTGCCATCTGTCCGGACCCGGGGCAGCTGACGTGGGGATAGCCGAGCGCGTGGCCGGTCTCGTGGTTGACGACGTAGCGCCGATACCCCGTCAGGTCGCCTGGGTAGCTGTCCGCGCCGAACTGCCACCTCCAGGCGTTGACCACGACGTCTTCGCCGTTGCGGCAGGACAGTGGGCCACCGGTGTCGAGGGGCGCGCACAACTGGTCGGCCGTCTCGGGGGTTGCCAGGACGATGCGCAGGTCGGCGTGGCCGTCGACGCGGACGAGTTGATGGCGGGCCGCCCAGCCGCGCTGATCGGTCAACGTCTCTTCGACGAACTCAGCGACGTGCGGAGCCGGGAAGGAGAGTCCGTCCTCGACCTCAACCCGGTAGGTGGTGGCTCCCTCGAAAGAGACGGCTGGCGCAGCCGCGACCTGGAAGGTCCCGGGGCCTTGTTCTGGAACTCGCGGGGCCGGGCGAGTGCGCTTGGCGGGTGTCGGATTTCGGAGCCGGCCCAAGGCGACGTCGCCGTCAGGCTGTTCGGAGGCTTGTGTCGGGGACGGGACAGCGGAGGCCGATGGTTGTGGGGCGGCATCGTCGCGGTCGGCGGCGTTGAGGTTCGGCAGGTCCTGCGTGGGGAGAAGGGCGGGCACCGCGACCGCGGAGGCGGTCAGCAGAGCCGCCAGCGCGGCGAGCCGGCCGCGGGGACGTGCTCTGGCTGCGCGATGGGCGGCATTGTGGCGCGGCGTTGCTCTGTGTTTGCTCATCGTTGTCGCTCGGGTCAGAGCATTCGGGTCCAGGTCGCGCCGGCATCGGTGGACCGGAGGACGGTGGTCTCGGTGGCGGCGTACCAACCCTGCTCGCTGATCGTGAAGGCGGCCGGCTGCCCATCGATCGAGCCGGTCTTCTTCCAGCTTTGGCCATCGTCGGAGCTGATGCGGACAGCCCCGTCCGGAGCGATTCCCGCGACGGTGCCGTCGGGTGCGGTGTCGAGATAGGTGGTGGTCGGGCCGCTGAGCTCGCGCGTCTCGCCGGTCGCGGGGTTGATGGTGATGAGCTGTGCTTGGTCGGTGGTCGCGATCAGCTGGTCCTGGGTCTCGGTGGCTGCGACGCTGAGTAGTGGGACTGCCAGCACCTCCTCGAAGGTTGCTCGGTCCTCGGTGCGCAGCAGACGACCGGAGGTGGCGTCGTAGGCGTAGAGCACGTCGCCAGCCGGCTCGAGGATGTGAAAGTCCGCCCGGCCCTGGAGGGCGAGCGGCTTCCAGGTCTGGCCGGCATCGGTGGACTCGATGAGGCCGAGGTGCGGGGGCAGGTCCTCGCGGAGGTCCGGGTGGCCGCTGCCCAGGAAGTGGCCCGGTCCGACCACGGTGAAGGCCATGGTGTCCTGATACCGGTCCGCGACCCGCGTGGGCTCGTGGTCGTCCTTGACCTGGAAGAGCCCGAAGTGGGTGGCGACGTAGAGGGTGTCGTCGGCGGGATCGATGCCGAGCCCGTGGATGTGGCCGACCTGGGTGTCGTCAGCGGAGGTGACCTGGGTCGGGGTTTCCTCGCTGCACCCGGCCAGGAGAGCTGTGGTGAGCGCGAGGGTCGCGGTGGTGAGACTGGTTCGGTTCATGGCGCGGACTCCGATGTGAGGGGTGTCGGGCAGACGCGGGAACGCCCGGCTGCCCGACACCGGGACGGCGTCAGGGCTTGAGCAGCTCCTGCATCGTCTGGATCTCCTCGGTCTGGGCGCTCTCGATCTCCTCGGCCAGCGCGAGGGCGTCGGGGAACTCGCCTTCGGCCTGCTCGGTCTGCGCCATCTCGATCGCGCCCTCGTGGTGCTCGATCATCATGGTGAGGAACATCTGGTCGAACTCGGATCCCGAGGAGCCCTCGAGGTCACCCATCTCCTCCTCGGTCATCATCCCGGCCATGTCGTCCGACGACATGTCGCCGTGGTCCATGCCCGACATGTCCTCGTCCGGGACGTCCTCGCCCCACGACTCCAGCCACCCGGTCATGGTCTCGATCTCCGGGTCCTGCGCCGCCTTGATCTCGGCGGCCACATTCTTGACCTCCGCGCTTTCGGCGCGGGTCTCGGCGAGCTGGGCCATCTCCACGGCCTGCTGGTGGTGAGGGATCATCTGCTGGGCGAAGGCGACGTCGGCATCGTTGTGCCCCGCCGTAGAGCCGCTGCCGTCTTCGTTGCCGCATGCGGCGAGGGTGAGCAGCGAGGCTGCGACGAGTGCGGCGGTGAGGGTCTTGCGCATGGGTGTTTCTCCATCTGTGTGATCGGTGTCTGGGCAGGCGAATGTCCGAGTCACCCCGGAGGGGTGTCTCGTGTCGGGTGCCTGTCAGCAGCGGATCACGCAGAGTCTGCGCAGGTCGGGCGGGTCACGGTCCCGCCCGATGAACACCGGAAGCGACCATCTCTGCAGCGTGCCCCGAGCAAGGCGGATGCAGCGTCGGCCCCACAACAGTGCGACGCCGAGAAGGAAGCCGGCGAGAATCGCCAGGCAGAGCTCGAGCAGTCCGCCGCCTCCACCCCCGTCAGGGGCTGGGGTCGGGTGGTCGGATGTCGGCTCGCTCGACGTCTTCACGGCGAGAGCGTCGTCACCGGTGACGGGGGTGTGGCCGTGTGCTCGATCGTGCCACGCGGCCGTCATGTTGCTCGAAGCGGGAAGTGGGGTCGCCAGGTGTGCGCCGGTGTGGGAGCCCCAGCCGTGCATCGACATGAGTCCGAACAGGGCCACGGCCACGGCAGCGAGCGCAAGGCGCGCGCCGGATGCCCGGGTCGCAGTTCGGAGGTCCAGCATGGTCACGATCTTAGGCAGTCGCGGATCGCGGTCGGCTCGCCCGCTACCAACCGTTGACGCGAAGGCTTGGTCGGACGTCTGCTGGCCAACCATGATCAGAACGACCCGTCACCGTCCGCGCAGCGAGGCCACTGGTCGGGCCCGAGTTCGGTTGAGTCGCGTTGCTGGAATCTCATGCCCTCGTGATGGATCTCTCGTTCGCGAGCTCTATCGGTGTGAGCAGTCTGGTCCGCGTCGGGCACAGCGCCGACCGTCGCGTCGTCCTGGAAAGCACGGAGACCGCCGACAAGTTCTGCGCAGCGCGGAACAGTCAGGGTCGGCTCTTCGGCCGCAATGGTGCGAACGTCATGATCAACGCGTGGCGATGGCGGCACGGAGCCGACGGGGTACGCCGATCGTCTCGTCGACTACCAGCGCTACGTGATCAACCACGAGACTGGCCACGCGTTGGGCTGTTCCCGCGCGTCCTGCCCTGGCGCGAGGCCGACCGCTCCGGCGATGGTCCAGCAGGCGCTCGGACTCGACGGTTGCAAGCCCAACGCGTGGCCGGCCGCCGTGGACCTGAGCTGACCGCGCGTGACCCCGGCGATCAGCCGAGGCTGGCGATGAGGTCGCGGCAGGCCTGCTCGCATCGACGGCACGCCTCGGCGCAGATGGGTCAAGTCCCGGCTAGTGGTGTAGCGCTGCGTTCCTTCGGTGGGGTTGGTCAGGCGGTCAGTGCGGGTAGGTCGTCGGCTCCGATCTCGGTGTCGTT
>Ga0208328_1000448_pt1 | contig 18892 bp, 16 predicted proteins | sample DeeseametaMP2633_FD_184170 | JGI IMG/M metagenome (GOLD analysis project Ga0208328, IMG submission 184170) | Marine microbial communities from the Deep Atlantic Ocean - MP2633 (SPAdes) | ecosystem: Environmental > Aquatic > Marine > Unclassified | place: Northeast of Antigua and Barbuda, North... | reverse complement strand
AAGGGCGCGCCCGCGTCTTCATCTTGCCGGATAAACTCCCACCGGAGGCACGCCCGACAGCGACGCCGGGCGCGGCTCCAGAGGTCAGCGCGAAGACCGCCTCACTGACCCGGGGCGCGGGTCGCCGTCAGCTCCACGATCACGTCGACCTCGAAGCTCAGCTGGCCCGGGTCGCCCATGTTGTCGCCGATCGCATAGTTGCGGCGGTCGAGCGTGGTGCGGCCCTGCATCTGTGCGGTGTCGCCGTCGATGCGCAGCTGGAAGGGCAGCGAGACCGGCACCTCGGCGCCCTTCATCGACAGCGTGCCTTCGGCCACGTAGCCGTCCGCGGCGCTCAGGATGTCGGCCTGGAAGGTGGCCGTGGGGAAGCCCTCGGCGTCGAAGAAGTCCTTGCCCAGGGCCTGCTTGGTGACCGAGCCCAGCGTCAGCGAAGGGATCGCGATCTGCACGGTGACCTCGCCGGACTTGCCGGGCGCGTCCTGCTGCTCGAAGGCGATGGCGGCGGTCCAGTCCGCGAAGCTGCCGGTGACCTCGGAGCCCATCTGCACGAGGCTGATGGAGAGCGTGCCCTCCTGCACCTCCCAGTCCGAGGCGGCGGCCTCGAGCGTCGGCGCTTCGGCCCCGGGCTCCTGTGCGAAGTAGCCCGCCGCGGCGGCCCCGCCCAGCACCGCGATCCACGCGACCGAGGCCAGCGCCAGCGGCGCGACATGGCCATGGTGACGGCCCGGCGTGCCGCCGTGGGTGCCGCGCACCATGCGCGCCAGCGTCGGATCGCGGTCGATGACCGCATGTTTCAACGCGCCGAGGATGTGCAGCGACACGATGCCCACCAGCAGCCATTGTGCGAGGAAGTGGACCGCGGCCGCGGTCTCGGCCAACTCGGGTGAATTCGGAACCAGCGGCAGGTCCTGCCCGAAGGGCCAGAGGATCGGCGCAAAGCCGTCGGTGGCGGCATGTTCGACCCAGCCCGAGAGCGGCACGATGACCAGCGCCGCGTAGAGCGCCCAGTGAACGGTTTCCGCCAGCAGCCGCTCGGCCACGCGGTCGGGGTGCAGCGGCGCGGGCTTGGGCTGAGCGATCATCCAGACGATGCGCAGCAGCGCAAGGAAGAACAGCGCCACGCCCAGCGTCTTGTGGGCCGAGAACAGCGCGGTCTTCAGCCCGATCTGATCGGCGTCCTGCATCGGCGCGAGATGGGCGATCCACCCCAGCGGCACCATGATCAGGATGCCGAGCGCTATGAGCCAGTGAAAGGCCCGCGCAAGCGTGCCGTAGGAGGTTTCGGTGTTCGCGAGGGGCATGGGGTGCTCCGGAAGGGTTGGCGATTGCTGCGCCTAAAATGCTGCGCTGCCGCACGGAGCGCAATCGTGGCCCTGCGCACAGCATCCGTGCACAGCCGTTGCGAAACACCCTCGCGGACGTTATGTGAAGCGCCCAATACCTCATTGAGAGAGCGCAGATGACAGGAGACCGCGCCATGTCCCGAGCATTCATTTTCCCCGGCCAGGGGGCGCAGGCCATCGGCATGGGCAAGGCGCTTGCAGAGGCCTTCCCGGCCGCCCGCGCGATCTTTGACGAGGTCGACGAAGCGCTTGGCGAGAAGCTCTCGGCGCTGATCTGGGAAGGCGACGCCGACACCCTGACCCTGACCGAGAATGCCCAGCCCGCGCTGATGGCGACCTCGATGGCGGCGCTGCGGGCGCTTGAGGCCGAGGGCGTGTCGGTCACCGACGCCAGCTTCGTCGCCGGCCACTCGCTGGGCGAATACTCGGCCCTGACCGCTGCCGGCGCGCTGAGCGTGGCCGATGCGGCCCGTCTGCTGCGGACCCGTGGCCGGGCGATGCAGAACGCGGTGCCGGTGGGCGTGGGCGCCATGGCGGCGCTGCTCGGGCTCGATCTGGTGCGCGCCAAGGCGGTCGCCGCCGAGGCCGCGAGCGACGGCGAGGTCTGTGCCGCCGCCAACGACAACGATCCGGGGCAGGTGGTGATCTCGGGCCACAAGGCCGCGGTGGCGCGGGCGGTGGAACTCGCCAAGGCGCTCGGCGCCAAGCGCGCGGTGATGCTGCCGGTGAGCGCGCCCTTCCACTGCGCCCTGATGGCGCCCGCTGCAGAGGCCATGGCCGAGGCGCTGGCCGAGGTCTCGATCGCGGCCCCCAAGGTGCCGCTCGTCGCCAACGTGAGCGTCGAGGCGGTGACCGATCCCGACACCATCCGCGCGCTGCTGGTCGAGCAGGTGACCGGCTCGGTGCGCTGGCGCGAGTCTGTGGAATACATGATCGGCAACGGCGTGACCGAGTTCTGGGAAATCGGCGCAGGCAAGGCGCTCTCGGGCATGGTGCGCCGCATCGACCGCAGCGCCTCGGTCGCCGCCATCGGCACGCCCGAGGACGTGGCCAAGGTGACCGAGCAGGCCGCCGTCTGAGCGCCGCCACGCACCGGTCGCCCGGCGGTTGCCCCGCGCGGGCGTCGGTGCGATACGCGAGCGCAGGATTTCAACCATAACGAATATTCAACCATAACGAATAAGAGAGAGGGACAAGGCGAGCCATGTTCGATCTTACGGGAAAATGCGCGCTGGTGACCGGCGCTTCGGGCGGCATCGGCGGATCCATCGCCCGGTCGCTGCACGCCGCCGGCGCCACCGTCGGCCTGTCGGGCACCCGCGAGGCGCCGCTTCAGGCGCTGGCCGACGAGCTGGGCGAGCGCGCCTTCGTGCTGCCCTGCAACCTCTCGGACCCCGAGGCGGTCGCGGCGCTGCCGAAGCAGGCGGCCGAGGCCATGGGCAGCGTCGACATCCTCGTGAACAACGCGGGCATCACCCGCGACAACCTGTTCATGCGCATGTCGGACGAGGAGTGGCAGTCGGTGATCGACGTCAACCTCACCGCCACCTTCAAGCTCTGCAAGGGCGTGCTGCGCGGCATGATGAAGTCGCGCTGGGGCCGCATCGTGAACATCTCCTCGGTGGTCGGCGCGACCGGCAATCCGGGGCAGGGCAACTACGCCGCCGCCAAGGCCGGCATGGTCGGCATGTCGAAGTCGCTGGCCTACGAAGTGGCCTCGCGCGGGATCACCGTGAACGCGGTCGCGCCGGGCTTCATCGAGACCGCGATGACCGACAAGCTGAACGACGACCAGAAGGCCGGCATCATGGGGCAGATCCCCGCGGGCCGCATGGGAACGCCCGAGGAAATCGCCGCCGCGGTGCTCTATCTGGCGAGCCCGGAGGCCTCTTATGTGACCGGTACCACGCTGCATGTGAACGGCGGTATGGCAATGCTCTGACCCTGCGGATTTGCAGGGGCGGAAAGCATTTGCCATCTCTCGCGCGTGTGATATAGGCGCGCAAAGAATGTGGCCGGGGGGCGTGGGAAACCGCGTTGCATGGCCGGACCGGACGCCTGTCAGGGTTCTCCGGAATGAGCCGCCCGTGACGGGCACGAGCAGCCGCTACCCCGGTGGGGCGAGGGCAGAGAAGGGGCCACTGGCCCGCAAAAATGTGAGGACGGAAGAATGAGCGATATTCCTGATCGCGTGCGCAAGATCGTCGTTGAGCATCTTGGCGTTGAAGAGGACAAGGTCACCGAGAGCGCGTCGTTCATCGACGACCTGGGTGCCGACAGCCTCGACACCGTCGAGCTGGTCATGGCCTTCGAGGAAGAGTTCGGCATCGAGATCCCGGACGACGCCGCCGAGACCATCCAGACCTTCGGCGACGCGGTGAAGTTCATCAAGGAAGCGTCGTAAGACCGGCTTCCGGACCACCGGATTTCCAGGCGGCGTCCCCCAGGGGCGCCGCCTTTCTTTTGTGGGGACGGGGACGCCGCTCGCTCCTGCGGAGCATCACCCCGCCCACCGTCCCGTGGACCGCGGTTTGTGCAGGGCGTGGGCGCGGTGCCGGTTGCGGACGATGCCCGGGGTGCGTGCTCTTGTCCCGGCGTGGTGCCTGCGGTTGGCGCGTGACGCCTCCGGCGGGAGTTTGTCTGGCAAGATGAAGGAACGGGCGCCGGACCGGCAGGGCTTCGGGGGGAGCGGGGCGGTGCCGGGGGCGTGGCGACATTTGACTTGTGAAAGCGCTTTGAACGGCTTAACCGAAGGGAGAGTGCCATATCCGTGGCACGCGCGGGGCATCATTCCGCGTTCAAGCCAGGTCCTCGGCGGGCCTTCATCGGATCCAGGAAACCAAGGGATTTCATGACCGAGAGCTCCTTCAGCGCCAGATTGTCCGAACTGCTCCACTTCATCTACCCGGACGTGGACGCCCATATCCTCGCAAGCCAGGTTGTCGAGGCGTTCTGGCCCGAAGAGAAGCACCGGCGGAAGAAGCCGCGAAAACCCGGCAACAATCTCTGGACCCAGAACGACGCGGTGCTGATCACCTATGGCGACAGCCTGATCGACGGCACCCACAAGCCGCTGGATCTGCTCAACGATTTCCTGCTCACCCGCATGAAGGGCGTGGTGAACGGCGTGCACATCCTGCCGTTCTTCCCCTTCACCTCGGACGACGGGTTCGCGGTCACCGATTATCGCAAGGTGAACCCTCAGCTGGGCGAATGGGCGGACATCACCCGCATCGGCAGCGAGTTCCACCTGATGTCGGACCTCGTGCTGAACCACGTTTCGAGCCAGGGCGTCTGGTTCAATGCCTACCGGCAGGGGCAGAAGCCCTACGACGGGTTCTTCTTCGAGGCCGAACCCTCGGACGACGTCTCGATGGTGGTGCGGCCGCGCACCACGCCGCTCTTGCAGGAGGTCGAGACCGCGATGGGCACCCGCCACGTCTGGTGCACCTTCAGCCATGACCAGATCGACCTCGACTTCCGCAACCCCGAGGTGCTGCTCGAGATCCTGCGCATCATCCGCCTGCACATCGACAACGGCGTGCGGATCATCCGGCTCGACGCGGTGGCGTTCCTGTGGAAGCAGCTCGGGACCAACTGCATCCACCTGCCGCAGACCCATGCGGTGATCCAGCTGATGCGGCTGCTGATGGATTACGCCACCGAGACCGTCATCCTGCTGACCGAGACCAACGTGCCCAAGGCCGAGAACCTGTCCTATTTCGGGCATCGCAACGAGGCGCATGTCGTCTACAACTTCCCGCTGCCGCCGCTGATCCTGCACGCGATGATGTCGGGCTCGGCGCGCTACCTGATAGAGTGGCAGCGCACCATGCCGCCGGCACCGCTGGGCTGCGCCTATCTCAACTTCACCGCCAGCCACGACGGCATCGGCATGCGCCCGGCCGAGGGCCTGCTGCCGCCGCCCGAGATCGGGCAGGTGATCGACACCATCCGCGAGATCGGCGGGCTTGTCTCGATGCGATCTCTGCCCGGCGGCGGCGAGGCGCCCTACGAGCTCAACTGCACCTATTTCGAGGCCATGGGACGGACCTTCGAGGGCCGCGATGATCTGCATTTCGAGCGTTTCATGTGCTCGCAGACCATCCCCATGTCGCTCGAGGGCATTCCGGCGCTCTACATCCACTCGATGCTGGCGACGCCCAACGATCTCGAGGCGGTGGAGCGGCGCGGCATGAACCGGGCCATCAACCGGCACCGCTGGGATTATCCGACGCTGCTCTCGACGCTGGGCGACGAGGGGACGATCCATGCCCGCGTGCTCGCGGCGCTGTCGGACCGGCTCCGGCTGCGGGCCGAGCAGCCCGGCTTCCACCCCAACGCCACGCAGTTTACGCTGAACCTCGACCAGCGGATCTTCGGGCTCTGGCGGCAGTCGCTGGACCGGGCGCAGTCGATCTTCGCCCTGCACAACGTCAGCGGCGAGACCGTCGAGATCCCGGCAGGCGAGCTCAACCTCATCGCCGACGAGAGCTGGGTCGACCTGCTCAGCGGCGAGGAGATCGCGTCCGGTGCGGTCGAGATGGCGCCCTACCAGTGCCGCTGGATCACCAACCTGTCCTGAGGGCAGGCGACGCTTCGGGACAGCTTTTGCGGGAATGTGGCGGGTCGGCGGATACGTCGGCTTTTCGCCGCATTCGACACAAATGATTCGCGAGGCGTTCACCTTGTATCCGGGAAGCCCCTGACCAATCCTCGCGCACTGCGGGCATTGGACACGAAGGCGGAACAGCGCCCGCAGTATTTCGGGGCCGCGGGTCGGGTGTGGTCTTTGGTCCATCCCTCTGCCGGACTGTTTCTGATGCAAGAACAATGACTGCGCGGTTGCAGGATCACCTTACATGAAGGGCGCTGAAATTCTGGGCCTTCCCGGATCGCCATCTTCGATGGCTGGAAACAGTTAACCATTAAGTATCGGAAAAGTTGTTATAAATCTGTACCGGTCGCGCCGGGCTCGGCGCACCCACGTGCGCGATTCAGACAATTTTTTCTTTCTGCGCCCACGCCCTCGGAATATGAAATTCCCAAGCCCGACTGAGGGAGTGAAGGCATCAGGCCACGGGGGCGGCCGCAGAACCGTCCGACCTCCGCATGGGTGCACGGCGACACGTATGTGCGGAGACATCCGCTGCCCCGAACGGGTCTGCGTCCACGGCAGGAGCGTGGTGCGAAGCATGTCCGTCCAGCGCAGATCCTGAGGGCAGGTCGTGTGAGCAAGAAAGGCGGCGCCTTCCGGCGCCGCTGCCAGTTAAGCGGTTCGGGACCCGGTGTCCCGGTCGGATGTAACGAGGGTCGAAAGAATGGCAGATCTGGTTCTGGATTGGAGCGCTCTCGGCGCTTACGGCACCAGCCTTGATGATACGGCGGCGGATGCGGTCACCACCACGGTCGAGACCGGCGGCGTCTCCGTCGACATCACATTTACCGCGCAGGACGACGAGGCGCAGGCCTTCACCGTCAACTTCGACGGCTACGTCCCCGAAGGCTCGGACGTCGACCCGAACTCTCATCTCAAGCTCTTCGGCCTCGGTGGCGATGGCGATGGCGTGTCGCCGACCTCGACCACGGTGCTCAGCTTCAGCTCGAGCAACGCCGACTACGGCGACGAGGTCCAGAACGTCTCGTTCCTGCTCAACGACGTCGACGGCGGCAGCGGCAGCGATCTCGGCGACCTGCGCGAGTACCCCGACACCTCGGGCGGCAGCTTCCAGGACAACGTGACGATCCTTGCCTATGACGCCGAGGGCAATCCCTGCGAGGTCACCATGACCGCGCTCGGCACGTCCACGACGATCAGCGACGACACCGCCACCGGCAGCGACGTCACCGCCTTTGCCGAGCAGAACGGCACGGTGCAGGTCTCGATCGCGGGGCCGGTGTCGCGCATCGAGGTCATCTACGAGAACGGCGGCACCTCGACCCAGGGCGTGCTGATCTCGGACGTGTCCTTCTCGACAACCGATCCTGTCATCGACGACCTCGGTCCCGTCGCCGAGGATGACAGCGCGATCACCGACGAGGACGTTGCGGTCACCATCGACGTGCTCGAGAACGACAGCGACCCGGACGGCGGCACCCTGACCGTGACCTCGGCCACCGCCACCAACGGCACCGTTGTGGTGAACGGCGACGGCACGCTGACCTTCACGCCCGACCAGGACTACAACGGCCCGGCCGAGATCACCTACACGGTCGAGGATCCCGACGGCAACGAGGCCACTGGCCACGTCGACATCACCGTCGAGCCGGTCAACGACGCGCCTGTCGCCAACGACGACACCGAGAGCACGCCGGTCGACACGCCGGTGACCTTCGATCCCACCGAGAACGACATCGACGTGGACGGCGACCCGCTCACCGTCACCGATGTCAGCGATCCGGAGAACGGGACTGTCGCGATCAACGGGGACGGAACCGTCACCTACACGCCCGATGCGGGCTTCACCGGCAACGACACGATCACCTACACCGTGGACGACGGCAACGGCGGCACCGATCAGGGCACCATCGTCGTGACCGTGTCGAACGACGGCCAGCCCACCGATCCGACCGGCGGCGAGACCCCGGTGAACCAGGACCCGGTGGCGGCGAATGACCTCTACGCCACGACGCTGACCTCGCCCGCGACCTTCGACCCCACGCTGAACGACAGCGACCCGGACGGCGACACGCTGACCATCACCTCGGTGGGCGAGGCGCCGAACGGCACCGTGACGCTCAACGACGACGGCACCGTGACCTTCGTGGCCGACGAGGGCTTCACCGGCTACGACAGCTTCTCCTACACCGTCGCGGACGGCAACGGCGGCGAGAGTTCGGCCTATGTCACCGTCGAGGTGCTGCCCTGCTTCACCCCCGGCACGCTGATCGCGACGCCGCAGGGCGAGCGGCTGGTCGAGGATCTGGTCGTCGGAGACCGGGTCATCACCCGCGACAACGGCATGCAGGAGATCCGCTGGATCGGCCGCAGGGAGCTGACCGGCCACGAGCTGGCGCGCAAGCCGCATCTGCGGCCAGTGCTGATCCAGCAGGGCTCGCTGGGAAAGAACCTGCCCGAGCACGATCTGCTGGTGTCGCCGAACCACCGGGTGCTCGTCGCCAACGACAAGACCGCGCTCTACTTCGAGGAGCGCGAGGTTCTGGCGGCGGCCAAGCACCTGACCGGGCTCGACGGCGTGGACGAGGTCGACACGCTCGGCGTGACCTACATCCACATGATGTTCGACAACCACGAAGTGGTGCTGTCCAACGGCGCCTGGACCGAGAGCTTCCAGCCCGGCGACCTGTCGCTGCGCGGCATCGGCGAGGAACAGCGGCAGGAGATCTTCGAACTGTTCCCCGAGCTGGAGCACGCCGAGGGGCTTAGGGCCTATGGCGCGGCGCGGCGTTCGCTCAGGAAGCACGAGGCGGCGCTTCTCACAAGCTGAGGCCTTGGCCCGGGACGCGAGACCAGCGTTCCGGTGCCCCTCGACCCGGCAGCGGGACGATACGAAAGACGGGGCGGCACGACCGACCCGTCTTTCGTTTGTGCCAGCTCCCGGACATGACAACGCCCGCCCCGCGGAACGGAACGGGCGTTTTTATTCTGCGCCTCGGGTGGGCTTCAGTCGCCTTTGCGGGGCGCCGGCTCAGCTGTTGCCCGAGCCGGTGAACCGCGCCGCATCCGCCGCCGCGCGTCGGATGGCGTTCGACTTGTGCACGGTCTCCATGTACTCGGCGTCTGGATCGCTGTCGTAGACGACACCGCCGCCGGCCTGGATGTAGAGCTTCTCGTCCTTCACGATGGCGGTGCGCAGGGCGATGCACATGTCCATGTCGCCACCGGCCGAGAAATAGCCCACGCCGCCGCCGTAGACGCCGCGCTTCTCTGGCTCGAGCTCGTCGATGATCTCCATGGCGCGGACCTTGGGCGCGCCCGAGACGGTGCCCGCGGGCATCCCCGCGAAGAAGGCCGACAGCGCGTCCTGATCCTCGGCCAGTTCGCCGATGACGTTCGAGACGATGTGCATCACGTGGCTGTAGCGCTCGATGATGAACTTCTCGGTGGGCTTCACCGTGCCGATCTTCGACACCCGGCCCACGTCGTTGCGGCCGAGATCGAGGAGCATGAGGTGCTCGGCCAGCTCCTTCTTGTCCGCCAGCAGGTCGGCCTCGAGCGCCCGGTCTTCCTCGGGCGTGGCGCCGCGCGGGCGGGTGCCGGCGATCGGGCGGATGGTGACCTCGCGGCCGAAGACCCGCACGAGGATCTCGGGCGAGGCGCCGATCACCTGGAAGCCGCCGAAGTTGAAGTAGAACATGAAGGGCGACGGGTTGGTCCGGCGCAGCGAGCGGTAAAGCGCGAAGGGCGGCAGCGGGAAGTCCTGCGTCCAGCGCTGCGCGGGCACCACCTGGAAGATGTCGCCCTTGCGGATGTAGTCCTTGGCCTTCTCGACCGCGGCCTTGTAGCTCTCGCGGGTGAAGTTCGACACCGGCTCGCCGGCCTCGTGCGCCTCGCCCAGATCGCGGCTCGCCTGCGGCAGCGCGCGCTCGAGGTCGCGCACCGCATCCATCACGCGCTCGGCGGCGCGGGCGTAGGCGGCGCGGGCCGAGACGCCGTCCTGCACCCAGGCGGGCGCCACCACGGTAACCTCGCCCTTGACCCCGTCGAGCACCGCCACCACCGAGGGCCGCAGCATGAGCGCGTCGGGCAGGCCGAGCGGGTCGGGGTTGACGTCGGGCAGGCGCTCGACCAGCCGGATCATGTCATAGCCGAGATAGCCGAACAGCCCGGCAGAGGCCTGCGGCAGGTCCTCGGGCAGCTCGATGCGGCTTTCCTCGATCAGCGCCCGCAGCGCGGTCAGCGGGTCGGTCTCCAGCGGCAGGAAGGCGTCGGGATCGAACCGGGCCTGCCGGTTGATCTGCGCGCTCTCGCCGTGGCACTTCCAGACCACGTCCGGTTTCATGCCGATGATCGAGTAGCGACCGCGGACCTCGCCACCGGTCACCGACTCGAGCATGAAGGCGTCCTTGGCGGCGCCGGTCAGCTTCAGCATCAGCGACACCGGCGTGTCGAGATCCGCCGCCAGCCGCGCGTAGACCACCTGGTTCTTCCCCGCCTCGTAGGCCGGTGCGAAGGTCTCGAAGGAGGGGATGAGCGTGGCCATGGATCTTACCGGAGATTGCTGAGCACGGCATTCACCGCCGACTGGTCGACGCTGACGCCCGCGCGGGACTGAATATCGGCGTTGAGGGCGCGGAAGATGTCGTTCGCGACGCTGGTGGCGGCCTGATCGCGAAGCTGGTCGCCGACCTGCGTGACCTGCGGAGCGTCCATGTCCACCGGCGTCACCCCGTCGAGCCGGACCACCAGCGCGGCACCGTTGCCGGGCAGGGCGCGGGCCTCGCCGGGCTCCATGGTGAAGACCGCCTCGAGGATCGCCGCGGGCAGCCCCTCGATGGGCTGGTTGCGGGTGAGACCGCTTTCCTGCGTCGGGGACAGTCCGCTGTCCTCGAAGCTGCCATCGCCGGAGATCGCCGTCGCGAGCTCTTCGGCCTGGGCGACCAGCGCCTCGGTGGCCTGATCCTGTTCCCAGAGCTGGGCGACCTCGTCGCGCACGTCCTCGAAGGGCGCGGGCGCGGGGTCGCGCTGCTCGTCGAGCCGCAGGGCGAAGACGCCGCCGTCGCCGAGATCGTCGATCGCAGGATAGTCGCCGTCCTGCACCGCCTGCGCGGCCTCGCGGAAGGCCTCGTAGCCCGCGATGCCGGTGTCCGAGGTCTCGGACCATTCGATCTGGCCAAGCTCCATGTCGGTGTCCTGGCTGAGCTCCTCGAGCGTCGCGCCCCCGGCGAGCTCGTCGTCGAGATCCTGCGACAGGCCCTCGATCACCCGGCGGGCACGGTCGAGCACCAGCGCGTCGCGCAGGTCGGGCACAGCCTCCTCGAAGGGGGTGACCTGCTCGGCCAGCACGCCGTTCACGCGGAACAGCGCCGGCCCGAGGTTCGACGGCTCCGGCCCGACGACGGCACCGACCTCAGCGCCGAAGACGGCGTCGCCGGCCTCGCCGAGCGAGGCGCGGGTCACGTCGCCCATGTCTGTGTCGATGATGGCAAGGCCGCGCTCGGCCACGACGCCCTCGAAATCGGTCTCGCCGCTGGCGATGCGGTCGGCCGCGGCCTGTGCCTCGTCCTCGGAGCTGAACACCAGCCGTTCCACGAGGCGGCGCTCGGGCATGTTGAACTCGGCGTGGCGCTCTTCATAGGCGTCGCGCAGGGCCTGCTCGTCGACCTCGACCGTGTCCACGATCATGTCCGGCGTCAGCCAAGCATAGGTGATGACCTTGGTCTCGGGCAGGGTGAACTGGTCGATGTTCTCGTCGTACCAGGCCTGCAGTTCTTCGTCCGTGGGGACCGGCAGGCCGGTGGTCAGCGCGTCGCGGTCGAGCGTCGCCCAGGTGAAGTCGCGGGTCTCGCCGACCCAGCCCAGCAGCGTGTTGACATAGGTGTCGGGCAGGGTGGTTCCCGAGAGCACCGCCGCCTGCAGGATCGAGCGGGCGCTCTCCTGCCGCAGGCTGTCCTCGAACTCCGCTTCCTTGAGCCCGGCGTTCTGCAGCGCATAGGCATAGGCGCTGCGGTCGAACTTGCCGTCGGGGCCCTGGAAGGCCTGCACGTTGCGCAGCTCTTCGGCGACGCGTTCGTCCCCGACCGAGATGCCAAGCTTGCGGGTCTCCTCGTCGAGCGCGGCGTTGGTCACGACCTGCGCAAGCACCTGGTCGGTGAGGCCGAACTGCCGCGCCTGCTCGAGCGTCACCGGCTGGCCGGTCTGCGCCTCGACGGCGCGCATCTCGTTCTGCAGGGCGCGCGCGTAGTCGGTCGTCTCGATGGTGGTGTCGCCCACCGTTCCGATGCTGCCGGCGCCGCCGGTGAAATTCACCGTGCCGAACGCGCCGAAGCCCACGAAGGAGGCGATGAGCACCCCCCAGACGATGTATTTCGTGATGCCGCTCTTGCCGCGCGCCATGGCTGCCTCTTCCCCGCTGTTGCTTGGGGCCCGTCTCTACGCCGCGCTGTCCGTGCCCGCAAGGGGCCAGTCCAGCTCGCAAAGCCGGTCGAACAGGGTCGTGATCCCTTGTGTGTCGAGATTGGCGAAGGCGAAGCGGAAATGCCTCTCGCCGGTGGTGTCGCCCGCGGGCATGAACATGGTGCCGGGCAGGGCAAGGATGCCCGCGTCCCGGACCAGTTTCGGGCCGAGCTCGCTCGACGGCGCCGCAAACGGATGCTCGACATAGGCGAAGTAGGCGCCGAGCCCCTTGAGCACCCATCCTTTGGCCTCGAGCCGCGGGAACTGCTCGGCGATGGCGCGGCCGCGGGCGAGGATCTCGTCGCGTTCGCCGGCCAGCCATTGCGAGAGGTTCTCGAGCCCCCAGAGCGCCGCGACCTGGCCCAGTTGCGGGGCGCAGATGGCGACGGTGTCCTGGAACTTCTCGACCTCGGTCAGCAGCGCCGGCTTGGCGATGATCGCGCCGACGCGGTGCCCGGTGAGGCGGTAGGCCTTGGAGAAGCTGTAGAGCTGGATCAGCGTGTCCTCGTGACCCTCGCGCTTGAGCAGGTCGTGCGGGGCGCCGGAACGGCTGTCGAAATCCTTGTAGGTCTCGTCGACGATCAGCCAGAGGCCCTTCTCGCGCGCCAGCTCGTAGAGCGCCGAAAGCGTCTCGGCGGGGTATTCCACGCCGCCGGGGTTGTTGGGAGTGACCAGCACGATGGCGCGGGTGCGCTCGGTGATCAGCGCGCGCGCGGTCTCGGCCACGGGCAGGAGGCGGTCGTCGGTCGGCAGCGGGACGGTCCGGACGCCCTGCATGTCGAGCCACATTTTATGATTGAAATACCAAGGTGTTGGGAGAAGAACTTCATCCCCTTCGCCGCAGATCGCGGCCAGCGTCGCGGCGAAGGCCTGGTTGCAGCCGGCGGTGATCGCGACGCTCTCGGCCGGGACCTCGGCGTCGTAATGCGCGCCCCAGCTTTTCGCCAGCGCGGCGCGCAGTTTCGGCAGGCCCAGAACCGGCCCGTAGAGATGGGTCTCGGGCACTTCCATGGCCTCGGCCATGGCGCGGCGGAGCGCCGGTGGCGGCGGATCCACGGGGGCGGCCTGGCTCACGTTGATCAGCGGCCGGTCGGCCGGGAAGTCGATGCCTTCGATCCAGCGTTTCGCCTCCGGGACAGGCGGGGTGAAGGTGGACTCGGTACGGCTGAAATGGGGCATCTGGTCTTTCCGGTCTGCGTTGCCGCGGCACGCTAACAGCGCCGCGGGGCAAGGGAAAGAGCCCGCCGGCGAAATCCCAGGCCGCGACCCCCGGTCATGTACCGTTCGCGGGGACGGTCAGGCGGCGGTCGCGTCGAAGGCCTCGCGCGCGGCGCGGATGTGGCCGTGGTTGCGGTCGGCCCAGTCCGTCAGCGCGGCGATGGGATCGAGCGCCGAGCCCCCGAGCGCGGTCAGCGCGTATTCCACCGAGGGCGGCTTGGTCGGAAACACCTCGCGGGTGATCAGCCCGTCGCGCTCGAGCTGGCGCAGGGTCTGGGTCAGCATCCGCTTCGAGATGTCGCCCACCTGCCGTTGCAGCGCCGAGAACCGCTGCGGCCCCGAGATCAGCGCGATCAGGATCAGCAGCGTCCACTTCTGGCCGACGCGGTCGAGCACGTCGCGGATCGGGCACATGCCGGGATCCTCGGGCGCGCCGCCATAGGCCGCCATCTGCAACAGGATCCCGTGCGCGGCGGGGTTACCCTCATGTTCCCTGGTCATGAAAAAGTGCCTCCTTTACGGCTGCGGATGGGCGGTCTACATCCGAGACCATGTTGCAAAGATAGCCTTTGCAGAGACCAAAGGAAAGGACATCTCATGGCCGGAACTCTCAAATACATGGTGACGGGCGCCTCCGGGCAGCTCGGAGCGCTGGCGGTGGACGAGCTGCTGGCAAAGGTGCCCGCGGCCGAGATCGGCGCGCTGGTGCGTCGCGCGGAAGCGGCGGCGCCGCTCGAGGCCAAGGGCGTGACCGTGCGCGTCGCCTCCTATGACGACCCCGCCGCCCTCAACGCGGCCTTCGACGGTGTCGAGCGGCTGCTGCTGGTGTCCTCGAGCGAGGTCGGCAAGCGCGCGGCGCAGCACGCCAACGTCATCGACGCGGCCAAGGCGGCGGGCGTGGGCTTCGTCGCCTATACCTCGATCCTCGGCGCCGAGGGCTCGCCGCTCACGGTGCTGCCGGGCGAACACGTCGAGACCGAGCGCGCGCTGGCGGCCTCGGGGCTGGCCTACGCGGTGCTGCGCAACGGCTGGTACACCGAGAACTACACCATGGGCGTGGCGACCTCGCTCAAACATGGCGGCATGATCGGCGCCGCCGGTGAGGGCCGCATCGCCAGCGCCGCCCGCGCGGACTACGCAGCCGCCGCCGCTGCCGTGCTGACCGGCGAGCTGCCGGCCTCGGGCACGATCTACGAGCTTGCGGGCGACGACGCCTTCACACTGACCGAGTTCGCCGCGGCGCTGTCCGAGCTCTCGGGCAAGACCGTGGGCTACACCAACCTTTCGCCCGAGGACTATGCCGCGGCGCTCGAGGGCGCGGGACTGCCCGAGCCGGTGGCCGCGATGCTCGCCGACAGCGAGAAGGGCGCGGCGCAGGGCGGGCTCTACAGCGACGACAAGACCCTGTCGCGGCTCATCGGCCGTCCGACCACCCCGTGGCGCGAGACGCTGAGGGCGGCGCTCTGAAAACGAAACGCCCCGCGCAAGAGCCTTGCGCGGGGCGGATCACAGTCTGTGAGGTAATGTGCCGTCAGTGGGTGCCGCGATAGGGCTCCACGTATTGCAGGGCCATGTCCCACGGGAAGAAGATCCACGTGTCCTGGCTCACCTCGGTGATGTAGCTGTCGACCATCGGCTTGCCCTTGGGCTTGGCATAGACCGTCGCCACATGCGCCTTGGGCAGGTGCGCGCGCACCACTTCGAGCGTGCGGCCGGTGTCCACGAGGTCGTCGATGATCAGCACGCCGGTGCCGTCCCCCATGACATCCATGTCCGGAAACTTGATGACGCGCGGCGCGCTCTGGGTCTGGTTGTCGTAGCTCTTGACCGAGATCGTATCGACGAGCCGGATGTTCAGCTCGCGCGCGATGATCATCGCCGGGGCCATGCCGCCCCGGGTGATCGCGACCACGGCCCGCCACTCGCCGTCCTCGGGGCCGTGCCCCTGCAGACGCCACGCCAGCGCACGGCTGTCGCGGTGGATCTGGTCCCAGCTGACGTGGAACCCCTTTTCGTGCGGCAGTCGATCCATGGCCGTGCTCCTTCTCAGCCTCGGGTGATGTCGGGGGCGTCCACCGCCTTCATCCCGACCACATGATAGCCCGCGTCGACGTGGTGCGTCTCGCCGGTCACGCCGGCGCCGAGGTCGGACAGAAGGTAGAGCGCCGACCCGCCCACGTCGTCAATGGTCACGTTGCGGCGCAGCGGCGAGTTGTACTCGTTCCACTTCATGATGTAGCGGAAGTCGCCGATGCCCGAAGCCGCCAGCGTCTTGATCGGACCGGCCGAGATCGCGTTGACCCGGATGCCGTCCTTGCCGAGGTCCTCGGCGAGGTAGCGCACCGATGCCTCGAGCGCCGCCTTGGCCACGCCCATGACATTGTAATGCGGCATGATCCGCTCGGCGCCGTAGTAGGTCAGCGTCAGCGCCGACCCCCCGTTCAGCATCATTTTTTCTGCGCGCTTCATCACGGCCGTGAACGAGTAGACCGAGATGTCCATCGTCAGCTTGAAGTTGTCCCGGCTGGTGTCGACATAGCGACCGCGCAGCTCGTTCTTGTCCGAGAAGCCGATCGCGTGAACCACGAAATCGAGGCTGTCCCAGCGCTGCTTCAGACCGTCGAAGAGACCATCGATCGAGGCCTCGTCGCCCACGTCGCAGGGCAGCACGATATCGGAGCCAAGCTGTTGGGCCAGCGGATCGACACGCTTCTTCAGGGCGTCACCCTGATAGGAGAAGGCAAGCTCGGCGCCTGCGCCATGCAGGGCCTTCGCGATGCCCCAGGCGATCGACTTGTCGTTGGCGAGACCCATGATCAGGCCACGCTTGCCCGCCATCAGAGTGTTTGACATTCCCTTCCTCCAACCGGCATTGCTGTTTCCGCAACCCTTTAGGGCAAGGTCCCGGGGGCTTCAAGGGTTCGCGCCTGTCAGCGCTCACGAAGGAGGCAGATCATGTCCGACCGTACCGGAATCTTCGCCGGCGAAGACCCGTTCGTCATAGCGCGTAACTGGTTGGCAGAGGCCGAAAAAACCGAGATCAACGATGCCAATGCCATGGCGCTCTCGACCGTGGACGGCGACGGCCTGCCGAATGTGCGCATGGTCCTGCTGAAAGAAATCGAGGACGCGGCCTTCGTGTTCTACACCAACTACGGCAGCGCCAAGGCGCAGGAGATCGAGGCCGCCGGCAAGGCCGCTTTCGTGATGCACTGGAAGTCACTGCGCCGCCAGATCCGGGTCCGCGGAACCGTCACCCGCGAAGAGGGGCCGCAGGCGGATGCCTATTATCAATCGCGCTCGCTGAAGTCCCGGCTCGGGGCCTGGGCTTCGCAGCAGAGCCAGCCGCTGGCCTCGCGCGCGGCGCTGATGGCCGAGGTCGCGAAGGTCACCGCAACGCATGGGCCGATGCCGAAACGACCGCCGTTCTGGGGCGGATTCCGCATCGCGCCGGTGGAAATCGAGTTCTGGGCCGACGGTGCCTTCCGGTTGCACGACCGGTTCGTCTGGAGGCGGCGGAACCTTGCCGAACCTTGGACGGTTTGTCGCCTGAACCCTTGAATTTCATGTTACATGAACGGGATTCGGACACAAAATACAGTTTGCAATGACTTGCGTTTACTTGTCCCCTTAAAGCAATTGACGCGTGGGGAAACGCAAGACGACCAATGGAAACCCAGTTGACACAGTACCAAGAAGAGGCCCACCACGTACTCGGTAAAGTAAAGTGGTTTGATCCGGTAAAAGGATTTGGCTTCGTCGTCGCCGACGAGGGCGGCCCGGATATTCTGCTGCATGCGAACGTGCTTCGCAATTTCGGACAGAGTTCGGTCGCCGACGGCGCGAGGATCGAAGTGGCGGTGCAGCGCACCGACAGGGGGATCCAGGCAACGGAAGTTCTTCATATCGAGCCGCCGGTCGCGCCGGCCGGCGTCCCGCTCGCGGATTTCGAGGGCATCGACCCCGAGGTGATGCGTGCGGCTCCGCTCGAACCGGCACGGGTGAAGTGGTTCGACAAGGCAAAGGGCTTCGGCTTCGCCAATGTCTTCGGCCGCTCCGATGACGTGTTCATCCATATCGAGGTGCTGCGGCGCTCGGGTCTTGCCGACCTGCAGCCGGGCGAGGCCCTCGCAATTCGTGTGATAGATGGTAAGCGTGGTCTCATGGCCACCGAGGTTTCGGCATGGGAAGCAGCGCTCGCGCACTCCTGATCTTTCTGGCATCTGTCGTCGTGACGGCCGCTCCGGCGGCCGCGCAGCAGTGCCGTGACGACACCGTCTGGCTCCGGGGCGACTGGGGCATGGCACGGTTCCACGTCGACGTGGCCGACAGCGCCGAGGAACGCTCGCGCGGGCTCATGTTTGTCGAGAAGATGCCCGCCACGGCGGGTATGCTTTTCGTCTACGGGCACGCCAGCCAGACGGCGTTCTGGATGAAGAACACGCTGATTCCGCTCGACATGATCTTCGCCGACGACAAGGGGCAGGTGGTGAAGGTTCATTCCAACGCCGTGCCGCATGACGAGACGCCGATCCCGAGCGGGTCCCCGGCGCAATATGTGCTTGAAATCAACGGCGGGCTGGCGCGCCAGCTCGGGATCGACGTGGGCAGCGAGATGATGCACCCGGCGATCCGGGGCGCCGCCTGGCCCTGCAAGTGATTTGACCCTTTTCAAACCTGCGGCTCGCTAGTATGCGGTCCGTGTCGGGGCGTAGCGCAGCCTGGTAGCGCGTCTGTTTTGGGTACAGAAGGCCGTGAGTTCGAATCTCGCCGCCCCGACCACTTCCTCCTCTCCAACTTGCGAATCTCCCGAAGCCCCGCGGCGCAGCCATGTCGGCCGTAATTGCGGGTTTGCGGGCATTTTCCGTGTCGTGGGCGCGGTTTGACCGTGTTCTGCCTGCAACGTGGCCCGACACGCGGCAACCCACAGGCCAAAGTTCAGCCGGTTTCTCACCAGCTGTGGATAACTTGCGCGCCTCCGGTGATTTTCCCGGTAAGCCGCGGGGGAGGCCAGTGCGCATCTATGTGGATGAATCGTGGACATCGCATAGACCTAGTGCCGAGCCAAGTGGTCAACGCAAAATATATGCCGGGTTTCCGAAAAAAGCCGTTGACCATTTCCGGGATTCTGCGCCAGTTTGTATGAGCCGGACAACAAGACACAACATATAGTGGCTTTCGGCGGGGACAGCACCAACACCATCGTGGATCAGACCATCTTGATGGCGCCCGGAGGCAGGCTCGGCCGGCCTCT